>Ga0268257_1000885_pt1 | contig 29600 bp, 32 predicted proteins | sample AgamicAtPrz_FD_200249 | JGI IMG/M metagenome (GOLD analysis project Ga0268257, IMG submission 200249) | Agave microbial communities from Guanajuato, Mexico - At.P.rz (v2) (version 3) | ecosystem: Host-associated > Plants > Phyllosphere > Phylloplane/Leaf | place: Guanajuato, Mexico | collected... | reverse complement strand
GCTGTTTATGAAATACGACCACTGGGGCAACCTGGTCAGCCGCCGCAACGGGCTGTATGAACAGCATTATGCGTATGACGCCGAGAACCGTCTGGTGTCCGCCCGGGGAACCGGGCCGGGAGGACGTTTTGAGGCGCGCTATCACTACGACGCACTGGGCCGCCGTACCCGCAAAATCGTCACCACCGCGCACGGCACCACCGACACCCGCTTCCTGTGGCAGGGCTACCGCCTGCTGCAGGAGCAGCAGGAGAGCGGGCTGTGCAGCACGTATGTATACGACCCGAATGAAGCCTGGAGCCCGCTGGCGCGGGTGGATCATCTCCGTGACCAGAGCAGCGGTGAGATTTACTGGTTCAATACCGACCTGAACGGCGCGCCGCTGGAGGTGACCGACGAGCGTGGTGCGGTACGCTGGAGCGGCCAGTACGGCAGCTTTGGCGAGGTACGCCATCAGAGCGAAGGGTTCTCACGGGTTGTGAATCGCACGGCGATGGCACATCAACCGCTTCGCTATGCCGGGCAGTACGCTGACGGTGAAACGGGGCTGCATTATAACCTGTTCCGCTACTACGACCCGCAGGTCGGGCGGTTTATTGTGCAGGATCCGATTGGGTTAGCTGGTGGAAACTTAAATTTATATAACTATGCCCCTAATCCTCTGTTATGGATAGACCCTATGGGTCTGGCATTGAGCGGCGTTGACTTTAGTGGAAGCCCATCACTTTATCCTGTTACTGGGACACAACGAAATATCGTTGAAATTACCCTTCAAGGATCAAGGGGGCGGGATTTCACAGAAGCCTACAAACTTGCAGGCATAAGTGAAGCTGATGCAAGCGAATATACATGGCATCATCTTGATGATTTTGATCCAAAAACAGGTAAGTCAACTATGCAGTTGGTCACGACTGAGGCGCACAAAGCATCTTTCCCACATAAGGGGTCTGTATCTCAGTTCGAAAAACATTTTGGAGTGAAGTATGGCTCTCCTGAAGCTATAAAAATATCTCATAGTAAAGGATGGCTGAGAGGTCGTATTCCTAAACATTGTCAATAGGAGAGAAATGATGATTAAACTTATAGATTCTTCCCCTGCTGTATCTGCTGATGAGCTAGGCAAGATCGAAGTTTCGCTGGGCGTAACTTTTCCTAATGCCTTAAAATCTTTATGGCTTATAAGTAATGGTGGCATACTGGACGAAGGTCGTCGTGTTTATCAAAGCGAACACTACGAGAATGATATAAAATATTTCCTACCTGTATTACATACTAAAAGATCGGGCATATTAACTGTTGATGATTACTATAAGGATTTAGTAATTAACAAAAAAATTCTTGCAGAAAATTTTATACCATTCGCAATTGATGGAGGTGGGTTCCCCTATTGTGTTGGTATAAATGATGGTGCAGTATATTTTTGTGATTTGGAAAATCAGGAGGAGATCTATCTTGAGCCAAATTTTGAAAGTTTTATTGGAAAAATAATTCCTGAAGATGAAGCATGGTGATACAGGTTCTTACCCTCGTAAGAGGGTGGATTTGTTAATCACTACTTTTTACAGGGGGCTTCATTAATGCAATTATGGAGTGCCCAATTATTTCATTAATAACATATTTCCTTTTTTGCTATACGCAGATCTGTCAGCTTATTGTGCAGACTTCGAGAGGGTTAAATGGTGGGTTAGACTTATACTCATATGTTCCCAACCAACTTACTTGGATAAATCTGTTAGGGTTAATGCCATGGGCATTGTACCCAATTTGAATCGGATACCATTTAATGCCACGAAAAATAGCCAACAGCATTGGACCAACCGATCTTGGCACTATGAAAATACACCAATGTTTTTCCCGGATCCTTATAGCGCTGGAATGCATGAAGAACTACATAGAGCTATTAAAAATGATACCGAAAAAAATCAGGGGCCGTGGCAAGGATCCGCGGACGTTCCATTCAATGTGACTAGCCGTAATTTATATTCCATTTCACATATTACAAACGATTTAAGGATTCCTTCGACGGCTGGAATCTTAGTCAAAATGTCACTCCTAAAGAAGCACATTGAAAATTGCTTGCGTTGTTCATAATCAAGAAATAGGTAAGGCATCAGGAGGTAGATGTGGTTAAAACAATTGACATTGATGTGGATTTTAACGGGATAATAATTTTCGATTATCCAGGAATACTGGCCCCATTTGGTGGGAAGATAGAGGATGGAGATAACATTCTCCAGGAATTCACCACCACCGACAAAGGGGATCTTGTTCTTAATAAAGGTATTGCCTTACCCATTATGGGCCTTGATGATGGTGGCTATGTTGTTAGGCTCTTTTTAAATGAATTTCCCGACAATGAAGACAGAGAGGTTATATTCACAGATAAACATTTCTATCTTAATGTAACTGGTGATTTATATGTTGCCGATATGGCAGTATTTTGGGAGTGGGAAAGTTATACTGGTTGGATTAATGCTGATGTTCCTAAAGGAATATATAAAGTGAGCCTTGAAGGTGTTCGTTTATTAAAGGGGGAAGAGACAGTCTACTGCTATGATTTAATTTTTGAAAAAACGAATCAACTTGGTATAAGAGATGTTGAACCACGCTCAAACTCCAGGCTTTATTAAATCCATTAGCTGGCAAAGAAAATAAATTTTTCCGGATTTTATTAATTTATTTTTCTATCATATCTAAAGAGACGTACATTGCAGTTAATCATAAAAGTGACTTAAGATGCTAAGAATTTGTTCGCTGAAATGGTTATGGGTATTAGGAAAGAGAAAATGTACTTTTTATGGGAGTGAGTTGAAGGAATGATTAAATATAATCTGATCTCTAAAATAAGTATCTTTTCTGATGGTAATGTCATTGGGCGGATTGGTGGAAATATCCCTGAATTCTTTTTAGATAAACAAGATGTTGTTCGGGGCTATAAGTTTTATTTGACAATTCAGAATCCTGATGATGGACATGAGTATATTACGATACTTATTCCTGAAGGATATGATGATATGATTGATAACAATATCTACCCCAATTGTTCAGTAAAAGTTTTTACGCATACGTTTTCTGATGAAAGCAATAATGATGCATTTACGATAAAATACATTAATAAGGCAGTTATTGTTGGGTATGATAAGGTTGAAAGTGAAGAGTTTGACTTTATCACTAAAACCGAAGATGCAAGGTTAATACAATCGGAAGATTGTTATTTTGATGCTTTGCAAAAAGATGGTTATGAATTTTTCATGCAGATAGATGAAGATTATTATCCAGATTCATTGCTTGATGGTGATTACATCTTTGGTTACGGTGCTTTATATTTGTATAAAAACATATCTGGCGGGAATATCGTGGCTGGTTTTTGGCAGTACTCGTAAAGATAAGTGATTAATAAAAGGTTGAATTATATTAATTATTCCGGCTTATATAATAATGACGTGCCCATTTCAAATTCTATTTCTAGAGTTGTTAATATTTTAAAGTGCAGATTTTTTAGTGGTTAAGATCGTAAGTCGATGCGTACAATATAATAGGGTGTCGTTTATGAGAGTATAAAGGTAATCGATATAAAATATGATTTGATTTATGGGTATTATTTCGGCTAGTAAAAAGCTGATCAAAAAACAATCACTCGAATTATTAAGGTTGATTAAAGTAAAGTTCAATGTAGTATATAATCCTATTATTAACTGCTTGCCTTGCAAATTATAAAAAATAAACTTCAAGGATTGTGCGTATGAGTCAGTTAGAATACAGTAAGGCTTATGATTTAGATGATATAATAAATAAAATTATGGGTGGGGATACATTGGATAATTTTTGTGTGTATACAAAAGAATATGAGTTATCTGCAAAAGCAGATCTTGTTTGTTATTTGGAAAACTATCCTGTCATTAGGGATGACGATGAGGAAGTATACCCTGTTTTTGTGTCGATAATTCGCTAGAGTTGTTTTTCTATGGAGATTAATTTATAGATGTATTACATGATATTTCTAATCAAAGATAAAAACCATCTGTAGAAGATTTCATAGCAGGTTTGAATTTTTATCTCAAGAATGATAACTTCTTAGAGCTTTGATTTAAAGAACAAGAGGGTAATTGAAAATGATTTACTTAGCTTGTTAGAAGGTTATATATTCTGGGGGTATTACACTAAATTAATGAATTATTACTGAGGGATATATTTATGGGTGCGCCTGAAACAATGGTGAATGAGACTGAAAAAGCTTTAAAACAACTTGTTGTCATTTGCAATAAATACTCGGTGTCAGGGAGTTTCAGTACCGTCAATGATCTGCACAATGCCTTCCCGTCCAACTTACCTCGTTCGACAGAGGTGGAATTTTTATTTGAAAATTATAATCCTGAAAAGTAAAAGATTGAAACAGGCTTCACGCCAATTAAACTTCACTCAGTCAGTGAGCTTTTGAAGGCTCAAAGTGGTTATGAATACTTACCAGATAATTATCTTGTTATTGGCGATGATTTAGGTGGAGGTAAACCTATAATTGCGGTTATCGATGATGGGAGTTCCTCTGTTTATGCAGGTTATGATGTAATTGAACCGTTTCAGATAGCTAGTAGTGTCTCTGGGTTCATATATTCTTTAGCTGAGCTTATTGATTTGGTATATGGTAAATACAGTATCTTTGATATAGCAGATGATAATGATGAAGTAAAAGATAATTTCATTGATGAGTTGCGGGGAAGGATTGTGCCACTTATCGGCAATGAAAATTTCAATGCGTTTTATAATTATTTTTACGGGTGAATTATTTTTCTTTCAAAGTAAACCAGCACGGCGAAAATATTATTTTTTTAGCGAGGTGATGTTCTCTGTGATTTTTACAGGCCTTTTAAGCAAGATTTAAAAGAGTAACGTTGTATATTTTTTCAAGTAGAATTAATCTAATGCGTGAAAGGAAAGGGATTATATGCAGACTACGCGAGTAATGGGCGAAGGATATGAACCTAACGTTGAGAAGTTAGGTGATAAACTGATTTATTCATTACCTGTTGAATCGGGATTTGTCAGCTTTTATTTTGAGTTTGATATTCTTCAGACCGATCTTGACGTCCTGCTGTCCGATCATTACCGGCGGGCCGTCCTGGAAGTGACCGCACACACTTTGCTTCAGCACTCGACGTTGAAGGGACATAAACGATTTACTCAGAACGATTTTGATAACCTTATTGCCACGACCCTTCATGCATCGCAAGAGCATCTTAGCGCATTCATTTCTCAGATTAATCGGGAGCACAATATTTCGATTGAACATTATGTGAATGACATAGTGAATACACGCATAACCAAAGGATGAATATACCGATCCCAGATAAGGTCAACATTCATCTAAAATCACGCTGTATCTACAGATCTTTTCAACCTCGTGCTGCCAGAAGAGGCCAAATCGATTTCGTGATAACCGACGAATACGACGAGGTGCGCTGAAGCGGGCAGTTCGACAGCTTTGGCGAGGTACGTCATCAGAGCGAAGGGTTCTCACGGGTTGTGAATCGCACGGCGATGGCGCATCAGCCGCTTCGCTATGCCGGGCAGTATGCTGACGGTGAAACGGGCTGCACTATAACCTGTTCCGCTACTACGACCCGCAGGTCGGGCGGTTTATTGTGCAGGACCCGATTGGGCTGAATGGTGGGTGGAACCTTTATCAGTATGCGCCGAATCCGTTGAGGTGGATTGATCCGTTAGGTTTATGCAAGACGGAATCTAATGCTGGTTGAAAAAATTCGAATCCTCCAGGATAGGGGGACCACAATGAGACTTATGCTCCTAAGCCAGTTAAACCAGAGGATGGCCTTAATCGTTGGGATGATTTCCTTAGCTCCGGCCCCCATACAAATATCCATCCAAGAACTGGATTACCAGACTCAGACCGAATCGTATCGGCTGACGGTAAGAGAAGTATCCGTTATGGTAACCATGAGATGAATAGTAAACCTACCAAACATCATTACCATGAAGACAAATGGACATTAGACTCTGTAAATAATGTCATGAGTTTTGATAGTCTTGTTGTGAGAGTACCGATACTAAAATGACAAACATAACAGTAGTAAAACTTGATGGAAATAAAGTAGAGTTCACCTCACATTTAGGCAATGGAGTGGCTTTATGGTGTGGTGAACCACCGGAAGTAAATAAATGTTATAATGTCGAATTTGATGTGGACGACATGTTTAAATGGGGCTGGAATATTAATGATGTGTGTCAGCAGACACCTGAAATCAAGATGGATGGTGATGGGGTGTTATTTGTTTCTCAGGTTATATCTTATGAGAGTGACGGGGTTTTAACTGTCTCATTAGGGGGGCGTGTGATATTTTTAGATGTTGAGTCCTACCCTGGTGGTAGTAAATTTGTTTCGTTTTCAACAGCCATAAAAAATATCTCATTGTATCCTTTTGAAGTATAGGTGGAAACTGAGAAGAACTTACCTGTTCTGCTACTACGATCTACAAGTTGGGTGGTTAATTGTGCAGGGTTGATGTGGTCTGAGATGGGCATTAACTCATTTTTCGAGCTCAGAGCTTATTTATAATTTAATGCGTACGGAATCTTTGCCAAAACCGCACCTGTAGATTCTTCAGGGTAAACTCATCATGTATCTTACTGCCTCAGAATATAAATTGACTGTTGACGAAATAAACGCGTTCAATGCATACTTTGTTCATCATCTTCCCACGTCATTTCTTGATTTTTATCTAAAAAATAATGGCGGGTATCCTCATGATAATGAAGAAAGTAATCCGTTTATGCTTGGCGGCTTTAATCCTATAAAATATGGTGACCTGCCGATAGAGAAACTCTATGGTGACCTTGTTGAATCATTTGGCGAGTTGAGGAATATGGTTCCCTTTGCCTATGATGATGGAGGGAACTCTTTTTTACTATCTCTAAAATCTGATGATTTATTAGGTAAGGTGTTTATTTTTCTGATGGATGATAAAGAGATTGAATTGGTTGCTGACTCGTTCTCAGGATTTATAAAGGAATTGTTTTCTTGACAGTGCAAAAGCAGTCTCCAAAATTTAGGGTAGGGAGGTTGCTGTTATCAAGGACTCAATATCAGTGTCCGTATAAAATATTTAAGTTGAGTTGTTAAGTTAGGGGTTTATAGATTTATAACCCGGTTTATGCCGGGTTTATTAATCTTTATCTTTAAGAAAATAGTAGGAAAAACCTATGGGTAGAGTAGAGTTGCAAAATGAGTTAAATAAATTAAACATACCCAGTGATAGCTACTCTATTGATGGTGTTGAGGATGAGGCATTATGTTTGATCCTCGATGGAGGGCTATGGTGTGTTTTTTACAGTGAACATGGAAAACGCACAGAGGTTGAATTTTTTGCAACTGAAAACGATGCCTGTCAATCCTTCCTTGCCAGAATCAAAAAATGGTACTAGTTTCAAAAAAGTATCTAAAGGAAGTGTTTGATGGCAGTGATGTACCTCTGGAATTACCATAACGCTTTATCTGTGACATGACTGGCTTTGTTGTCATCCTTTCTGACGATACCAGGCGAGCCATCCCGAGGAGACGACACACATATCATCCATGCGTATAAACACTTTTTCTTAGCACATCGCATAATGTCCTCCTGATCGAACAGGATGCGGCTTTAAGGGCTGTATTGCCGGGTGGCGGCTACGCCTTACCCGTCCTGCGAAAACCAATCATCAATTGCCAGCCATTAAACAAACCCACCTCGGCACTCACCGTAGGCCCGTGCAAGCGTAGCGCCGCCGGGCGCAGCCATACCCCCGATTAAGCAGATTGCTGCCGCCATTCCCTGACATGGTCAATCAGGGCGCGGAGCTTTGGCGCAATATTGCGACGCTGAGGGAAGTACAGATAAAAGCCAGGAAAATGGGGAAGAAAATCATCAAGCAATGATACAAGCTGACCACCTTCAATATACGGCCTGAATGTTTCCTGAGTGGCAAGCGTTATGCCGCCACCGGCAAGAGCCAGCCTCAGCATCAGACGCAGATCGTTAGTTGTAATCTGCGGTTCAATCGCCAGGTCGAAGGCTTTCCCGTTCTCTTCAAATGGCCAGCGATAAGGCGCAACATCCGGGGCTGGTCGCCAGCCAATGCACCGATGATGCATCAGCTCACGCGGGTGAACGGGTATGCCGTTGGCAGCGAGATAGGAGGGAGAGGCAACCACCATCTCACGTTGCTTTCCGGTAAGCGGAATAGCAATCATATCTTTTTCAATGACTTCTCCGAGCCTCACGCCAGCATCGTAGCCTGCTGCCACGATATCAAACTCCTCATCCGTGACAACAATATCAAGCGTCACCGCTGGGTTCGCTGCCGCAAACGAGGCGATTAGCGGACCCGAAAGAAATTCTTCCGCAATCGAGGTCACTGCGATCCTGAGAAGGCCACGTGGCATATCGTCAGAAGCCATATCATCGAATGCGGCTTCAATACCGGCTACCGGTAGTGACAGAGATTTATGCAGCCGTTCTCCCGCTTCCGTTAAATTCACTGAGCGTGTTGTGCGCATGACCAGCATTGTCCCAAAGGCATCCTCAAGCCGTCGTATTCCCTGACTGACCGCCGAACGGGTAACGCCCAGCCGTGCCGCGGCCTTACTGAAACTATGCTCTTCTGCCACCGCGATGAAAACGGGTAAAAGGTTAAGATCAATCTTCATTGTTTAATGCTGCTAACCAGTGAGTCCAGTGAGAGCAGGATACTGGAACTAATCGTGAGGATCTATTATCTCTTCGAACTCAACTGAAGGAGAGCATCATGAATAAAGTGATATTAATTACCGGCGCATCAAGTGGTATTGGAGAAGGCATTGCCAGAGAGCTTGGAAAAGCTGGCGCGAAGGTTTTACTGGGAGCACGCAGAGTGGAGCGTACCGAGGCGATTGCCGCAGAAATTTGCAGTGCGGGTGGTATCGCGAAAGCCCAGCAGCTGGATGTCACAAACCGACAGTCTATGGCTGACTTCGTACAGGCCGCGCTGGATAACTGGGGCCGTGTAGATGTTCTTATCAACAATGCGGGCGTGATGCCGCTTTCACCGCTGTCGGCTGGCAAACAGGATGAATGGGAGCGCACCATTGACGTTAATATCAAGGGCGTGCTGTGGGGAATTGGCGCCGTGCTTCCGCTGATGGAAGCGCAGGGCTCTGGTCAGATAATAAACATTGGCTCTATTGGTGCTCTTTCCGTTGTGCCAACGGCGGCAGTCTATTGTGCCTCGAAATTTGCGGTACGGGCTATTTCAGATGGTTTACGACAGGAAAGCTCGAAAGTCCGCGTAACGTGCGTTAATCCTGGCGTGGTGGAAAGTGAGCTGGCGTTAACCATTACCCATGCGGAAACCATGGCGGCGATGGATGTTTACCGCGCTGTTGCACTTCAACCTGCTGACATTGCCCGTGCCATAAGGCATATCATTGAGGCGCCGGAAAGCGTTGATACAACAGAAATAACCATCAGACCAACCGCGTCTGCAAACTGAAGCACGATTGTAATATTTACATCCATTTCAAATTAAATACATTTGGCGGGTATGGTGCCCGGTAACCGCTCGCCTTAACAAAATAAGGTATATCGCCAATTATCAGGAGAATCATCATGAGAAATATTTATTCTTTCACTGTAGCGGCAGTTCTGTCTTTCATGGCTTTTAACAGTAGCGCCCAGACTATTAGTGCTGTCGACTCAACCATTGACAGCGCTGAGAAAAAAATCTCTTTACTGGCACAGGAGGAGGGTAAATCCTATGAAATCCTGGGAGCATCTGTTAAGAACAGGGTCTATATGACGGCAAGATTAATTTCTGATAATCCAAAAGAAACACTTCTGATGAAGTGAAAAATACGAGGAAAGCACCATTAAAAGGGTGCCGAAGCAACTCTGCAACAACAATGTCATTAATCTTATCGTGAATAGACATTCTAAGGACAATAGATGGAAAACGAAATGCTTTACACAGGTGTCTGGGTTACTGAAGATGGATTAATTCGCCATGAACTTTTACCGGATGGACGTTACGATGAAGCACGCGGCACCCGGCGTAGTGCCTACCAGGGGGACTATGAAATTCGTCAAAACAGAATCTACTACCAGGACGACTCCGGTTTTACCGCTGATGGGATCTTTGTCAGTAATGACGAACTTCATCACGCCGGAATGGTGCTTTTCCGTCAGAAGTAAATATTTTTCCATAACGAGCGAAATAGGTTTAATACATCATTAAGATGCATGCTTTGCTGAGTCAAAGCCATCGTTATAATGGCAATGGACTGCCTGATAAAATTTAAATTGTGCTATGCCTGTTTATCAGTCAGGCTTTTTACTATTTATATAAATATCAGGCCGCGTAATTGTCCATGCATAGTTTTCCCTGTTTACCGGCTCGTAGCCAAATTTTTCATAAAGCCAGGGCGCTGTGGTTGTAAATAACATCACCCTGCGGAGCTGATCAAAAATGGGGTGACTGTGTATGCATTCCATAACCCATCTTCCGAGCCCTTCTCCCTGGTATTCTTCAAGGACATAAACATCGCAGAGGTAGGCGAAGGTGGCGTAATCCGTTATCAGGCGAGCAAAACCAATCTGATTTTCTTTATGGTAAACGCCAAAGTTAAGGCTGTTTTCGACTGACGCAGAGACAATATCCAGAGGAATGCCTTTTGCCCAACTCGATCTCGTTAAATATCGATGGATGGCCTGTACATCCAGTTTGTGTCTGTCTGTACTCACCAGGTAGTTCTTCTTACGCCATTCATATTTCTCTGAAATATTCACTTTTGTGCCTGCCCGAAATGTAGTGGAAAATCTACCTTATCATTCGATACTCGACTTAACAGCTTTCAGCATCCTTTTACGGATCCTGCCGCTGCCCGGTCTCCCGGCTCAGTGTGCCGTGATATAGGGCTCCTTCACAAACTCCGCCAACAGCCATACCATGTCATGCAGCAATCCGGTCAGGTCTTTCGCCACGTTCGCAGGCAGCGTGCCGCCCATTACCGCGCGAGTGAGTGCCAGCGCATAATCCACCTGCAACGTCGTCTCCTGCCAGCAGTCCGGCACGCAGGAAACGATCGTCTCCCCCGCGATGAGCCGTTCAACCAGATGCGGTGGGAGTTCAGCATCACAACGTTCACGCAGGCGTTTAAGTCCTGCCAGCAAGCGCGCGCAGAGGGTAGCGTGGGTTACTGCATCGTCGGTTTCAACCAGCACGCTGACACAGGCGGCGCAGGCATCAACCAGTTCGAACAGATCCGCAGTGTCGGGAAGGGGCAGGTTAATAAGGTGATAAACCGCGCTATCTTCAGCGAGTGCGTAAGAAAATCCAGGGAGAGTCGTCATTGAGCATCCTCTTCAGGTAAAAATGTCGCGTCATGCTTGTGGGTTCCTGGCCCCGGTTACGGTGGTGCCGCAACGCAGGCACTTTACGGCCATGAAGATGTGATGAAAAGCCGCCATCCTGAATTACACAAGGTTACTTCCTGGTTTGCGAGGCGCCTTCCAGAAAGCCCTGCCATTCCTCTCTTTCCAAACACCATCCCCTGCGTTTATGGTGTGACTTACCCTCAACTGGCATCAGATGGCACATATGGCGAGCGAAAAAGAGAACAAAGACTGGGTCAAATTTGCACAAACGCCAGGGAAGATAGAGCGCATTGAGGCGTATTTCAGCGGGCATGGCTATGAGCCACATCGGCATGACACCTACGCGATAGGCAGAACCTTGTCCGGGGTACAGAGTTTTCACTATCGGGGCAGCCAACAACACAGCCTTCCGGGCGGGACGATGGTCCTGCATCCCGATGAAGTGCATGACGGAGAAGCGGGGACGACTGACGGATTTCAGTATCGGATGCTGTATATCGATCCCGCGTTAATTCAGAAAATCCTGGGCGGAAAACCGCTGCCGTTTATTCCTGGCGGGATCTCCTCCGATCCCCGGCTTTTCGCGGCGACGGAATCCCTGCTCAAAGCGCCAGAGGAAGCTGTTGATACGCTGGAAGAAGAGGATGCGCTCTACGATCTGGCCAGCACGCTGGCCATTGTGGGAGGGCAACGCGTTCGACGATGCGCATTCGATTATCGTCGCGCAGAGCGTGCACGCGAGTATATACAAACCGAGTTTAGCCAGAACATTACGCTGGAGACATTATCCGCCGTCAGCGGCAGGGATCGCTGGAGCCTGAGCCGGGATTTTCGCGCACTGTACGGAACAAGCCCGTATCGCTATGTAACGATGCGCCGTCTTGAATATTGCCGACATTTGATAGAGAAGGGGCTGTCGCTTGCTGAAGCGGCCGTTGAAGCCGGGTTTTCCGACCAGAGTCATATGACTCGCCAGTTTATAAAAACGGTGGGGATCTCGCCGGGACGCTGGCAAAAATTCATTCAAAACAGCCGTGCCTGAGTTGCACGATCGTTCAAGACTGGTGCAACGGCCTTACTCTATCCTGGTGACTTCTCAACCATAGGGAGTGTCACCATGTATCAAGCTGTTAATCTGGAACATAAATTTTCCCTCTTTGACGCGCACTGGCAGCCGAAAGTCATCGCACAGATGAATGACTACCAGTTTAAGATTGTGAAAATTGAGGGAGATTTTATATGGCACTCGCATCCTGAAACCGATGAAGCATTCATCGTTGTCGAGGGTGTGTTACGTATTGATTTTCGTGACGGGCATGTGCTCGTCAATCCGGGGGAACTGTACGTGGTGTCAAAAGGTGTAGAGCACAAAACCTCTGCAGAGGGGACGGTAAAAATGATGATGATAGAACCTTGCGGCGTCCTTAATACCGGGCACGAAGGCGGGGAACGCACCGCCGAGAATGATGTCTGGATTTGACGCCAGAAGCTGTCTTGCCGGATGGCGGCTACGCCTTATCCGGCCTACAAAAACCACAAACCAAACCGGCCGCTACTCCTCGCTTATCATCGTCAAGAACCGCTTCACCGTCCGCGAGCGTTCAAAGCGTCGCCAGCAGAGCGCGATATCGGTATAAAGCTCGGGTGAGCTCAGCGCATGATAGGTGACATTCGGCGGTGAAATGGCCGCCATTGACTTCGGCACCAGCGCGAACCCGCCGCCTGCAGAGACCATGCTCAGGGAGGACGAAAGCTGTGACGACTGCAGCGCGTGCTGTACGTCTATTCCGGCCCGTTCGCAGCAGCTGTAAACCCGGTCGAACAGGCCGGGCGCGACCTCCTGCGGGAACAACACCACTGGCGTATCCCGGAGCTGCTCCAGCGCCAGATCGCCGCTTGTTGCGAGCGGATGGTCGCGATGCAGCGCCACCACCATCGGTTCCCGGTCAAGGATCTTTAACTCGAACGCCTTGCTGCTCTCGCACGGCAGCCGCACGAAGGCAATATCCAGTTCCCCCTCCGCCAGCATCGCCGTCAGCGAAGACATATTGGCCTCCACCTGGTGTACCTGCACCGCCATGTTCTGTACCTGAAACTGACGAATGAGCGTGAAAATTTTGGGATGAAAAGCATCTGAACTGGTAATGCCAATCGACAGGTTACCGTTCAGACCGCGCGCGATGCCCCGGGCTTTCTCCAGCGCGGCGTCGCTCAGCGCCAGGATCTTACAGGCGTCCTCGTAGAAGGCTTCTCCCGCTTCGGTTAGCTCTACGCCCCGCGTCAGGCGTCTGAACAGCGGCGTGCCCACTTCCTCTTCGAGCCGTTTGATCTGCTGACTCAGAGGAGGCTGTGAAATACCCAGCGCTTCGGCCGCCCTGGTGAAGTGTCGCTCGCGTGCAACCGCGACAAAATACCGCAGATAACGAAGTTCCATATCTAAAACGTCTCAAACCAGCATGGATTCTATATTGGAACTCTCTGCTGAATCGGGTCAACATTTATTTAACCTTTCTAAATAAAGTTGAAGAGGACGAGCATGATGATGCACTCATCTGCCTGCGACTGTGAGGAGAGCTTATGCGAGACCCTGCGCGGGTTCTCCGCTAAGCATCCTGACAGCGTGATCTATCAGACATCGCTAATGAGCGCCCTGCTAAGCGGCGTCTACGAGGGGGACACCACCATCGCCGATCTGCTGGCGCACGGTGATTTTGGTCTGGGCACCTTCAACGAGCTGGACGGCGAAATGATTGCCTTCAGCAGCCAGGTGTACCAGCTGCGCGCCGACGGCAGCGCCCGCGCCGCGAAGCCAGAGCAGAAAACGCCGTTCGCGGTGATGACCTGGTTCCAGCCGCAGTACCGTAAAACCTTTGATGCGCCGGTCAGTCGTCAGCAGATCCACGACGTGATCGACCAGCAAATCCCCTCCGATAACCTGTTCTGCGCGCTGCGCATCGACGGCAACTTCCGCCACGCCCACACCCGTACCGTACCGCGTCAGACGCCGCCATACCGCGCGATGACCGACGTGCTGGACGACCAGCCGGTGTTCCGCTTCAACCAGCGCGAAGGGGTGCTGGTCGGGTTCCGCACGCCGCAGCATATGCAGGGCATTAACGTGGCCGGCTATCACGAACATTTCATTACCGACGACCGTCAGGGCGGGGGACATCTGCTCGACTATCAGTTGGAGAGCGGCGTGCTCACCTTTGGCGAAATACACAAGCTGATGATCGATCTGCCCGCCGACAGCGCGTTTTTACAGGCCAACCTTCACCCCAGCAATCTTGATGCAGCGATCCGTTCCGTCGAAAACTAACAGGAGAACTACCGTGAACAGTGAGAAACAGTCACGTCAGTGGGCGCATGGCGCCGATATGGTTGTAGGTCAACTGGAAGCGCAGGGCGTGAAGCAGGTGTTCGGGATCCCGGGGGCGAAAATCGACAAAGTCTTTGACTCCCTGCTGGACTCCTCCATTGAGATCATCCCCGTACGCCACGAGGCAAACGCGGCGTTCATGGCGGCGGCGGTAGGGCGCCTGACCGGCAAAGCCGGGGTGGCGCTGGTCACCTCCGGCCCGGGCTGTTCCAACCTGATCACCGGTATCGCCACCGCCAACAGCGAAGGCGACCCGGTGGTGGCGCTGGGCGGGGCGGTGAAGCGGGCGGATAAAGCCAAGCTGGTGCACCAGAGCATGGATACGGTTGCCATGTTCAGCCCGGTCACCAAATACGCTGTTGAAGTCAGCTCTCCGGATGCGATTGCCGAAGTGGTGTCGAACGCGTTTCGTGCCGCCGAGCACGGCAGGCCGGGCGGTGCGTTCGTCAGCCTGCCGCAGGATATTGTTGACCAGCCTGCCACGGGGGCGATTTTACCGGCCAGCGGCTCGGCGCTGATGGGCCCGGCTCCCGAATCGGCCATTAACGACGTGGCGAAACTCATCGACAACGCCAAAAACCCGGTGATCCTGCTGGGGCTGATGGCGAGCCAGCCTGCTAACAGCGCGGCGCTGCGTAAGCTGCTGGAGAAAAGCCGCATTCCGGTCACCAGCACCTATCAGGCCGCCGGGGCGGTGAACCAGGAGCACTTCACTCGCTTTGCCGGACGCGTCGGTCTGTTCAATAACCAGGCGGGCGACAGGCTGCTGCATCTGGCGGATCTGATTATCTGTATCGGCTACAGCCCGGTTGAGTATGAGCCGTCCATGTGGAACAGCGGCGACGCCACGCTGGTGCATATTGATGTACTGCCTGCGTATGAAGAGCGCAATTATGTCCCTGACATCGAGCTGGTGGGCGACATCGCCGCCACGCTGAACCTGCTTGCCAGCCGGATTGACCACAAGCTGGAGCTCAGCCAGCGTGCGTCAGAAATCCTGGTCGATCGCCAGCATCAGCGCGATCTGCTCGATCGCCGCGGTGCCTCGCTCAACCAGTTTGCCCTGCATCCACTGCGTATCGTTCGCGCCATGCAGGACATCGTCAATAACGACGTGACGCTGACCGTCGACATGGGCAGCTTCCACATCTGGATCGCCCGCTACCTCTACAGCTTCCGGGCGCGTCAGGTGATGATCTCCAACGGTCAGCAGACCATGGGCGTTGCGCTGCCGTGGGCCATTGGCGCGTGGCTGGTAAATCCGGGCCGCAAGGTGGTGTCGGTGTCCGGTGACGGCGGCTTCCTGCAGTCAAGCATGGAGCTGGAAACCGCGGTGCGCCTCAACGCCAACGTGCTGCATATCATCTGGGTGGATAACGGCTACAACATGGTCGCCATTCAGGAAGAGAAAAAATACCAGCGTCTTTCCGGCGTGGCGTTCGGCCCGGTTGACTTCAAAGCCTATGCCGACGCCTTTGGCGCGAAGGGCTTTGCCGTGGAGAGCGCCGATGCCCTTGAACCGACGCTGCGTGCGGCGATGGATGTCAATGGCCCGGCCGTGGTGGCCATTCCCGTTGACTACAGCGATAACCCGCTGCTGATGGGTCAGCTCCATCTCAGCCAGATTTTGTGACTCACTATAAGGACAGAGAAATGCAAAAAGTTGCTCTCGTAACCGGCTCAGGCCAGGGGATTGGTAAAGCGATTGCGCTGCGCCTGGTGAAAGATGGTTTTGCCGTCGCTATCGCCGACTACAACGATGAGACGGCGAGAGCCGTCGCCGATGAAATCATCCGTAACGGCGGCAACGCCGTCGCCGTGAAGGTGGATGTCTCTGATCGCGACCAGGTGTTTGCGGCGGTGGAGAAAGCCCGCACCGCGCTGGGCGGTTTCAACGTGATTGTGAATAACGCCGGGATTGCGCCATCTACGCCCATCGAATCCATCACGCCGGAGATTGTCGACAAGGTCTACAACATCAACGTCAAAGGGGTGATCTGGGGCATGCAGGCCGCGATTGACGCGTTTCGCAAAGAGGGGCACGGCGGCAAAATCATCAACGCCTGCTCCCAGGCGGGCCACACCGGTAACCCGGAACTGGCGGTGTACAGCTCCAGTAAATTCGCAGTGCGCGGCTTAACCCAGACCGCCGCTCGGGACCTGGCGCCGCTGGGGATCACCGTTAACGCCTACTGCCCGGGTATCGTGAAAACGCCGATGTGGGCGGAGATCGACCGTCAGGTGTCCGAGGCGGCAGGTAAACCGCTCGGCTACGGCACCGAAACCTTTGCTAAACGCATTACGCTTGGCCGCCTGTCTGAACCGGAAGATGTCGCCGCCTGTGTTTCATACCTCGCCGGGCCAGACTCTGACTACATGACTGGCCAGTCGCTCTTGATTGATGGTGGGATGGTGTTCAACTAAATTCTAATAAGCTCTGACATGAGTTTTCCCCTGCCCCCGTGCAGGGGCTTTTTTTTGTCTCCTCCGCCATTGTGCATTACACTGCGCGCTGCAAAACTTTAGTCATTACGATCTGACAGGCGGTAACAGCGATGAACGGTACAATCACAACGTGGTTTAAAGATAAAGGCTTTGGATTTATCAAAGATGAAAACGGCGATAACCGCTATTTTCATGTGATTAAGGTCGCCAACCCTGATCTGATTAAGAAAGACGCGGCGGTGACCTTTGAGCCAACCACCAACAACAAAGGCCTTTCCGCCTATGCGGTGAAGGTGATCCCGGAAAGTAAACACCTCTATATTGCCGGCGAGCGCGTGAAGCTCACCTCCATCAAATCCTTCGTGGTGTTTAGCGAAGAAGAGCCTGCGGATACGGGCATCGACAAAGAGAACGCGGTGCTGTCGGTCGGGCTGCTGATGAACAACATCAAACCGAAATCCGACAAAAAGCCGGGCGAAATGCGCACGGTGAAGAAGCTGGCGATCACCACCTTCCAGAACACCACGCTGATCTTTACCGAAGATGAAATCGATATCGATGCTACGGTGAAGCTGCTGAAGTAATTGTTTGCCGGGTGGCGGCTGCGCCTTACCCGGCCAACGAAACCCGTGCGGCGCTCGCCGCCGCACGGGTTACCCCATCCTGTGCTCACCCCTTAACATCGCCTCCCGATCAAACACCCGCTGGATCTCCCCGTGCGCCATAAACGCCGCCCGGTCGGACATATGCGCAATCACGTCCGCATCGTGGCTGACAAGCAGATAGGTCATGCCGTGCTCGGCTTTCAGGCGGTTGAGCAGATTCAAAATTTCTGCCTGCACCGACATATCCAGCGCCGAGGTTGGTTCGTCCAGCAGGAGTAGCTGCGGGCGCAACAGCAGCGCACGGGCTATCGCCACGCGCTGACGCTGGCCGCCGGAAAGCTGGTGCGGGTAGCGCTTACCCGCATCGGCGGATAACCCCACCTGCTGTAGCGCATCCGCCACTTTCTGTGCAATCTGCGTCTCGCCGTGGATTTTCAGCGGCTCCGACAGCGTGCGCAACAGCGTGTGGTTCGGGTGCAGCGAGGCCCACGGATCCTGAAACACCATCTGCACGTTGCGGCGCAGCGGGCCGGTAAAACGCTGCCCTGGCTGTATTGTTTCGCCCAACAGAGAGAGACTTCCGCGCCACTCGCGCTGCAGCCCCGCCAGCACGCGCAACAGGGTCGATTTACCGCAGCCGGAGCCACCGATCAGGCTGAACGTTTCGCCTTTTTCGATGGTAAAACGGGCACCGGACACCGCCGTTTTCTCACCGAAGGTGACCTGAAGCTGATTGACGTCAACGAGGGTCATTGTTTGCCTCCTTCCAGGGCTGCGTGCGGTCGAGCGTTGGCAGCATCTGGCCGTACGTGTCGGCGTTCGGCCGGCAGGTCCACAGGGTGCGCGTGTAGGGATGCGTCGCCTGCGAAAGCTGGCTTGCCGCCATCTCATCGACCTTTTCGCCCTGATACATCACCAGCACGCGGTCGCAGTGTTCTGCCACCAGCGGCAGGTCGTGGCTGATGAGCAGCATCGCCATCTGCCGGGCTTCGCACTGCTGTACCAGCAATTCGAGGATCTGGTTGCGCAGGCGCGCGTCCAGCGCCGAGGTGGGTTCATCGGCAATCAGCACCTGTGGGTTGTTGATCAGCGCCATGGCGATCATTACCCGCTGGCCCATGCCGCCAGAGAGTTCACCGGGATAACGCGCCAGCACGTTTTCACTCAGCCCGACGGCGCGAACAATGTCGTGAATGCGCGCCACGCGCTCTGCACGGGGCAGGCGCTGATGCAAGGTCAGCGCTTCGTCAAGCTGGGCAAAAATGCTTTTCACCGGGTTGAGGGCATAGCGCGGATCCTGCAATACCATCGCAATGCCGTTACCGCGTAGCGCCTGCCAGCGGCGAGTATTCATCGTCAGCACATTGTGGCCCAGCACGTTAAGCTGCCGGGCACTCACTACGCCGGGCTTACGTACCAGCCCCATCAGGGCGCGGGCTGACATCGATTTGCCCGAGCCGGATTCGCCCACCAGCGCCAGCCGCTCGTTGCCTAACGTAAAGCTCAGGTTATTGACCACGCGGGCGGCGGGGTAGTCGATAGTCAGCGCATCGACGATGACACGTTGTTCAGTCATGTTGCGGCTCCAGTACATCACGCAGGCCATCGCCCAGCAGGTTAAAGGCCAGACTGGCGAACAGGATCGCGCCGCCCGGAATGGCGGCAATCCACCACTGGTCGAAAATCACCTGCATACCGTCAGCAATCATCGCCCCCCATTCGGCCATTGGCGGACGGGCGCCGAGGCCAAGGAAACCCAGCCCGGCGGCGGCCAGAATAATCCCCGCCAGATCCAGCGCTAAACGCACAATCGCCGAGGGCAGGCACAACGGAAGAATATGACCCACCAGCAGCCGCAGGCCGCGAATGCCCATCATCTCGGCGGCGGCCAGGTAATCGCTGTGGCGCAGGCGCTGAATTTCACTCCGCGCCTGACGCGCGTAGGCCGGCCAGGTGGTTAAAGCCAGCGCCAGCGCGCCGTTAACCAGACCCGGGCCGAGCATCGCCACAAACGCGAAGGCGAGGATCAGGCGCGGCATCGACATCACCACGTCGGTAAAGCGCATCAGAATGCGCTCCAGCCAGCCGCCGTAGTAGCCGGACAAAATCCCCACCAGCAGACCGGCGGGCAGGGTGATAACGGTGACTAAAGCCACCAGCCCCAGCGCCGGACGGGTGCCGTAAATTAAACGCGAGAGCAGATCCCGCCCGTAGCTGTCGGTCCCCAGCCAGTGCTGGCCGTTCGGTGCCTGCAGGCGCGCGGCGGCGTCCTGCCAGTTGGGATCAAGCGGCGCAAGCCACGGCGCGAAAAGGGCGATCAGCACCAGCAGCGCGATGGCAATCAGTCCGCAAAAGGCGGCGGGGGAGCGGCGCAGGCGGCGTAAGAAAATAGAGAACGGCATCAGCGCACCCTGGGATCGGTCGCCCGCACAAGCAGGTCGGTAAGGTTATTGATCAGCACAAAGCAGACGCCAGTCAGCAGCGTACCGCCCATCACCGCGGTGGTATCGCCGGCGAACAGGGCGGTGGTGAGGTAGCGCCCGATGCCCGGCCACGAGAAGACGGTTTCGGTTAATACCGCGCCCTCCAGCATGCTGGTGTAGGCCAGTGCGATGACCGTCAGCAGCGTACTGCGTATGTTGGGCAGCACGTGTCGCAGCAGGATGGTCATCTCCCCGGCCCCTTTGGCGCGGGCGAGCAGAATGTACTCTTTGTTCATCTCGCTCAGACAGGCGGAGCGCGTCAGGCGGGTGATACTTGCCAGCGAGTAATAGGCCAGCAGCAGCACCGGCAGTACCAGATGGCTGACGGCATTACGAAATGCCTCCCGGTCGCCGGAAAGCCAGGTATCCACCAGCGCAAAGCCGGTCCTCGGCTCCACGGTGAACTGCCAGATATCGTCCAGCCTGCCGGGACCCGCACTCCACTGCAGCTTCGCGTAGAACAGGGCCAGCATCAGCAGCCCGAGCCAGAAAATCGGCACCGAGTTGCCGAGCAGGGTGAGCGTGCGAAGGGCTAAATCGAGCGGCGATCCGGCGTAGCGGGCGCACAACACCCCGGCAATCACGCCGAGTACGGTACCGATAATCAGCGCCAGGGTTGCCAGTTCGAGCGTGGCGGGAAAGGCGTGCAGCAGATCCTGCAGCACCGGCTGTCCGGTGGCGCTGGCCGTGCCTAAATCACCGTGGGCGAGGTTTTGCAGATAGTGCCAGAACTGCACAGGCAGGGGCCGATCCAGCCCGAGCTGGTGGCGAACCTGATTGTAGGTTGACTGGCTGGCGTGATCGCCGACGATCTGCAATACACGATCGACCGGGGAAAAGGCAGAGAGCGCAAACGTGACGAGCAGCAGCCCGAACAGCGTGAGCAGCAGGGTGAGCAGACCCTGAAGCACGCGGGTGGAAAGATGTGGCATGGGAAAACCGTTATCCTGAAAATATGCACGGACGGCTCCCTCTCCCACAGGGAGAGGGGGAAAAGCTACTTCGTAACGCGATCGTACCAGACCATATCCGCGTTCAGCCCCTGCTGATACCCCTTCACGTTATCGCGCACCACAATCTGGGTTTTGCCCTGGTCAACGAACACGTACGGCGAGTTATGCTGTAACTGTTCCTGCATCTTCTTGTACAGATCCAGACGTTTTGCCTGATCCGGCTCGGCAACCGCCGCCAGCGTAGCCTTGTTCAGCTCCGGAATTTTCCAGCCGTTAAGTCCGGCCACGGTGCTGGATTTTCCGTCGTTCCATGCGAAGGCGCTGGCGTTGGAGTGTGCATCGAAGTAGTCCGGGATCCACAGACGAATGGCCGCCTGATGCTGTTTCGCACGCACGCGGGCGTACACCTGGCTACCCGCTGCGGGCAGCAGATCCACCTTCACGCCGCCCTGCGCGAAGCTCGCCTGCATCGACTGGGCGATGGTGATAAACGGCGCCTTGTTCTCCACGTCCAGGGTGAAGTGCGCGTCTTTAATGCCCGCTTTCCCGAGGATTGCTTTCGCTTTCGCCGGGTCAAATTTAAACGGATTGTCTTCCAGCGCGCCCGGCAGGCCGACCGGCAGGAAACTCTGATGAACAAAATACTGGCCTTTGAGCAGGTTTTTGGTGATGCCGTCATAGTCCACCAGCCAGCGCGCCGCTTCCCAGAAGGCCGGGTTATTCAACAGCGGGTTGGCGCTGTTGCCGGTGTTAAACACCAGGTAATTCTGTTCCGCGGACGGGATGCTCAGCACCTTCACGCCCGGCTTGCCCTCGAGCGCGCTAATCTGGTCTGCGCCCAGATCGCGCGCCACGTCGGCATCACCCTGCTGGATCAGCAGGCGGCGTGAAGCCGGATCGGGGACGTTTTTAATAATGATGCTTTTCAGCTTTGGCGCACCGCCGGGGGCGGAGTCGTTGGCTTCCAGCACGATAGCCTGATGCGGTTGATAGACGCGCATTTTGAACGCGCCGCTGCCCGCCGAGTGCATTTTCAGCCACGCGTTGCCAAAGTCGTTATCTTTCACGTTGGCCGCCACCTGCTTCTCATCCACGATAGAGGCAATCGGCGTGGAGAGAATATTCAACGCCACGGCAGGGCTGACGTCCGCTGTCCAGTGGAGCTGCACGGTGTGGTCATCCACTTTTTTCAGCTGGCTGGCGATGTTGCTCGCCTCCCAGCCCAACACGTTGAGGATAAAGGCCGGGGATTTGTTCAGCGTCACGGCGCGGGTATACGAGAAGATCACGTCTTCCGGGCGTAGCAGGTTGCCGGAGGCAAATTTGGCATCGGGCTTGAGCTTGATGGTCAGGGTTTTTGCTGCCGCGTCGGCGTCCCAGCTTTCCGCCAGAATCGGCGTGATTTTTTCCGGATTATCGCGGTCCGGCTGTACCAGGCGCTGATACAGGCTTGGCACGGTCTGGATGCTGGAGAGCTCGTTGGCTTCTGCCGGGTCGAGGCTCACAATGTCATCCAGGCCCTGGGCGACAACCAGCGTGTTGGGGGGCGTGGCGGCGTGCGCCGCGCCGGAAAGCGCAGCCAGCACCAGTAACGGCAGCGATTTTTTCATCATAGCGATCCCTGAAGAAGATATATTGTTTGTTTTATATTCCGTTACGTTAGGCTGGCTGATGTCTTACGCAAAGTCGAAATTCTGCTTTGCTTATGCCCTGCGGGAATAACGCATGCGCCTGGTTAATCCGGAGAAATCGCGATTTCAATCAAATTGGTTTTTCCTGACTGCAGTCCGCGTGCTACCGCTCCGGCGATATCTGCAGCCTCGGTTACCCGGCAGCACTGAACGCCCATGGCGGTGGCCAGCGACTGAAAATCGATATGCGGGTTAACCAGATCCATCCCGATAAAACGTCCCAGCTGTGTCGAGCTGTAGTCTGCCTGGCTTTTCATAAAGTTTTTCAGGATGTTGTACTCCCTGTTGTTCATCACAATAAAGGTGACGGGCAGATTTTCATGTGCCGCGGTCCACAGTGCCTGCGGCGAGTAGAGTGAGGCACCGTCACCCAGCAGGCATACGACCGGCTCGCGGCCAAGGCCCAGTGAGTGGCCCACGGCGGCAGGCATTCCCCAGCCCAGTCCGCCGCCGCGCATAAAGTAGTAGCGCTGATGCTGCTGGTCAGAGATAAACCGGCGGACATGCCTGGCGGTGGCAATCGCCTCATCGACAATAGTGGTGCCCGCCGGAATGGCGCGGATGACTTCCCAGGCCGCGACCATCGGGGCAATCGTCGGGCGTAGCCGCTCGGCAGACAGACGTTCCTCCTGCTGCTGCCACTCTTTTTCACGTTCATCGCGGGCCGCAATCAGCAACCGCTGGTGGGTCAGCGTGCTGGCAAGCAGGCGCTGTTCCAGCTTCGGCAGCAGTTCGCGCAGGGACAGTTTGATATCTCCCATTACCGAGAGCCGTGTGGCATACGTCCGGCCAAGTTCGTTCATATCGGCGGAGAGTTGGTAAACCGCACAGCTTCCCGGGATGGCGTCCCCTTCGCTGTACAAAATGGTGATCAAACTTCTGCCGCCGATAATAAATACCGCGTCGTAGGTGTTCACGATGCTGGCGATCTCGCTGGCGGTGGTGGGCATATTGCCGCGCCAGAGGGCGTGTTGCGTGGGGAAGGGCAGGTTCAGCGGCCAGGAAGAGCCATAAACATGGGCGCTCAGCGTTTCCGCCAGCTGGACAATCTCCGGCGTTGAGCCGCTGGAGTGAACTTCATCCCCGGCCACGATCATGATCCTCCCGGCGGGCACCTGGCTCAGCTCCTCCGCCAGTTCGTCCAGCGAACCGGCAACGGTGTGGTAGTTTACTCTGGACGCCGTTTGTATCCCGGCATCGCTGAGCTCTTCCATCACGTTCATCGGCAGGGAGAGCAGCACCGGTCCGGCAGGGGGATAGCTGGCAGCGTGAAATGCGCGGCGAACCAGCACCGGCAGCTGATCGGCACTGGTGACCTCCTGTGCCCATTTCATCACCGGCGCGCCAATGGAGACAATGTCATCATACAGAAGCGGATCACGCACATAGTGGCGCGTATCCTGCTGACCGACGGTGACCACCAGCGGCGTTTTCATGATCCGGGAATTAATTAAATTCCCCATGCCGTGCCCAAGACCACTGGCGGTATGTAAATTGATAAACCCGGTTTTGCCGGACGCTTTTGCATACCCGTCGGCAATGGCGACCACGCTGCTCTCCTGCAGGGCCAGAATATAGTGAATATTTTCATGCCGGAGCAGGGCATCTATTAGCGGGAGTTCAGTGGTGCCAGGGTTACCGAAAATATATTCCACGCCTTCACTCTCCAGCACTTCGAGGAGAATGTCGGCCCCGGTTCGCATATTTAAATCTGATAAGGACGTTAATGATTTAATCATAATGACACCTCATTCAGTATTATTTAAGGCATGCTAAAATTCTTCCTGCGTCGGTCGGACAATAATTTCATTGACATCAACGTCGCTGGGTTGTTCGATTGCAAATAAAACGGCCCGGGCAATGGCCTCTGCCGGGATCGCCTGCTTATAGAATTCTGCGAGAAACGCCAGACTTTCTTTATCAGAACTGCCGTACTGCAGTTCACTTTCGACAGCCCCCGGAGAGATAAGCGTGGTGCGGATAGTTTTGCCTGCCTCCTGGCGTAGCCCTTCGCTCAGCGCGCGGACGGCGAATTTGGTGGCGCTGTAGACGACCCCGACAGGGGCAAGCACCCGAATGCCCGCCACGGACGCCACGTTGATAAAGTGTCCGCTGCCCTGACGTTGAAACACCGGCAGCGCGGCGGCGATGCCATACAAGACCCCTTTGATATTGGTATCGATCATCCGATCCCATTCATCGGTTTTCCGCTCGCTGATGGGGGCGATAGCCATAAATCCGGCGTTATTGATCAACACATCCACGCGCTGCCAGGCCGCTACGGCAGCATCGATGGCTTTCTGAACCTCTTCCTGGCGGGCTACGTCGGCCTGCACGGCGATGGCCTGTCCACCTGTCTGAGTGATGTTGTCGACAAGGGCGTTTATTCTGTCCAGACGACGTGCGACCAGTACCAGAGAAAACGCTTTATTCGCTAAATGAAGAGCAACAGCCTGACCGATACCGCTGCTGGCGCCGGTGATCACGACGACGCGGTTTGCACTATTATTCATGATGTTATCTCACTGTCGGGTGATGCAAAATAAATAAAATGCAGGAAGCCATTAAAGAACCATGACATATTCTTTAATGCTGATTGCGATATATTCTGTATAAAGGCAGGAACAGACTTCGATTAAAACTTAATTCTCGTGGGGCAGAGTGTCAACACACTTTTAAATAATTAAATTAATTGTCTTGCTAATATTTAATTCTTATAGATAAAAACAGATTTTTTAAATGGACAATTCATATTGAAAACCCTCTCCTTTTACAGAGAGGGTGTAGCAATTATACCTTCTGCGTTTGCTGACGAACTGGCGCTCCGTTCGCCACATAATACGCCGCTGTACTCTTCGCCAGCGGCTCGCACCCGCGAATGGCATCAGCTATTTTCTCGCCAATCATAATGGTGGTGGCATTCAGGTTGCCGGTGATGATCTGCGGCATAATTGACGCATCCACCACGCGTAACCCTTCCAGCCCGTGAACGCGGCCTTCGCCATCGACCACCGCCATCTCGTCATAGCCCATCTTGCAGCTCCCGCAGGGGTGGAAGGCGGTTTCAGCGTGGTTACGCACGAACTCGTCCAGCTGTTCGTCGGTCTGGCACTCAACCCCCGGGCTGATTTCGCGGCCACGGTATTTGTCCAGCGCGGGCTGATGCATGATTTCGCGGGTGATGCGAATCGCATCGCGGAACTCCTGCCAGTCCTGCTCGTGGGACATATAGTTGAACAGGATCGCCGGATGCTGGTGCGGATCGCGCGATTTAATACGCACGTGCCCGCGGCTTGGTGAGCGCATCGACCCAACGTGGCACTGGAAGCCGTGCTCTTTTACCGCATTCGAGCCGTTGTAGTTAATCGCCACCGGCAGGAAGTGGTACTGAATGTTCGGCCATTCGAACTCGTCCCGGCTGCGGATAAACCCACCCGCTTCGAAGTGGTTGCTCGCCCCCACGCCGGTGCCGCCAAACAGCCACTCGGCGCCAATCTTCGGCTGGTTCCACCACTGCAGGGCAGGGTAGAGGGAGACCGGCTCTTTACATTCGTACTGGAGATACATCTCCAGGTGATCCTGCAGGTTTTCACCCACGCCGGGCAGATCGTGCACCAGCGGAATATCGAACTGCTTCAGCAGTTCCGCGTTGCCCACGCCGGAGCGCTGCAGGATCTGCGGAGAGGCAATCGCCCCGGCGCACAGCAGCACCTCTTTGTTTGCTGTGGCTTTTGACGGGATGGTGCTTTCGCCCTCCAGCCACTCAACGCCCACGGCGCGCTTGCCGTCAAACAGAATGCGATCGGTCATGGCGTGGGTGCGGATGGTCAGGTTCGGGCGCTGTTTCGCCTGATCCAGATAGCCGCGCGCGGTGCTGGCGCGTCGCCCCTGCGGCGTGACCGTCCTGTCCATCGGGCCGAAGCCTTCCTGCTGATAGCCGTTGAGATCGTCAGTGCGCGGATAGCCCGCCTGTACGCCCGCTTCCACCATTGCCTCAAACAGCGGGTTCACGCCCGGCTTCGAGGTGGTGACGCTCACCGGGCCGTCGCCGCCGTGGTAGTCGTTCGGACCCACGTCGCGGGTTTCGGCCTTACGGTAGTAGGGCAGGCAGTTGAGATAGCTCCAGTGCTCCAGACCCGGCTCTTTCGCCCAGTTGTCCAGATCCATGGCGTTGCCGCGGATATAGCACATGCCGTTGATGAGCGACGACCCGCCCAGCCCTTTACCGCGTCCGCACTCCATGCGGCGGTTGTTCATGTACGGCTCAGGCTCGGTTTCGTACGCCCAGTTGTAGCGCTTGCCCTGCAGGGGAAATGCCAGCGCGGCGGGCATCTGGGTGCGGAAGTCAAAACGGTAATCCGGGCCGCCCGCCTCAAGCAGCAGCACGGTGGTGTTCGGATCTTCAGTCAGTCGTGTTGCCAGAACGTTGCCGGCAGAGCCGGCACCAATAATGATGTAGTCAAATTGCAAAAAAACCTCCCGGTTAAAATATGGACTGGAATTTACCCATCTCAACCTGGATGGACTTCACCTGGGTGTAACTCTGGAGCGTCATCACGCCGTTTTCGCGGCCAATGCCGGAGTGTTTGTAGCCGCCAACCGGCATCTCCGCCGGGGATTCACCCCAGGTGTTGATCCAGCAGATCCCCGCCTCAAGCTGATGAATCGCGCGGTGGGCGCGGTTCAGATCGGCAGTGACAATGCCCGCCGCCAGCCCGTAGTCGGTATCGTTAGCGCGGCGGAGAGCCTCTTCTTCAGATTCATAGGTGAGGATGGACATCACCGGCCCGAAGATCTCTTCGCGCACGATGGTCATCTCGTCGGTGCAGTCGGTGAACACGGTCGGGGCGACCCACGCGCCGTTGTCAAAGCCGTCGCCCTTCAGTACGTCGCCGCCGCACAGCACGCGTGCGCCTTCTTCTTTGCCTTTGGCGATATAGCGCAGCACGTTGTCGCGGTGCGGGAAGCTCACCAGCGGGCCAAAGTTGGTGTTTTCATCGAACAGATCGCCCGCGCGGATGCGGCCCACGCGTTCAACAATTTTCTGCTCAAACGCGGCTTTGAACTTCGCCGGTACGAACACGCGGGTGCCGTTGGTGCACACCTGGCCGGAGCTGAAGAAGTTGGCCATCATGGCGATGTCGGCGGCGAGATCGAGATCCGCGTCGTCAAACACAATCAGCGGCGATTTACCGCCCAGCTCCATCGTCACCTCTTTCAGGGACGAGGCCGCCGAGTTCGCCATCACCTTTTTGCCGCTGGCGACGCCGCCGGTGAAGGAGACTTTCGCGATGCCCGGATGCTCGGTCAGGAACTGGCCGGTCTCCGCGCCCACGCCCGGCAGGACGTTAAACACGCCGTCCGGCAGACCCGCTTCGGTGTAGATCTCCGCAAGCTTCAGGGCGGTGAGCGGGGTGACCTCGCTCGGTTTGAAGATCATCGCGTTGCCCGCCGCCAGCGCCGGAGCGGATTTCCACAGGGCGATCTGGATCGGATAGTTCCACGCGCCAATACCCGCGACCACGCCCAGCGGCTCACGACGGGTGTAAACGAAAGAAGTGTCTCGCAGGGGGATCTGGCTGCCTTCCAGCGCCGGGATCAGCCCCGCGTAGTACTCCAGCACGTCCGCACCGGTGACGATATCCACGGTGCGGGTTTCGGAATACGCTTTACCGGTGTCGAGGGTTTCCAGTTTCGCCAGTTCATCGTTACGCTCGCGCAGGATATCGACAGCGCGGCGCAGGACGCGAGAACGCTCCATGGCGGTCATCGCCGCCCAGATTTTTTGCCCCTGCTGTGCACTTTGTACGGCGCGATCGACATCCTCGCGCCCGGCGGCCTGTACGGTCGCCAGAACCTCGCCGTTGGCCGGGTTGATGGTCTCGAAGGTGCGACCGCTGGTGGCGGATGTATAACCACCATTGATATAAAGCTGCTGTTCTGCCATTCGGGACATAAATTCTCCTCGGTTAATCGGTCGATAAATGCTGGCTGATGAAGTGACTGGTGAGCGACTGGGCTACGTTTTTATCCAGCGGTTTGCCGCTCAGGGCCGCGCGCAGCCATAGCCCGTCTATCAGTGCCGCGAGCCCGTAGCCTGCCTCCTGGGCCTGTTCGCGCGGCAGTTCGCGGCGGAACTCGTACACCAGGTTTGAGAGCAGACGACGGCTGCTCACCTGCTGCAACCGGTAGAGCATCGGCTGATGCATGCTGCTCGCCCAGAAGGCCAGCCAGGCTTTCATTGCCGCGCTGCTGATCTGCGTTTCATCAAAATTGCCGCCGACAATGGCCTGCAAGCGTTGCTCTGCGCTGCCATCCGGCAGGGCGTGCAGGCGGCTCAGGACCGCATCGCGCAGCTGGCCGGTGATGTCGCGCATGGTCGCTTCCAGCAGACCATTTTTATCCCTGAAGTAGTGACTGATGATCCCCGTGGAGACGCCCGCACGACGGGCGATCTGCGCGATGGTCGCGTCATGCATTCCCACTTCATTTATTGTTTCCAGCGTGGCGTTGATCAGTTGCCTGCGCCGGATCGGCTGCATCCCCACTTTGGGCATTTTTGCCACTCCATTCATCAGCGTTGGTTAACCATTAAAGCGGTTTTTGATTGGACGTTCAATATAAAATGTGTCTTAATTGTTGCGG
>Ga0268257_1000879_pt1 | contig 29799 bp, 33 predicted proteins | sample AgamicAtPrz_FD_200249 | JGI IMG/M metagenome (GOLD analysis project Ga0268257, IMG submission 200249) | Agave microbial communities from Guanajuato, Mexico - At.P.rz (v2) (version 3) | ecosystem: Host-associated > Plants > Phyllosphere > Phylloplane/Leaf | place: Guanajuato, Mexico | collected... | reverse complement strand
TGATGATCGTAAGGTGAAGCAATGTTCCATATCATCAGAAAAACCTAGCGTCACGCTGGCGCAAGGGCAACTCTGATGACTTTATTGCATCTGGCCTGATTACACGCGTTCCAATATTTGCAGATTCTGTTCCTGAATGGCTTTGTTGAATAAATCAGATTCGGGGCGAGTGTCCCTGTAGCTGGGCAGATTTTCAGGCAATACGCACGCTTTCCGGCATTCCTGCCTTTGTCATCCTGTTCAGCGCCCGAACCATGGCCAGAGCCTCTGCCACCTGCCCGTCATAATCACGCAGTGTCAGTGAACCTCCGAACAGCTGTTTTATCCGATACATCGCCGTTTCCGCTATCGAGCGACGGTTGTAATCCGTTGTCCACTTCCACCGCGCATTGCTCCCGCTCAGACGCTGATTCGCAACGGCACGGTTGCGGTCTGCATACTCAACGGGCCAGTAGCCCGCTCCCTTTCGGGGAGGGATAAGCGCGCTGATATTCTTACGCCGCAGTTCATCGTGACACAGGCGCGTATCGTAAGCTCCGTCGGCCGCTGCTGCTCTGATTTTTCTGTGAGTCTGCCGGATAAGACCCGGGAAGGCTTCTGAGTCCGTTACGTTGTTCAGTGACAGGTCCGCGCAGATGACTTCATGTGTTTTACCCTCAACAGCAAGATGCAGCTTTCGCCAGATGCGGCGGCGCTCTTTGCCGTGCTTTTTAACTTTCCATTCGCCTTCACCGAAGACCTTCAGCCCGGTGGAGTCAATCACCAGATTCGCGATTTCACCCCGGGTGGGTGCTTTAAAGCTGACATTCACCGACTTTGCCCGCTTGCTGACGCTGCTGTAGTCCGGGCAACGCAGTGGGACACCCATCAGGGAAAAAATGGAATCAATAAAGCCCTGAGCGGCTCGCAGGGTCAGCCGGAATACGCGTTTAATGACCAGAACGGTAGTGATGGCAAGGTCTGAATAGCGCTGAGGCCGTCCGCGCGATGCGGGCGTTGCTGACTCATACCAGGCCTGAATCGCCTCATCATCCAGCCAGAAAGTGATGGAGCCACGATTAATCAGGGCCTTGTTGTAGTTGCACCAGTTGGTGATTCTGAACTTCTGCTTTGCCACGGAACTGCCTGCATTATCAGGATTATGCGTGATCTGATCCTTCAACTCAGCAAAAGTTCGATTTATTCAACAAAGCCTAATAAAGAGTGAATTGACGGTTTTTTCTGTGTTTCGTGGGAAATTTATCCCCTTCAGAAGGCATATCTAAAATTTCCTGCGGTGTTCTTTACTTATCAGTATTCCATCCTTTTTAACAGATCGTAACGCTGTCCTGCCAATAACAACTCAAAGCCCACTTTTACTCCTGAATGGTATTTTTACAATTTCAGACCATACTTACCGTTGAGCACCAGAATGAAGCTTTGTGGATGTTACTTTCCTGGCTAAGCGAGGTTGAATATGAACAGAATGAATCGGGTCTGTATTTCATCTTTTCTCGTTTTGTTATCAGGCAGTCCGTACGTCAATGCCGCGTCCCGTGGAAACATTGTATTCAGTGGCACGATCGTCAACGAGTCATGTACCTATCATCAAACAGGGAACTGGATGAATATTCAGTGCCGACCAGGTAATAAACCGCAGCCAGTCAACATAGCCGCCCATAAGCAAAAGAGGAGTTTTGGGCTTGGTAAGGTTACAACAATCCAATGGATTGATGTCAGACATTTAAGAGGGATTGTCAACGTTAATTATTTTTGATGGTCGACCTTTTTCCACAGACCATGGCAAAAATTTTTCGTCAGTCATCCGGTATAGCTAAAATAGGAATAATCGGTTATGTCTTTTACATTTGTATAATTGTCATAACTGAATATGCCCGGTAGGATCAGCCATGAATGCGACATGATCTGTTGATATTTTTGATCTTCATTATAAAAACGCAATCCCCTTTAGTTGTTGAGATAACCGCCTGCCCGGCGGTTCTTTTTTCAGATGATTAGATTTCCAGTTTTACATAAAAATTAACAGGATGTCGCCAACAGTCAGTACAATTTTGACCTAGTTGCCGCTGTGCATTTGGGGAAAGAACGTCAGTGGATCATGACCGTAAATTTGGGTGTTTGCTGGAACTGGTAAAGCCCCACCCTCAGCGTAATCCCCAAGAGAAATGCGAGGCGAAAGACGACATACTTTTCCTCATCTGCTTGCCCTAGTTTGCATCGCTGTCTGACTAGGGAGGCTAAGCAGCAGCTTCAGCGTTGATGATTATTAACGCAGCTTACATGGAGTTAAGCATTGCTTAAGTGGTAAGATACCAGGCGCATATCTCTTCTCCGGCGACATATCCCTGATTGTTTGAAGAAATATTGAAAGGATATTATGAAAAAAACTTCAGTCTATTCTGTCAGCCTTTCTGCTTTATTCTTCATTTGTGTTATGTCGTCCGGCATTTTTATCTGTTACTGGCAAATGCAGAAAACGCTGACGGCCGACGTCCGCAGCAAACTGGATCAGGCCGTGACAAACATTGACATCACCCTGTCACACGCTGAGCTTGCGGCAAATGCGACGGAAGCACTGCCAGGCAAGTCCTGTAACGAGCAGGTGCTGACATCTCTCAGAACTATCGTCGCAACGGTACCTGACGTCAGGACAGTGAATCTGGCCCGGGGAAATGAAATCTACTGTACCTCCGTGTTTGGCGGTCAACGTTCTGCCATCAGTCAGCATGACTACACGGGCGGAAGATTGTTGTTACTGAGCGGAAATGCCGTGTCGCCCACGCGCTCGCTGATGGTCTGGCGCTCGGAGGAGAAAAATGACCACTATGCCCTAGTCGGTATTGACGGATATTACCTGTATAACATTCTCCGCTTGCTGAGTGGAATGACCCCCATGTATCTGAAGGTTGGCAGCCAGCTCATGTCATTACAGGGGATCGTCAGCCCGTTATTTGACATTCCTCAGCCCGCTTATGCCAGCTCCCAAAAGTACCCCTATTCCGTTGTTACTGACCAAAGTGCTTTGGTGAAAATCGGTACATTCTGGCAGTTCGGACGTGGCCCATTAATCGCCCTCTTTATTTTTTCCCTGCTGCTGACCTTCCTGTTTCACCGCTATCAGCAATACCGAAAAACGATTGAATCTCAGCTCGAACATGCCATTAAACGCCATCAGATAACTCCGTGGGTGCAGCCCATCATCAGTGCGAAGACCGGAAAAATTGTCGGCGGTGAGGTGCTGTTACGCTGGGAGCATCCAGGGAAAGGGTTTATCCCTCCAGACGTTTTTATCCCCATTGCTGAGCAGAACGGTATGATACAAGCACTGACTCAGGAGTGCTTTCGCCAGGTTATCGATGGTCTACGACAGTCCGGACAATTCAGCAATGAACCGCGAATAGTATGCTTTAACGTCAGCGCAGCTCATTTCAGGGATGAAGAAATTGTTCGTCTGTCACAAGCTTTTATCACAGCCTTTCCGGAGAAATACTGGAGGCTGGTACTCGAAATAACAGAGCGCGACCGTATTGACGCTTCAGAACAGCTTACGCAAACACTCGCGGGGCTTAAAAAAGCTGGCGTGCAACTATCACTCGATGATTTTGGCACCGGTAATGCGAACTATCGCTACATTCAACTTTTTTCCCCTGACTATCTGAAAATTGATAAGGCATTTACACGGGAAATCTGCAGCGATCCTGTTTCTGCTTATGTGGTTGAGAGCATTGTCACACTGGCCAAAAAGGCACAGTGCAGCATCATCGCTGAAGGGATAGAAAATGAGTGGCAGCGTGAAAGACTGCTGCAAATGGGGATTTCTCACTTTCAGGGGTATTTATTCTCCCGGCCTCTTCCTCTGGCCGCATTTCTAAATGTGGTTGCCCCCCCTGAGGGCATGTCTGACTGAGAGGAAGACCTCTCAACATATTCAGGTAGCTCTTACATAATGAACGAGCAGATGTTGGTACTCAGCGTCCAGGTCTTTGTTCGGGGAAACTTCATAACTCAACATGCCCCTCGTCATTGACCGTACAGTTTTATGCCCTACTGAGAAATAGCTGGCTCAGTTTCTGAACCTGCGCAGATGACTTTCCGGGGTAAATAAATGTTACCTCGTGCCCGCGAGCAGGCCACATATAGTTTGCTGCGTAACGACAGAGAAAGTGTCGACGGTCCCCCATCACGTTGCAGATACCCTGGAAATGATCGAGCCCTTTACTGGCGTCCCAATTCAGTGAGTTACAACCGTGACGGCGATGTTCCCGGTAGAAGAGCATAATTACTGTGTTGTCCGCGTACAGCGCTGCTGTGCGTTCTGCAACCGTTACCGTTGTGTTACGTGTGCTGCAATGCGGGTGTTCAGTTGGCCAGTAATGAATTCACACTCTGCCGCCGAACAGCGCCATGACCGGCTTAGTGTCTCACGATCCACCATGATACCCGCTGTCCTGAATTGCCGACTATTCGCCGCAAACAGGGCACAAGAGCACATTATTCATTCTTTTGATTTATCTCATTGATATTATTGCTTTCAAAGCAACAATGCTGAGTTCTTCATCAGGAGATCCGGAAACCCCAAGTTCCGGATCTCAGTAAAATCGTATGAATTTTGAGTTGTCTCCACTCCTTCCCTTTTTCAAAATGTTATCTATAACTGGCTGAGGAACTTCACTGCTGCGGAGGCTAAATTGGGCGTAAAAATTACAGGTATAGATAAATTGCAGAAACAATTAAAAGAAGTTGAGGAAGCGGCTGAAACCCTTAATGGTAGTTATCCGGTAAGTTTTGATGCAAACGATCCTGTCAGCATTGAAACTGCGATTCAGGAAGCGTACAGCATGTTGGATGAGCGAGCCTCACGGTATGCCGCTAATCCGATGATTAGTCCCATGATCGAGGCCATGAAAGAGGATTTTCGTCAGCAAATTCTGGATAGTGCCGAACAGCAAAGACGGGAGAACGGGCAGGATGGCAATTGACATTTTTCAGTCACTCAAAAATTGTGTGTATGATTTGCAGCATGCTGATGCACAGAACTATCAGCAACCACTGAAACAACTGGCCCGGCTGCTGAACGACGGTAATCTACAGGATGTTAACGAACGCCTGACATCTGATGTCGATCTTGACGCCTTTCTGGCGAAAAGTCATGAAACCGAATCCAGTATGGCCGGCTCCGCCATCCTGCAGTGGCCTGAAGAACCGCGTGAAATTTTAGGCCTGAAGCTTTTATTAATCAGGAAAATGTCCGTTGACGATAATTTCGCATTCAATTTTTGCCATACGTTTTTCTATGACCGAAAAATTATTGAATCTGTCCGTAAGTTCACCTCCTCGCTACTGGTAACTTTTGTTCGCGACTACCAGCTGTATGTGGAGAATGAATCCGATCCTGATCCGGTAGTAATACGTCAGGTCTCGCGCAAAATTTTTATTGTTCACGGCCATGATAATGATGCCCTTCAGTCTGTTGCCCGCTTTATATCCCGGATAGGGCTGGAGGAAATCATTCTCTCTGAACGTCCTGATGGCTCAAGGACGGTAATCGAGAAATTTGAAGCGGAGTCAGGAGATGTCAGCTTTGCCATAGTGCTGATGACACCCGACGATAGTGGAAATGCCCTGGCATCTGAAAACACACGACTGCGTGCACGCCAGAATGTCTTGTATGAACTGGGATATTTCGCTGGTAAGCTTGGGCGCGGGAAAGTGCTGGTACTAAGGAAGGGAGATATCGAAATACCTTCCGATCTCGCGGGCGTACTCTATACCGAGCTTGATGAGCATGGTGGATGGAAACGCAAGCTGCTGAGTGAGTTGGCGTATGCCGGTGTTCCTTTTGACAAGGAAAAAGCGTTAAGCGCCTGATCCACTTATTGAGTAATAAAAAGGCCGCCTGACGGCCTTTTTATCAGATCAGTCGTCATTTCCTAGTGCACTTTTGAGTTCTTCCTGCTCCGGCATCAGCTCGTTGCCGGACAGCATAACCTTCAGCTTCTCTTCGACTGCTGACCAGTCATCAAAGAACGGACTGACCTGGTCACGCGCAATCCGGCGATATGCCCCTCTGTGAGAGCTGAAGACACTTGTCTGTAATCGTATCAACAGGTTAACGAGGCCTTCATCAGTGGCAGTTACTTCTCTGACCCATTGCTTCACGGCTTCATCTGAACTCATGTCTCTCCAGGCGTAGAGATATCCGAGGATTGACTGGCGCAGGAGAAGTTGTTGCTTAAGTTCTGGCTGACTCATGCGTTCAGCAAATCTGTCACGCAACCGTTCCGTAATATCGCGGCTGAAAAGAGCGTCTGAAGGGGAAGGTACTGCATTTTGAGCAAGACCGTGTTCCCAGATAAGATCCCGCATAAAATCGGCTATCCAGAAAGGCGAAGCGCCAGTAACGATCAGCTTTTCCATCTGCGTGACCGTTCTGGTCTCATCAATATCCTGCATATGCTTCAGCAGATGCCGTACAATCTGATTAATGCCCGTTTCACGCAGGGAAAACCATGTGTTACGGATCCGGAAGCGAGTGCTGACCTCATCTGTGTGATCGAAGAAAAACTGAACCAGCCCAGCACACTCGTCGAAATTACGTTCCTTAATCAGCCCCGGTGTCAGCCTGCTCAGTATATGTTCGAACCAGGTTCCGGACAGAGTACCCACACTGTTGATTTTTGAAAGGAGCTTTTCAGAGAGCTGCTGCTGGTTTTCCGGTACTCCTGCCTGCTTAAAAAGCTCATCAAAGAAATCAGTGGGCAGAACATTCTGGGGTGAGGAGAAGGCATAATAATATCGCCAGTGCGTCAGACTGCTGAGTCGTTTATCGGTCGTCTGGATATGACGAAAATCCTCACTGACGGGCTCAAAGAGTTTCAGATGTGCATCATCATGTCCGCTGATACCGGGGAGCCAGTCTGCAAGCGTTAGAAACGAGTCTGCATTGGATGCCCTGAACGTCGTCATAGACCTGATAAGCTTCTCCCGGAAGTCTGCCTTTTCTTGGTCAGAAAGCATGCCCTGGCCGGTTTCAATCACGGACCGTTCTGTCAGGTAATGCTCTGTCCAGTCATACAGGGCCGGGTTTGTCACCCGGATAAGCTGAAGCAGGCACAAATCAGGGAAATACACAAAATCCCGCATTCCCGGATAGAGAAAAATCAGGGAATTAATCGCCTGATGGATCTCTCGTGGCGTCGAAAGTGCGGCGCCATATGTATCCGTCACCGCGGCGAGATCCCCTGACATTCCAGAGTCTGGCGGTTGATTATTAATTTGCTGATACAGCGCCTCAGCCCGCTGGCGAAATTCATTGCGTAAATCAAAGGCTTCAGGCCGGGGTAATTTAAAACTGAGTTGAATGATTTTCTGCAGGTAACGGCTGCCATCTTCTATATTCAGCGCATACTCAACGGCATGAGTGATAATCTGCCTGTCATAACAGAGAATATGGGTAAAGCGGGGTAGATCGGCTACAGCCCTCACAAGTCTGAAAACTTCAGCAATCTGGGAAGGTTCAAGTCGATCAAGGTCATCCATAACGACGATGAATTTCAGATCCAGAGTAACCAGTTGTTTCGCAATTTCAGCCCGCAGTTTTGTTGTCGTTTTTTGATCAACTGCGAGACGACTCTCGGTAAATACTTTTATCCCGCCTGCTATACAGTTAATAATGCTGGAAAACTGCCCGATATACTGAACCAGCGGAAGAACGCGCGATGAAGTATCCTGAGCATACTCGATCACTTTCTGAGCTTCTGTTGACAACAGATATTTACGCCAGAACTTTTTGAAGCCCTTCGGAGGATAGCGTTTTTCCATTTCCTGCTGGATAACTGTGGCAACAGGAAGAAAGAGCGCTTCAACCGGATCACTGCCACTCAGCCATGGGGAAACATGCAGCACATGCGTGTGTCCATCCTTGTGCTGAACAAGACTTTTCAGCATCAGATTCAGAAGGCTTGTTTTACCTGAACCCCATGCTCCTTCAATTCCGATCACATTTGAAGCTTCCTGTGGAAGGGAAAGAATGGATCGGGAGATATTTTCTGCAATATTTCTGAAGCCATATCGATCCTCAGGTACATTCTCAACTGCCGCATCAAGTCCTTTCTGGTTCCACAGTTGCCTCAGTATTTTCATATTACAGATCTCCGTAAAGGCCGCGCAGCCCGGTCAGGGCCTCCGCCAGCGAGCCTTCAGCGCATCGCGTGTTGAGCTCCCGAACCAGCGTCTCAAAGGCCTCCGCCGGCATAAAAATCCGTAACCCGTCAATCCCGAAGAATCCCTCTTTCGAGACGTGCCCGGGCGGGGAGAACATCACGCGCTCCCCCTGGTGACCGTGCGCCAGGGCTTCCGGATAGCGGGCATACAGAGTGAACAGGCCCAGCAGTTCGGAGAAGGTCTCCCAGCCGTACGGCACCACGAAGTCCTGTCCGGTGATCAGCAGGTGCAGACGGGGCGTGGTGTACCAGGCCCCCGGGCGTTCTCCGGGGTGCTGGCCGTCAATGCGGATCTCCAGGCGCAGCGTGCCGGCCTCAATGCTTTCCGTTACGGCCTGGATCGCCGGGCGCAGCTCCTGTGCCAGATCTCTGGCTTTCTCCCCGCTCCAGTCCAGCCCGCGCAGCATCAGCGGGAAAACGGCCTTCAGCCGCGGCAGGGTGAAGATTTCTGCCAGCGCCGTATCCGGGACCTCCGTCAGGTGAAAACAGTCGCTCTCGAGCGGACGCAGGAGGTGTTCGGCATACACCTGATCCACAACGGGGCGCAGCTCTGCCCGGAAGGCGTCAAACTCTTCCGTCCAGTTTTCTCCGGCCAGGCGGAAGATCCCCTTCAGGTAGTGGCTGTCCACCGGACGGTCATGCTCCACCTGCCAGGCCAGCAGGTCACGGGTGATGTCGAGCAGCGTGCCCAGGGCCGGGAGGGTGGCCAGCCTGTTCTGGCCACAGATAAAGGCCTCCCGGGCATAGGCCAGGATGAAGCGCAGCTCGTCCCGGGAGACCGGAGCGGTGCCGAAGGTCTGGCCGAGAATGATATGCCGGTACAGCTGCCGGACGGCGGCATCCGGATCCGCGACCAGCTGAAAATATCCGTCGCCGGGCGCGACCGTTTTCAGTCCGTCATCGAGGAAGCGTTCGGCCAGGGCGTTGACCGAGGTATTTTCGCGACCGGCACGCACTTTCAGCGCCTCGATCAGCTTTTTGTGAAAACGCAGGTTAAGCTGGCTGAGCATCATCGTTCCTTTCATGTATGTTGTATTCTTCATGCTAACCTAGCATTTTATTATTAGCTATTTATCAAGTTATTTTTATTCTGAAAGTTGTGATGCTTTTTAAATTATTGAATGTGATGACTGTAATGCTACAGTAACGCCTGTCCCCTCTCATTTCTCTCCAGATCCGAAAACCCTGAGTTCCGGATCTTCTCTGACCCCTCCGGTGCTGCACGCCCGGCAGACACAAGATGTAGCGGTGCTGTCAGCTGCTGTAGCCACCATATATTGTGTTTACCCCCTCGTTCTGTGATGGTCGCTGCACGCCGGAAAACCGCGCTGTGCTTCCCGCGTGACCGTGCTACACTTCCGGAAACTATAAAATAGCGGAAAAGTCGGATCACCATGAAACAGGCTTCCGGTAATTTACTGCCGTGGTTATCAGGCTGCTTATTATCGTGATAAGAAAACATCACGGCAGGGAAAAATCCTGTACGTGATAGTCAGGTGGGTTAGCGGTGGTGAGTCGGGATGATTGCGGTACGGGAATATTGATAAGTAAATAATCGGAAGAGATAAGATGACATTTTATGAAGTGATAGATTTGCTCGAAAATGAACATGGTCATACTGAACTGTGGTTTTACTCCGGTACGGGTGAAACAGAGCCGGATGTGATCGCTAACAATATCGCGAACTGGAGATGGCCAAAAATTCTTAAACGCAACGGACGGGCTGTCGCTGAGTTCACCGGAAAAAACAAAGACTGGCAGCTCATGGGGGATTATAAGTCTCCTGATAACGATCCCTGTAGCCCACCGTGGGGAGCCTGCCCTCTCAACGATGAATTCATCGCCCTTTGTTCGTTCTTCAATTACTGAAACGATCAGAAGTGTTATAGCTGGCGAGATTTTACCGCCGCACAGATGAACATCATACGGTATTTGCGGGAACGATAAAGGCAGACCTCGACTGTCGCGGCGATGGTACCCGCCAGGCAGACTCTTTTTTCTTTATCCGGAGAGGAAATATGGCTGATGAAAACTGCCCAAGGGAATGGCTGATCATTGCCCCGGAAGAACAAAATCTGCTGGCTGAGATTGATGCGCTGCTGGGGCGTGCGGCCGCTCAGAAAGACGGACTGGCCATTGATGATCTGTGGATCAAAGCCACTGTGCCACGACGCAAACCTAGATTACCGGCCGAACCTGCGACGCGTCATATCGTGACCCGGGGTGACCGGGTGGTGATGACCATCCCGCCGAAGGGGAACCCCGTTCTGGTTGAAGACATCTTCTTGCGACGCTTTCCGTCGGACGGTGATCGGATACCCGGCGCGCCAGAAGGGAATGGCACCGTTCGGACACAAACGCTGCAGGAGGCGAAAGCTGGAGTGACTAAGGCAGAAGAGAAGATACTAAAAAAAATACTGTCCGGAAGTCATAACAAAAAACGTAGAAGTTTATGAGTAAGGATAAAGGACCTATGACCGAACCGCATGTGACTATTGCTGATGATATCGTGGCGTTGCTGAAACACTGCCTGGTGCTGCAGTCGGAAAAAGAGGGCGTGACCCGGCCGTCGCCCGAGGCGTATTCCCGTGAGGAGGACCTCTTTGCCGACCGTATCCGTCAGGCCATCGGTTACACGCGGCAGCTGCAGCATCTGCTGCCGATGGCGCAGCAGCTGAGCGCGCTGGGCAGGGAACTGGAACGGCAGGGAAAAATTCGTGTGGGCGTCGGCGAGGACTATGCCCGGCAGGCGCTGGCGTATGTGGTGGCGCAGTATCCGGCTTCCGGCGGGATCGGACAATGATGCCGGTGCTGCCCGGCCAGGGTATTGCGTTGCCCTCCCCGTCACTGCCGGTGGCCATCGACTACCCGGCGGCGCTGGCCCTGCGCCAGATGGCGCTCGTTCAGGACGAACTGCCGAAATACCTGCTGGCGCCGGAAGTGAGCGCCCTGCTTCACTACGTGCCCGATCTTCACCGTAAGATGCTGCTGGCCACCCTGTGGAACACCGGCGCGCGTATTAACGAAGCACTGGCCCTGACCCGGAGTGATTTTTCGCTGGCACCGCCCTACCCGTTCGTGCAGCTGGCCACGCTCAAACAGCGGACCGAAAAAGCCACCAGAACGGCCGGCCGTGCTCCGGCCGGTAGTCTGCCCCATCGTATCGTTCCGCTTTCCGATCCGCAGTATGCCAGCCAGCTGGAAATGATGGTGGCCACCCTGAAGATTCCGCTGGAGCGCCGTAATAAACGCACCGGCAGAACCGAGAAGGCACGCATCTGGGAAATCACCGACAGGACGGTCAGGACCTGGATAAATGAAGCTGTTGATGCGGCTGCCGCCGACGGGGTGACGTTTTCGGTACCAGTTACCCCGCACACGTTCCGACACAGCTACGGGATGCACATGCTGTATGCCGGCATACCGCTGAAGGTGCTGCAGAGTCTTATGGGACACAAGAGCATCAGCTCGACGGAAGTTTATACGAAGGTATTTGCACTCGATGTTGCTGCACGGCATCGTGTTCAGTTCCAGATGCCGGAGACTGATGCGGTTGCATTGCTAAAAAGCAATAATAACAAAGATAATATGAATGCAGGTTATTAAGATGGTAAGTTACCATCTTAATAACTTAATAAACTGATAATTTATTACTCAATCAAAACACCAACAACCGAACATGTTGTCTACATAACATGTTAGTAAGTTAGTAAGTTAGTAAGTTAGTAAGTTAGTAAGTTAGTAAGTTAGTAAGAATCATCTATTTTAATCTCGATTTTTCAATAAGTTGAGATATTTCTTCTCTTGATAAATTTTCTAATGCCATCACAGCAGCTCTTACCACATCTGACCTATTAACTCTGCTACGCCCTGATAACATCTCCTCCCTTATTATATTGTCAATTGAGTTAAGATTCTCATCGGCGAGAGAGATGCTGACTGGTTTGGCTTTGCTACCAGCAGGTTTTTTACTTGGTTCGTCTAAGTTTTTTGCAGTGAGACCAGCCGTACCTCCGTTTATAAACGAAGCTTCGTCCCTTGGAGGGGTATTTGCTCTATTCCTCACAGAATGATCTCCTTAACCAGAGCTTCAATTTCTTCTTGGGCTTTGATGTTCTGCGTTTCGAAAATTGTCATCGATTCAGCCCAGGCATCCCTATGAGCCTTTCTGTCACAGACGCGAGCTTCAGATAACCTCATTTCAGGGAAGTCTTTAAGAACTTCTGCTGCCTGATTAGCTTCATTCACGAACATGTTCGTTGGTGTCATATTCAACACCAAATATCCGCGAACACATTCATTGAAATCCTTTGCAGCAGTAAAAACAGAGCATGTATGTGGTACGACGTCTAAATCCATCTGAGATGGGCGCAGAGGGGAAATAAACACGTCTGCAGCCATTAATCCACTACGCATCTCCGCACTATCGCGGCCAGCACAATCGGCGATAACAAAATCATAAGATTTTTCATGCTCTTTGAGCATAGCTTTAATGTTACCTGCCGCTCCTGTTACAGGCATATGAGGTAAGTTTTCTGGTCGATTGTTATACCAAGTTAACACTGATTTTTGATCGTCTGCATCTACAATAAGCACTCGCTTTCCTAATCCCATAAGGTATGCAGCGATGGATACTGCGAGTGTACTTTTACCTACTCCGCCTTTTTGACTACCAAGAACAATGATCATCTTGCAAACCCTCAGCTTTATTATCTTGTTAAGATAATATGATAACAAAAAAAGATTTTCAACAAACACTGACTCTGGTAACTTGATATGATGTTAACTTAATATGTTATTAATAATAACATTATCATCAACTTAATGACCAAATCGGCATCGTAACAAAAAAACAAGTTAATAACTTAATAAGATAGTAAGGCTATAGAATTATGGAGTAAATCAATGGAACTAGTGTGGAAAACGAACCCGAGGGGCCAACTTGAAAGGAAACTGAATCTGGCGGAGCGAGAGGCATTGCTGCATGTTTTTAGTAACGGTCGTAAACCCGCTCAGGCTGATTTACGAATAGCCTACAAAATTCTTGAAGAAATGGATCGCAGCAAGCTGTGGTTAAAGTGTGATTGCGTTGAGCAAGACCCGAACACAGAAGGTCCATTTAATTGTGAGGTTAACGTTGCAAGGTTACGCCACGTTAAGACTACAAGACCACATGATGAACAATGCCCTCTGTTCAGGCTAAAAAAGAGTAAAGATGCTGATAACACGGCCACTGAAGGAAAAACCAGCGCACTAAACCCGGTAGGTGGAAACGACTGGTTGCCAGTAAAGAAGAAAGAAACCAGAATCACCTCTGTGGAAGGGCCGGTAGTGCCCCGAAAGCGTCGACGCAAAACGCTTAAACCAATTCCTGCTCTGGGTCGAAAATTGCTGACACTCATTCAGGCAGCCGGCCTGAATCAAATTGAACTGGTACCAGAGTTTCAAAGTCCGGGGCTTGTCGGTTCGATCAACAGAATAAAAAAAGTGCTGGATGAACATTCAATGGGCAATGGGACACTGCTAAATATGCTGTTCAGCTGCGCGCCCTGGCTGTCCCCCGAACGGATTAACGACATGTTGACCCAACTGGAAGTTTCTCTGGGAAAAGATTGCAGTGATAAGGAGGCATGCGTGTATATCATTGGTATTGCGACCGATGCTAATCGGGAAGAAGTCACCTTCACCGTTCGGGGTAATACTTTTGTCCATAGGCCTGAAGCCCGCGTCAGCATCAATGGAGAAAGCACATACAACGCTGGCAGCCGGGCGCCTTACTGGGCAATACTGGAATACCGTAGAGGGAGAGATGGGAAAGTTTACTGCCATGAAGGCTATGCGCATGCCGCTTATACGCTGGATAATCCGGTGCCAGTCGATAGCAATAAAGAGCGCGACACTCTTAAGGTAATAATTAACGCCAGCAGCTATGCAGGCCGTCAGGCCAATCATCCGGAGGCGATCAGCCTCAGCAAGCCACTCTTCACGTCAAAAAGCATTATGAATGGGGTAGAAGAGGTCATTCATCCTGATTTCATAATGAATGTGGTACCTAGAAAGGAAAATACAGTTACCACTTTCATCATTGAAACAATGGGCTCTGAATCCGAGGAATATGTTGCGCGAAAACAACAAACACATAGCTGGATGGAGCAGGAGGGCGTGCTCTTAACAGATCCTCCGGGCTGGCCAGAACCTTCAGACAGGACATTTAACAGCTTCTTGCTCAAAAACATTTTTAGTGCAGGAAAAATGCACCAGTAGTTACAGCTAGAGGCGTTGAATTCAAACAGTGACAATAAACCCTCAACTTGAAGTGAAGTGCATAATCCGTAGTGTGACAAACAACACTCAGGGGTGAGGGGATATGTGACAATCTGCACTGAGGTAACTGTGACAAATTGCCCTCATTAAATGTTTTTAAATCACAAATCGGCACCATTTTGTACCTGAAAACCAGCGGGAGCAAAGGAAGGTGGTCTGTACTGTGACAAATCACCCTCAGCTCTTTAATTTTGGTGTGACATACCGCCCTCTGAACTGTGACAGATAACCCTCATACTTACACAGGTTGAATCGAGGTTATATCACTGAAAGAAAAGACTATGTGCGTTGTCTGACGGCCTTTCTTTTTCTCGATATAAGAAAGACGCATTGGCGTTCTGCTGTTGATCTCATCGACGCTCGCCTGCAGAAAGCGACGGCGAAAGTCTGGCATACGCTGATAGCTCTGGGGGAGCTGGTAGCGCTCCATGATCCATTCTATTTTGAGGGACACAACGCCCGAGCCATCTGGTTTACGATACTGGCAAAGAGACTCGTAAAGACGCATGGCATAAGGATTGGTAATCTCTTTCGTTTCACTGAGCCGAAACTGTGTAAAACGGTTCTGAAGACCAATGAAGAAAGGAATTAAATAAGGGTTGATATGCACGCTGTACAGTCCTCTGGAAGGGCTGTGTGCACGTTTGATAAACCAAGGAAAAGATTCATATCCCTTTTCTTCACCTGCATCTTCTTCAGGGCGATAGAAGACAACTTCCTTACCCGCGAACCCCTTAAGCGCCTGACGGATATCCTTACTGGCCTCAGCTGATGTCAACCCGAAGGTCTCCGCGTATTTGGCTACCTGTATTTCACAGATCCCATCATGTTCCTGAAGTGTGCCATCAGATTTTCTAATCTGGTCTACAAAGAGATAAAGCATACGCTTCTGGTCTCGGGAGAGACTATATGCCGCTTCAGTCAGTTCATTTGACTGGACAATTCGCGGGCTATTCTTACGTTTTTTATGGTTGATAACCGCAACTTCCGTCATGACAGATCCGTGTAAAGTGTGACAGGTTTTTAGATTGTCACACTAAATGAAAAAGAGTCAACAGGTAGGGATAACTTTGTGAGATACAGCAGCTTATGAGGGCAATCTGTCACAGGGTTAAGGGCTATTTGTCACAGATACAGAAGTGGATTGAGGGTGATTTGTCACACTCAAAGGGCAAATTGTCACACAGATCCTTCTGAAGCCAGCATGGTTAAAGGGCTGGAGGGCACTCTAAAAAGAAAGATCTAAAAAAGATTAAAAAAGATCTTATAAAAATATGCCAGTAGATAAGTGGATAACTGAGTGAGCTGACCCTTAAATTCCAAGCGTAAGCAGAATATATCCGTTTAGTTCCCTGGTGCTTCCTCGCTCACTCGCGGGCTTCGCCCTGTCGTTCGGCTGCGGCGAGCACTACTGGCTCTCTCTGAAAGGCGAAATTTAACCGATCCTCGCAATGGGGATATCTTTCCAGCGGGTGGTGTACGCAGGGGAGAGCATGTCGCGTTTCATTTGCCAAGCAGGCGCAATCCCTCGTCCGGCAAACCAGAGCTGTCCCAGACCGGAATGATTAATGCCATCGAGAACCTTCATCAGCTCCGCGCTGTGAGGACGTGGCGGACGTTCGTCGAACAGCTGCAGCTGCGAAACACCGGAGCCGGTGAAGTCATTCAGCATCACACCGGCTTTGGCATACCGGTGCCCGTCCTTCCAGATACGCTCCAGAGCTGTTGTGGCGGCCGCAATGATGTCCCGGGTGTCCTGAGTGGGAGTAAGCAGTTTCTCCGTGGCCACGTTGCCGTAGTAAGGCTCTTTAACGGCGAACGGAGACGTTTTGATGAAAACGGAAATATGCCGGCAGAACTGACGCTCTTTGCGCAGCTTTTCCGATGCCCGCTCTGCGTACTGACAAATAGCCTGGCGGAGCGAATCGTACTCCGTGATTTTCTCTCCAAAACTACGGCTGCAAACGATCTGCTGCTTTGTTGGCGGGGCTTCTTCAAGCGACATGCAGCTTTCCCCGTTCAGTTCGCGTACCGTTCGCTCAAGGACGACAGAGAAATTTTTGCGGATAAAGGCCGGGTTCGTCAGGGCCAGATCGAGCGCGGTTCTGATGCCAAGAACATTGAGCTTGCGTGCAATACGGTTTCCCACGCCCCAGATCTCTTCGACCGGCTGCAGTGAAAGCAGTTTCCGTGTTCGCTGAGGATTCCCCCGGGTCAGGGCGAGCACTCCACGAAACTGTTTCCACTCCTTTGAGGCCCACTGTGCTGATTTTGCCAGCGTTTTCGTTGGTCCGGCGCCCACGCCAATGGTCAGACGGGTACAGTCATACACGTGCTGTCGCAGCTGCCGGCCGAAGTCCTCCAGGTCCATGCAGTGCTCCACACCGGTCAGGTCGAGAAACATCTCGTCAATCGAATACTGTTCCACCCTCGGAGCCAGTTCCTCCAGGCAGTTCATCACGCGCGCCGACATCGAGGCATAAAGTTCATAGTTGCTAGAGAACGCGTATATTTTTTCCGGGTATCTTTCGTTTTTCATCTGAAACCACGGCGTGCCCATCTTGATCCAGGGCTTGGCCTCGGCACTTCTTGCGATTACGCAGCCATCGTTGTTACTGAGCACCACTACCGGCTTTCCTTTCAAATCCGGGCGGAAAACACGTTCACAGCTGGCATAAAAGCTGTTCACATCGGCCAGGGCAAACATCAGTACATCTCCCTTGGGCGGTGGATGATGTGCGTGACGACGCCAAAGATATCCAGATCGTCCGGGTCGGGATAAATCGGCGACCAGGAGGCGTTCATGGGCTGCAGCGTCAGTCGTGGCGTCAGCAGAAGCCGTTTGACCGTAAATTCCCCCTGCACGCTGGCCACAACGATATCACCGTGCTGAGGCTTCTCTGCACTGTCCACAACCAGCAGATCGCCGTTGTAAAGGCTACCGTCGGACATGCTGTCACCGCTGGCGCGCAGGTAGTAAGTCGCGCTCGGATGACGTATGCAGTAATCATGGAGATCCAGGTCGGACTCGACATAGTCAGCTGCAGGGCTGGGAAAACCGCAGCTGGCCAGGTCTGCAAACAACGGATGGGCCTGGGGCGGGAGTTCTTTCCCGGTGCTGAAAAGCTGCAGTTTCATCTTTCCTCCTGTCGTCTAAATATACTGGTTATGCATACAGTATATTTAGCGGCGTGAGGATAATCCAGCTCACCTGCTCAATGTGTTGTGTGAGTAACCTAAGCTACTCAAAATGTTCTTAAATACCATTTTGATTATTTTATGTTTCTCATAATGAGAAGCAGGGCTTTTATTTTCCCATTTTGCTCTTATAATATGTATCAAATTGAGTTTAATTGACGGAGCATAATGATGAATATTTACTGCGATGATGGTTCGACTAATGTTAAGCTGGCATGGTTTGAAGGAAACGATCTACAGACCCGTGTTTCTGCTAACTCCTTCCGGCATGGCTGGAAAGTGGCGGAATTCAGTGCCGCAACGTTCAACTATCAGGTGGGCACGCTGAAATACACCTGGGACAGCGTCAGCCGGGATGCCATCCCGACAACAAACGTGGAATATCAGTACGGTGATCTCAACCTGCTGGCCGTGCATCATGCGCTGCTGAACAGCGGACTTGAGCCGCAGCCGGTGAGCCTGATCGTGACGCTGCCACTGAGCGAGTATTATGACGGGGACTGCCAGCGGAACGAGGAGAACATCCGACGCAAACGGGAAAACCTGATGCGTGAGCTGGTGCTGAATAAGGGCAGGGCATTTACCATAACGGACGTGAAGGTGATGCCGGAATCACTGCCGGCGGCGTTCTCCCGCCTCGCGGAGCTGAAGCCCGGACCCGCAGAGACCACCCTGATTATCGATCTCGGCGGAACCACGCTCGATGCCGGCGTGATTGTCGGACAGTTTGATGATATCAGTGCGGTACACGGCAATCCGTCTGTCGGTGTGTCACAGGTCACCCGCGCAGCTGCGGGCGCGCTGCGGGCTGCAGACAGCGAAACCAGCGCGCTTATTGCTGACACGGTCATCCGCAACCGCAATGATCGTCAGTATCTGCAGCGTGTGATCAACGATGCCGGGAAAATCGACGATGTTCTGAACAAAATTACAGAGGCCATCACTTCCCTGGGCGCGCGAGTCACCAGTGAGCTGACGGCCTTCAGGAACGTTAACCGGGTATTCCTGGTCGGGGGAGGGGCATCCCTCATTGAAGAGGCGATCCGTCAGGCCTGGCCTCTGGCTCCTGACCGTATCGAGGTTATAGGCGATCCGCAGCTGGCGCTGGCCAGAGAGATTGCCCTTTACAATAAAGAGGATTAAACGTGCCGGACGGCCAGTATTCTTTCTATCTGCACAGCGACGATCGCACCGACATCGCGGCGATGGCGACCATCAGCACCATCTCACAGCCCCTGCGCGGTGACTTCATCCGGACCGCCGCCACCGCCGGGGCGGTGATGTACCAGACGGATGCTCGTTTACCGGCTCTGATCCCGGTGTTCTTTGACGGGCATTTGAGCGCCATCCGGCTTTGCGCCGTGATGGCCCTGGTATCCGGTACCTGGTCTTCACTCTCAGGACTTCCAGATGAGCCTGATGGTGGCGTGGCGGCTCTGGCCATGTCACCGGAGACGGAATACCAGCGCCGGCGTTACACCCTGACGCTTCAGGATGACCGGAGCAGTGAACGGGTTGAGCGCGTGCTGACGGGCGTGTCATCCCGCCTGCGTGGCGAGCTGCTGAGAAACCTGATTATCACCGGTCTGGCCCTGCATACGACCGCGCCGGAGCTGCCGCGTCTGCTGGCCAGCATGCCGGTACCGCCCGGCACGGTCAGCGAGCTGCAGGTTCTGGTTCAGCAGATGGCCGGTACGGCTGGCGTGAGTGAAGCTGCAGTACCGGAGAAGCCAGCAGAGCCTGCCGCACCGGTAACCGGTGATGCGACCAGGATAAAGAAAAATATGCAACGGGCATTCGGAGGCTAGAACATGTCAGTGATTAAACAGAAGGCAGAGCAGTGCATTCATAACTTTCTGCGCGCCCGGAACGTGCCCGAATCTCAGTGGCCGGAACGGGTCAAAAAGACCGGAAGGGGAATGATACTGGCAGGCGTGGCCGTCGTGGCTCCCGGCGTTCTGGTTGATAATATCTCCCTGCCGGTGACAATCGCGATGCAGGTCTGCTATGCCTCGCTGATCGGCCTCGGGGTTCTCCTGGCTTTTGACGATAAAAAGTCGAAGAGTCGATCCTGAGCAAGAACAACATTCAGAATGGTAACCAGACAGCCAGGGAGGGACTGATGCAAAAGGTTAAGAGAGCGGGGCTGAGGCTGGCGCGGCCAGCGAACTGTTGAACTGTCAGGACATAAGGGAGATGAACACAATGAGGAAGACAAATGAAGTGTAATACTGCAATTTTGTTTGTGGCGCTCGCACTGGCAATACCTGGTGCGGTGAATGCGGCAGCCACAGTGGCGGTTCTTGACCAGATGGGCAAGCAAAAGCAAAAGGAACGTGAAGACCAGCTCGAAGCCGTGGAACGTGATGCTTTGGCACAGCCAGATGCATGGAAAGCGTATCTACAGGTGTCTGACGCAGTGCCTGCTGATGCTCCCATCATGCTGCAAAACCGCTACCGCAGCCTCGCCATTTCACTGGCACTGAAGGCTGCAATGGCCTGTTCCCCAGACGCCCTCAAGCTCCTCGGGCGTAACGACGTGATAGAGTTTCGCGTACTCCGATCATCGTTAGTCTCAGCCTGCAGAACAGCTAAATAAGTTTCGTGCCAGCTGCCCACTTCCAGATTCCACTCTTCAGCTGGCATTGTCTCATTTTCTCAATCCTCTAACCCTCTGTCCTGCATTGTTCTCTTCAGGACTAAAAAAACGGCAGGGTGACATCTCATCGCTGCCGTCAAATAAAAGGATGTCGGTTCCCTCCTCTTTAATTGCCGCCAGTCGGCGGCGTGTTCAACGCCGTGCCTTCACGCTAACCCGGCCGCTGCGGTCGCAAGGGTTCACGTTGTCTCCGTCCTCACCCGTTCGCACCTTTCACGGTGCATTCAGCCCGTGAAAGGCTTGCGCTGCGGCTTGCGGCGTCGCCCCTGCGCCCTCCGCTTTCCGCCGGGTTTTTGTGGCGGCACGGCGCAACAGGGTGCCGCATATCAGAGAGGAGTGTGTCTATGTCCCGTTTTATTCTGGGTGACTGCGTGCAGGTGATGTCCCGTTTTCCGGCGCGTGCCGTCGATTTTATTCTTACCGATCCACCGTATCTGGTTGGCTATAAGGATCGTACCGGCCGCACCCTGGCCGGGGACAACTCAGCCGAATGGCTCCAGCCCGCCTGTCATGAAATGTACCGCGTGCTGAAAAACGACAGCCTTATGGTGAGTTTCTATGCCTGGAACCGCGCGGATCTGTTTCTTAATGCGGTGAAAGCGGCCGGTTTCCGGGTGGTTGGCCATATCGTCTTTGCCAAGAGCTACGCCTCAAAATCGACGTTCGTGGGTTACACCCATGAGAGCGCCTACCTGCTGGCGAAGGGAAGGCCGCAAACCCCGGACCGTCCCATCCCGGACGTGATCCCCTGGAAATACACGGGCAACCGACATCACCCGACGGAGAAGCCGGTGCAGAGCCTGCGGCCGTTGATTGAATCGCTCACGCGTCCGGGGGCTATTGTCCTTGACCCGTTCGCCGGCAGCGGCTCCACCTGCGTGGCCGCCGCCGAAGCCAGCCGCCGCTATATCGGGATCGAGATGCTTGAACAATACCACGCCGCCGGCGTTCGACGTCTGGCACAGGTTGAACGGGCGAGAAGGATGCCGGCGGCCAATGACGGTGTGTTTTACCCCGACTGGCCGGAAGCGGCATGAACTACCCGGGCCTTGAACACCTGCGCGCGGACGTGGCCGCGCTTAGCAATGCCATGTGTGACGTGCGGATGCTGCTGAACCGCCTCGAATCGCAGCACCGGCACGACGCGGCAACGCTTACCGAACGTATGGCTGCACAGACTCTGCGCCGGATCAACACCCTGCTTCTTGAAGCCTACCGCGAAGCCCTGGTGCTGGACGAAACCTTTCAGGACTGACTGACCCTGCCGGGCTGATGCCCGGCCTGTAACCCCTTACAAGAGAGAAAATACGATGTACGGAACCCGCGAAGAACTTTGTGTACAGCTTGAAAACATGTTCACGTTTGACGAGCCCCTGGTCCTGCTGGTCTGGACGGAAGAGGGTATTAGCGTGGCCTGCCGTGAAGCCCAGCCAGAACCGGACGGGGCTGAAATCCGGGAGGTGATGAAGGCGCTAGGCGAAATGAAAATGACGCAATACCGCCAGGAGGGGGTCAATAATCTGACTGTCAGCAAGCTTCTGACCCGTCAGCGCGAAGCGGCAAACCGTCAGGTGAGCGTTTCGGCGGTACTCCTCTCCCGCGTCCTGCGTAACTATGAATGCGAGCTGGAAAACCAGATCGGTATGGCCTGGGAAGCCGGGCGGCAGGAGCCGGAATCCGTCAGAAATGAGCTGAATAACGTTCGCGCCCTACAGGAGGCGCTGGCCGCCTGAGAGAACGCCGGGGTAACGCCCCGGCAACCGGTGGCCATCCACTGCGAAAAGGATGTCAGTGCCTTCCGCTTCTATCCGCCGCTGCCCTCCGGGCCACGTCGGGACAATGAAACTCCCCTGAAGCTCCGTGCGGTGACGGCATGCGCCGTGACTTCACTGTAGCCCGGCCGCATCGGCCACAAGGGTTCGCTGACGCCTCCGTCCTCACCCGTTCGCACCCTTCACGGTGCATTCAGTCCGTGAAGGCTTTGCGCTGCGGCTTGCGGCGTCGCCCCTGTGTCCTCCGCTTTTCGCCGGTCTGTCGTGTCGTCACGGCGATGCCGGAACCGAGAATATGTTAACCGTGGAGGATCTATGAACCAGACCGTGACCTGTGATGCTGTTCGTCTTGAGGGTGCGCAGCGCCTGACTTTCCTGCCTGATTTGTTTGGCGGCGATTTTATGACGTCCGAGGCATCCGTGTACGCCTACGCCCAGCGTTACTGCCCTGAGTATCAGGGGGGATTCTGGCAGTTTTACCGGCTGCCGGAAGGCGGCGGATATATGGCGCCTGACGTGGAGAGCCTGACCCTGTGCAATCGGGAAAACTGGTTTGAGCAGACTGTCAGCGGGGAAGTGGCGGGGATCATCCTCACGGCGCTGGTACTGAATCACCGGAGCTGGCACCACAGTAACCATGACCATGAGGAGCTGTGCCGCCACTTCTGCCGCCGTTATGAGCAGCTTATGGCATTTGCTGATACCCATCCTGAAAGCGCCACGATCTGGCGTGCCCTTGACTGACTGACCACGGGCGGCGATGCCGTCCGATTAAAGGAGAAAAACATGATTGGTACAGCAAGAGAAATTGCCCTTGAAATGCTGCGTTATTCCGACCTCGATGGCGAGAAGTACGTTTTCGCCAGCTGGAACCGAAATGATATCCGCTGCGTCTGCCTTGACTGGGATTTGAACGATGAAGAGCTGGATGAAGTCCTGCGCCGGCTGAGTTCCTGCCTCGAAAGTGGTGCGGATATCGGCCAGATACGGGCGATAGTCGAAACCATGCTCGATGAGCGACACGAGAAGCGAAGCGTGACTATTCCCGCGAAATCGCTGGCATTAGTCATGCAGCTTGCAGGGAAGGAAATGGAGCGTATCGCCGTATGCGCGGAGGATGGCGGCGGATCGGCAGAAGAAACCCTGAAAGAAGAAAATGACGTCATGTTGCGCCTGCGCGCTGCGCTCGATGCCTGACTGAGAAACCGGAGGCATTGCCTCCGGAAACTGAAAAAAGGAGAACACCATGCAACTGTCACCGGAAACCCGCAGCATCCTGCGCCAGTATAAAACGCTTATCAACGAGCGACGTCGCGAATCAGGACTCAGCCCCGTAACCACAGCGAAAGTGCTGGATGAGATCTGCGAATCGGCTACCCGCCAGTGCGCCGTCTATCTTTGCGGCCACTTCATTCTCCAGGGCGGTCAGGGGGATGGAAAGTAAATAATCCGGGCGGGGCATAGGCGCCGCCTGTTCGCGCGCGAAAACCCTGTCATCCCTTCGGGCTGACGGGGCGGCAAGGCCAGCGCCGCAGGCGCTGGCCCCTCACGCCCTGGTGTCAGTTAGAAGAAATGGAGAGGAATGGTATTGTGAGGGCAAATTGTCACGAATACGGTCCTGCGTGGCGTGGCGTGGCGTGGCGTGGCGTGGCGTGGCGTGGCGTGGCGTGGCGTGGCGTGGCGGCTCTGAAACCCGATCAGCAAATCCTCTGAAAACACCAGAATCCCACTTCTAGCCCCCTTCGGCTCCCGGCCAGCGCTGCTGTCCGGTCGTCGAGCCCCACTCCGCCAGGGCGGCCGCTGACGCACCCGCCGGGCTCCGCCGAACCCGCAAGCGGTTTCGGGCTGACGCTAGGGTCTGATGGCGAAGGTCAAGGGCTGCGGCTTCTCCGGCCGTGCCGTCCGGAACGCCTTCACCGCGCCGGCTGATGCCGTCGCTTTAATGGCGCCACGCCGTTCCGACGTGTCGGGTGTGTGCATCCTGTTCCCCCGGTGAAGCCATCCCCCGTGCGTCCTCACGCGGAGGGCTGCTTGTAGCACCGTCGGGTCGTCATCCAAGGGGTGAAATGCACTCCGCCAAAACTTTTTGCGTGCCGCAAAAACTTTAGTCTCCGCCCCTTTCCTTCCACCCTTCGCCGTTGCTCCTTTGCCCTTTGCCGCGAGAGAACTCACCAGGGAGATGGACAACCATCACCACAGGAGAAAACCAGGATGCACACACGAAACGTCAACGTCAAAACCGCCGCTCAAGAATCTTCCAGGAAGATGGGGGAAGAACAAACCCCTGTTTCTGTCGCACGGGAGTGGGTGGCTCAGGCCACTTCGCTGAAGGCGGGGGTCACCGTCACCTTGTCCGACGTATCCCGATACGGCGACGTGCAGGTGGAGATCCGCACCAACGGAACGCTTAACTGGCGCGCCTGGTCGTTTGAACCGGATTTTCTTTTTGAACTGAAACGCAATCTGCAATACGTGCAGCTTTAACCGGAGGCCGGATGTCCGGCCTTAACCCAGAGAAGGAGGAAACATGCAGAACCTTAACACCCGTCCGGCGACCCGTAAGGTCGGGCAGAGCACCGAAATCGTGAAGCTGCTGCGCATTCAGGCCAGCGACACCCACGTGGTCGAGTTTGACAACGTGGACACCCGATTTAATGACTGCAACAACTGGCAGGTGATGGCAGGAGGCAAACGAGTCCTGTTCAGCAACCGCATGTATGAGCGTTTTTCAGATGTGAAATCGGGGATCGTGGCAACGATCAACGTGTGTGAAAACAGCGGCAGCGTAACGGATAAAGCGATGCTGGAAGGGGCAAAAGTCATGATGCAGCTTCTTGATGGCTATCCGTCCTTTGGAGCACTGGCAGCACACCCGAAACGCATTACCGGTTAACCGAGTGCCGTGACCGGATCGCACTCCGGCCACGGCTAACCACAACTATCACTGAGAGGTAAAAATCATGGTCGCCACCAATACTACGGCAAAAAAACCAGCCAAGACCACCCGTCAGACAAAATCTGCGGAAAAAATCGCGCAGTCTACCGAGCAGAAGCTCGTCCAGCTGCTTGCTGATACGCCCGTGCAAATCTTCCCGTACTCCCGCCTGTCACGCACTGACTTAAACACGCGCATCATTCCGCATACCGATCAGGAAGTGGAAGAGATGGCAGACAGCATTCAGGCAATGGGCATCCTCCAGAACCTGATCGGTGCAGAACTGCCGGACGGTACGATCGGCATTGTCGGCGGGGAAGGTCGCCGCAGAGGCACAGGCATTCTGGTTATGCGCGGTGTACTCGATGCAGACACGCCGTTTGTTCCGGTGAAAGTCCTGCCCGTGGAGATGGCTGTGGCGGCCTCGATGATCGAGAACGGTCGACGTAAAAACATGCATCCCGCCGAGCAGATTATCGGTTTTCGTACCCTTCAGCAGGAAGGTAAAACGGCCTCTCAGATCGGCGCACTGATGGGCTACCACCCGCGCCACGTTCAGCGCTGCCTGAAGCTGGCGAATCTTGCCCCCTCCCTGCTGGATGCGCTGGCGCGGGATGCAATCTCCCTTGAACAGTGTGAAGTCCTGACACTTGCTGATACCCATGAGCGTCAGGAGCAGGTCTGGAAAGAGGCTGTTGAACAGTGGCGCGATCCTGCCGTACAGACTCTGCGCAGAATGGTGACCGACGACAAGATGGCCATCAGTCACCCGATGTTTGAGTATGTGGGCGAGGAAGCCTATACCGCCGCTGGCGGTACGCTGACCGCCGATCTGTTCAGCGATAAGGACAGTACCTTTGCCGATGCGGCGCTGGTGAGATCCCTGCTGGCTGGCAAGCTTACCGTGCTCGCCGCCCGCGTTAAGCAGGAGCAGGGCTGGGGCTGGGCTGAGTTCCGCATGACGGAACTGCGCGCCAGCGGTGAGGACGGTGAACTGTACCGTTTTGCCATGCCGAAAGCTGTCCTGACGGAAGAAGAACAGAAGCGTGTCAGTGAGCTGGAAGAACAAATGGAAGCTACTGAAACCTACGATGACGAATACGAGCTTCAGCAGCAGATCGATGACATTTACTGTGAGGCGGAGTATCGCGAAGCCTCGCCGGAATTTCGCGCCGCGCACGGTATCTGGGTGTCATGGGATGGTGACAGTTTTCAGGTTCAGCCTGGTATCCGCAGGCTGACCGACGAAGACCGGGCCGAAGAAGAACAGGCGCGTCAGGAACGTGAAAACAACGTGATCAGACACACCACGCCTGAAATACCCGCTGACGCCTATCCGGCAACGCTGGTTAAGGCCATGTCTGCGGAGCGTACTCTCGCCGTTCAGGCGGAACTGGCGGGTCGCCCCGATGTATCGGTGGCGCTGCTGACGTGGACACTGTGCCTCAGTATGTTTGACCGCAGCTACGGGAAACGCAGCGAACCGCTGAAAGCCTATGTGACCTCGAATCAGCATCACCTTGCATCACTGGCTCCATCCGGTGATGAAGGGAAGGCGCTGACAGCGCTCAATACACAGAAAAAAGCGCTTCAGGCAACGCTGCCCGAAAACTGGCATCTCGATTTCACCTGGCTGCTGTCATGGTCAGCAGAGCAGGTGAACACCCTGCTGGGATTCTGTGCAGCGCACGGTATCAACGGCATTCAGGAACGCCTGTATAACCGCACGGACACCAGTGAACTGGACGGGCTGGAAGCGGCGCTGGACTTTGACCTGCGTAAGTGGTGGCAACCGGGTGCAGAGAGCTACTTCGGCAAGCTCACCATCGCCCAGATTGGCAAAGCCTACGAAGAAGCCGGACTGAGTGCCCGCGCCGGAGAGATTGTGAAGCTCAAGCGCCGCGATGCGGCGAAGGCCGCCGAACAGGATCTGAATGCTCAGGGCTGGCTGCCTGACTGGATGGTGCGCCCTGCGCCAGCCGCTGAGGCTGAAGAAGCCACTGAATCCGACGCTGATACCACTGACCACGCTGCTTAATACCGGAGGCCGCCGCCTTCGGGCGGCGGGAACAGACATGACCATGCAATATGACCTGAACCGAATCAACACCCTGACCGCATCCGACCTGGAGTTTATCCGTCAGCAGGGCGAGGACGCGCGCCGCGCCCTCAGCGATGCCGTGACCGGCCTCCTGTCGACACCTGAGGGATGGCGCGTCTGCGCCGAGTTCCGCAGCGAGTTCGGCGGCTTCTTCCCCGTCCAGTGCCGCTTCAGCGCGGACGGCAGTGATGACTGGCATCTGTGCGTATGCAGCCCCGGCGAAGTCTCGCCTTACTGGCTTCTGGTGCTGCTCTCCTCCGGCGGGGAAGTGGTGCGTACCCTTTACCAGAGCGACACGCTCCAGCCCGACCGGATCAGCCAACTGATCGCGCAGCTGGCAGGTATGCGCCGCTTTAACTGCACTGCCAGCACCGTGGCGAACCTGATGAGCGGGGAGGTGACAGCATGATCCCGTCCTCACACGCGCTCGTTTCCCTGAAGCCAGCCCGTCAGGCGGCAATACAGACTATCAGCCATGTTGAGTCTGCCCGCGAACGCGGCGCACGGCTGCCCGCCATGCCGTATGTGCGTACCTTTCTGCGCCTGTTCACGGGCAGCGGACGCCTCAACGCCACGGTGGCTAATAAAATACCTGGCCTGCACTGGGTGCCAAATAACCGTCATTCGAACCTGAAACAGGTGGAGGAGGCACTTAACACAATGATCGCCACCAGTGGCGAAGCCTGCCCGCTGCCGCTCACAATTGATGTACAGGCCGAACTGTTTCCTGAAGTCATGCACACCCGCACGGGGCGACGGCTGCACCGGTCCGGCATCAAGACCACACGCCAGTTGCGCCGTCAGTCACGCGAGTTTGAACAGCGCTGGAAGCTGCGCCAGAACCTGCTGGAGCAGGCGAAAATCGACCTGAATTTTCAGTCTCCGCAAACCGTCTGCACCTGGTACACCCGGTGGAGCGACGAGTTTGACGCGGCAGAGCTTGCCGGACCGTTCTGGCGCTGGCAGTCGCGGTTCGCGTCGCTGAAGGAACTTGACTGGCTTCGCATCAGCGGCGAGCCGCTGTATGCAGTGATGTACGAAATCCCGTTTATTGTGCGGGAGACTCCGGAACCTGTCCGTACTGCTGAGCGCTGGCAGGTACCGAACAAGCTGCGATACCAGCAGGGGGGCGAATGAGAAATAACCCCTGCAAGACGGAGCTGAAAGTCGCCCGCAGCCAGCGTAACAAGCTCCGTACCATGTCTGCAAAGCTGAAAGAGATGTGCTGCGAGTGGGACGGACTCAGTGGCTGGCTGGAAACCGAAAGCGAGCAGCTGGCTGAGAGTATAGACAGGCATCTTGAGGCGCTCGAAGACCAGATCCGCGAGTGGTCAGAAGGTACGGATAACCGGGAGGGATATTGAGCATTATCAGCCGAAGGTTCGACAAAAAAGAGACAGGAACCGTGTTCCGGCATGCTGAAAGCGGGAAGATCCTGTACCGTCTTGATGCCCGGCTGGAGCGGCATGACTGGGAAACATTGCAGTCGATGATCAGCCTTGTCTATAACGCCGGCGTGGCCGCCGGAAGCGAACAGCGAGCCGCTGAAATTCGTGAGGCTCTGGGATATTCAGGAACTGGATGACGCGGAAAAACGATGAAGATTTATACAGTTTTCAGACTGTTATTCCTGGGCAGATGATCGACAACGGGATATAATGGCGATGGCGCTTGAGGCTTTTTGCCTCATGACGTGAAGGTGGTTTGTTACCGGTTGTGTGGCAAAAAGAAGAAAGCCCCGTAGGAAGTTAATTTTCATTAACCAACCAAACGAGGCCATCTGCTTGACTAGACACCAACAGAATAGCCTCTTAGCAGCCGCAAGGCAAGGAGAAGACGGCTATGAAACTGCCACGAAATACCCTGATCTGGTGTGTATTGATTGTGTGTCTCACACTGCTGATATTCACTTACCTGACACGGAAATCGCTCTGCGAAATCCGTTACAGGGACACGAACAGGGAGGTGGCGGCTTTCATGGCTTACGAATCCGCTAAGTAGCCAACCCCGGCGGGGGGAAACCCCCGCCATTAAGGGGCTGAGGCTGTCTGGACATGCCTGAAGCGCCTTTATGAAGGGGTTACCGGTTTACCGGTAGCCCCTTTTTCCTTCCCGACGCGACCGCACGCCTGAACTTCCGGGAAGGGCTGTTCCCCTGCGGGGAACGGGGGAAGGGGGACGCGCCTTCGGCGCTGCCCCTCAACTCCCTGCTCCTTTTCATCCCTCCTGCCTGATTTTGTTGAATTCGAAACTCCGTGAGCTACCTGCTCATACCTGCCTTCGGCCTGGTGTGCGCGATGTTCTTTAGCCTGTGCGTCATATCCGGCGTCCTGCCGGTTAACTTTCTCAGTTGCAGCCCCGTGGCCATAACCCGAAAACAGGGCAGGGCGATGGCCCCCTTCGGCTCCCGGCCAGCGCTGCTGTCCGCTCGTCGAGCCCCACTCCGCCAGGGCGGCTGCTGCGCACCCGCCGGGCTCCGCCGAATCCCTTCGGGTTTCGGGCCATACGGCTAGGGTCTGATGGCGAAGGTCAAGGGCTGCGGCTTTTCCGGCCGTGCCGTCCGGAACGCCTTCACCGCGCCGGCTGAT
>Ga0268257_1000876_pt1 | contig 29868 bp, 27 predicted proteins | sample AgamicAtPrz_FD_200249 | JGI IMG/M metagenome (GOLD analysis project Ga0268257, IMG submission 200249) | Agave microbial communities from Guanajuato, Mexico - At.P.rz (v2) (version 3) | ecosystem: Host-associated > Plants > Phyllosphere > Phylloplane/Leaf | place: Guanajuato, Mexico | collected... | reverse complement strand
TGCCCAAACCACCATTTTTCCGCTGCTAGAATTCATCCCATCGACGACAGGCGCGTAGCTCAGCTGGTTAGAGCACCACCTTGACATGGTGGGGGTCGTTGGTTCGAGTCCAATCGCGCCTACCAAATATCGCAAGCAAAACCAGAGCTTGCAAACAAGACAGCCCGCTTCACAGCGGGCTTTTTTGTTTTTGCGTTTTGGACGCAGGCACGTCAAAACGCGATGAATGGATGGCACGCAAGAACTTGCTCATCCCGCCCTGCAACTTCAGTTCGACGACTACATCGGTGCCGGTCGAACCAAAGAAACAGTACCCGCAATGACGGGAGTTGGGAGCTTCTGACACTGAAGACTTCATCGAGGCCTCAAGCACCGGTAGATCAGTGACGCCTGATGCCCGTCTTTGTCGTCTCCCTCAGGCTCCAACCAACCCTGCTTCGTGAAGCAGGATCTCCTGGAAAACAGTCAATCGCCGGACTGGCGGCTGCCGCGAGGCAGAACATCGCTTACCAGAAATGCAGCACAGCGAGGAAGTCACCTGCCCGCAGGCGGGCGGCATCGGTGAGCTAGTGAAATCTTGCAGACTCTGGATATTCCTCAATACTTTCAGAATTTATTGCATATACGCTTCATTTTTTGCTCTGACACACATCAACTCCAGCCCATGTCGTCCATCAAACTCTTTGACCTGAATGATCTGCTGCGGCCCGTCACCAGCGAGGATCCTGGTGGACCAGACATGCTGCTGAGCACGGAGTTCGACGAAATACAGAGTGCGCGCCAACAGGAAGATCCGTCACTCGATCAAGGTGAATGGATCACGGCCCGCAAGGAAGCTGACCTGCCATTTGTCACGCAGCGTTGCATCGAATTGCTTCAGGATCAAACCAAAGACCTTCGACTCGCCATATGGCTTACTGACGCCTTGGCCAGCCAGCATGGCCTGCCTGGTCTGACGCAAGGCTATGCATTGCTCGGCGCTTTGGCAGCTCGATATTGGGACAGCCTTCACCCGCAGCCGGAAGATGGCGATATGGGGGCTCGTGTCGGCAATATCAGCTGGTTTCTCAAACGCTCCGTAGAGCAACTGGGAAATGCACCTCTGCTGCAGTCCGGCAGCATTCGCATCAATATGCTGGCCTGGCAAGCCGCCGTGGCGCTGGATCAAGCGGTACGGCGCCATCCTTCCGAAGCGCATGAAATTGTGAAGGGCAAAACAACTCTTGAAGAGCTGGAGAAACAGCGATCCTCGGTTCCCGACAGCAGTCTGAAAGTGCTGACCGCGCAACTGGCTCAATTCCGTGCAGCGTCGAAGTCCTTGGAGGACACGCTGAATGACAGGCTGGGCGATGAAGCCCCCAGCTTTGCAGCCATATGGGCTGCATTGGAAGATCTTCAGCATCTGGCTCGGCGTTGGGGCGCCAATGATGAACTCATTCAGTTGCCCACCGCTGATGAGACCGCTGCCGATTCCGCACCTTTCGAGAACGCCGCTCGGGTGCCTGCGCCAACAGGATCGGAATACGGGTCGCACTCCGACACGCCTGTGCGCACTCGCGCAGATGCCATTGTACTTCTCGAGCAGGTCGCCGCCTTTTTTGAACGTACCGAGCCATCCAGCCCTGCCGCCTATATGGCCCAGAAGGCCGCACGCTGGGCCCGGTTGCCTCTGCATGAGTGGCTCAAGCATGTCATCAAGAACGACGATGAACTGGCTCAACTCGAAGAGTTGCTAGGCGTGAGCAGCCACGCACGAGTGAACAACAATGGCTAACGCAGTCTCGAGCTCACCACAAGGCAGCACAGCCTTGCCTCTGTATATTCCAGCTGAACCTAAAGCCTGCTCCGGTTCCGGCTGAGCCGTCGGCCCACAGCGGATCTTGCGGCTCGCCGAGGAGATGCGTGTGGCGCTGTGCCCGTAGTGAAACCGGCTCGGGTATGGGCAAGCAATTTCATGACTGAGCGCAGACATTGCGAGCGCCGCTTCGTTGCACGCTCGCTGCCCATACCATGAATGCAACCACACTCACGCAGGCGCCCAATATGCAGACGCCAATCCAGCCAGCCCGCGCATAGACTGCGGTAGAAGCCAGTGCACCGGCGCCGCTGCCCATCGCGTAGAACAGCATGTAGCAAGCGACCAGCCGGCTATGCGCCTGTGTCGAACTTTCAAAAATCATGGCCTGGTTGGTGACATGCAGTGCTTGGCAGCCCAGGTCGAGCAGCAGGATGCCGACAGCCAGCCACCACAGCGATACGTCCAGAAAACTCAGCGGAATCCACGCAAGCAGTAGCAAACTCAGGGCTGCCGCGCTGACTCTGTGGCTCAAGCCCCGGTCGGCCCATCGGCCGGCCCGGCCGGCAATGAGGGCCCCTGCTGCACCGATCAGCCCAAATGCGCCAATCGCCGAATGCGGCAGCGACAACGGTGGAGCACTCAGAGGCAGAGCCAGCGCGCTCCAGAAGATGCTGAACACGGCGAACATTAGCAGCGCCAGCATGCCTCGAACCTGAAGTACCCGGTTCGTCCGCAGCAGTGCAAGCATCGAGCCGACGAGTTCGAAATACGAAAGGCGCTGAACAGGCGCCATCTGAGGCGGCAAGTTTCGCCAGATCAGCGCGGCAAGCATGCACATGAGTACCGCCGAGCCGGCATACACGCCGCGCCAACTGCTCAGATCCGCAATCACTCCGGACCAGACTCTGGCGAGCAACAGCCCCACGACCACACCCGCCTGAGCGGCTCCCACCACCCGTCCTCGCTCCTGAGGTGCAGCAACGCTTGCCGCGTAGGCAATCATCCCCTGTGTCATCGCAGTGCCAAGCAGTCCCACGACCAGCATGCCCGCCATCAGACCGACAGCGCTCTGGACCATCGCCAGCCCGACAAGAGCAAGAACAAGGCTTACCAGCTGCCATCGGGCGAGCCGACGGCGATCAAGCTGGTCCCCCAGAGGCATGAGGAATAGCAAGGCAAGCACCGAGCCAGCCTGCGTGGCAGTAACTACACCACCAATCGCGCCGAGCGAGACACCAAAGTCCGCCGCCAATCGGTCGAGCAACGGCTGCGCAAAGTAAACGTTGGCGACGCTTGCACCGCTGGTACAGGAAAAAAGAGCCACGAGCTTTCTTGGCATGGCCGCTGCAACTTGGGAAGAATTTTGAGACATTGCCAAATCTGGTTTCAATATAAAACCAGATTGAGCATAGTGAAGTTGGTTTTAAAATGCAACTAGAAAAGACGGAAAACTTGATGGAGCTAGTCTGATGCCAGAACGCAAACGCATGGATACCGCAACTTGCCCGGTGGCACGGGCACTTGATGTCATCGGTGACCGCTGGTCACTGCTGATCGTGCGAGACGCCTTTGACGGCATCAGCCGGTTCAGCGACTTCCAGAAAAATCTGGGTGTGGCACGCAATATCCTGGCCGGCAGACTCAAGGCATTGGTGGAAGCAGGCATCCTGGAGGCACAACCCGCAGCCGACGGCACGGCTTATCAGCAGTACATGCTCACGGCAAAAGGACAGACCCTGTTTCCTATCGTCGTCGGGCTGCGCCAGTGGGGTGAAGACAACCTTTTTCACCACAATGAACATCATTCGAGGCTTGTGGAGACAGCCAGCGGTCAACCCATTGCCCGCATGCAAGTGCAAAGTGCTGACGGACGAAGCCTGACGTTCAACGATGTGGTTGTGATTGGAAAAGCGATATAGCTCGCCGCTCGCTCATGGCAGCATGAGACTCATCTTGGGTTTGAGGCCGCCTCAATAGGATGGGGAGATCAGAGCTTGCAAGTCGGTCTTCCATGTTCGCGCTAGTACCTCCGTGGAACCCGCGAACGTGGCAGCAAGTCCTCGCGGGCTCTGCTGGGCAGCAAGCCTGGCGGCAATTTGCGAGCCTTGAGCCCGCATCTAGGGCGCAGTCGGCAGCGCGTTCATGGAGCGCAGAACCTTGCGGGCAATGCTCTGGCGTTTGGCAAGGTCGCCGAGCCTGTTCGGAGTATCCATGTTCAACGCGAAGAAGACGGGGCCGCTGGGCCACTCCACCCAGCCCACCCACCATCCGATTTGGCCGGTCCAGCCCGTTTTTGCACGCAGTATCCAGTCAGGGCCGGCTTCATTGACCATCACATCCTTCACAAGTCGTTGGTGTTCGACCTGGAAAGGCAGTTGATTGCGGTACAGCCGCTGCAGGAAAGCAATCTGCTCGAAGGATGAGATGGCAAGGTCGCCCTCAACCCAGAACGGCTTGTCGCCCGTGGCGACGGCATTGCCATACCCGATCTTTCGCATGTACTCGGTCTCGCGCACATCGCCGAGTTCCTTCGCAAAGCGCTCATACACCCAGACTGTGGAATTTCTCATCGCCGAGCGCAGGTTCTGGTCCATGTTCCATGCGGGCGTGGGACGCTTAATGCCATCCCAGGGGATGACCTGAAATTCGTCACGCAGCAGCCCCGCATCAAGCGCGAACAGACTGTGCGGGATCTTGAAAGTAGAGGCCGGCGAGTAACGGCGATGGGCACGCGAGGCGTTGTAGACCAGGGTCGTTTCGGCTGGAGCTCGCGCATCAAGCACAACAATGCTGCCTTGAGCATCGGCTTCCGTGAATAACCGGGACCACTCCGTCATTTCCTGAAATGGCTGACCCGCCACTGCTATTCGAGCAAACCCTGCAGCCAAGGCCGATAAGACCAAACTTCGTCGATTCATGCGAACAGTTTAAAGGTCAACGGAACCTGCACGAGGGAACCGGAGCGGCGACAGCACCGGCTGCGGCGAGGATGGACGTCTTCTGCCGCTCCTGTGCAGTTGTTGCTTTCGGCAATACGCGACCCTGCATGGCAGCGGCGGACACGCGAAGATGAATGACGATGCCAAACAGCCAGTCGGCATTTAGCATCGTCGAGCGCTACGCGCCCGGCCCTCAGAACCGGTAGCGCGCTGTCACCAGTACATTGCGCGGATCGCCATAGACGCCCGTGCCGTAAGAGCCCAGACCCGGCATATAGGTCTTGTCGAACAGATTGTTCACGTTGATCGACATTGACCAGTGCTTGTCCATCTCATAACGTGCCATCAGCCCGACCACGGCGTATGACGGCTGGGTGGCACGCCAGTAAGGTGCGCTGGGTTGCTGGTAATAGGTTTCGGTTTGCCAGGTGACATTGCCACCCACGGTCCAGCGCGACCAGTCACCGCGCAGGCGGTAGGTGCTGCCCAGCTTGAGCAGATGGCGGGGCTGATTGGTATTCACCGCCGGCGTGACCACATCAGGCTGTGCCGGCGCCTTGGACGTGCGGTAGGTATACCCCCCGAACAGGTTCCAGCCTGGCGCGATGCTGCCGGACAGCTCAGCCTCCAGACCCCGGCTGGTGATGCCATCGATGGCGGTGTAGATCTCTTCACCGCTGGCCCCGTTCATGCCCTGGTACTGCGCCGCATTCTTTTGCTTGATGTGGAACAGCGCAACGCTGGTGTTGAGCTTGCCATCCAGCAACTCACCCTTCACGCCCACCTCTTTGCTCAGTCCCGTCAGCGGGGACAAAGGGTTGCCGCTTGCATCCTTGTAATAGGTCTGCGGGTTGAAGATATTGGTCACGCTGCCGTACACGGACCACTGCGGGTTCAGGTCATAGACCAGGCCTGCATAGGGCGTGATCTTGCGGTTCACCTGCAGGTCGTTGTTCAGGCTGGTCTTGCCCGTGGCCAGCGCCGTGTTGGTGTCCAGCATGTCGTACCAGCTGGCGCGTGCACCCAGAATCACCGACAGGTCATCCGTGGGCCGCAGGCGGGTTGCCGCCGACAAACCCTTTTCCAGCACCACGATCTCGCGGTCCGAGTTGCGCGTGAACGTGGGCTGAGCGATGTTGCCGTCCCAGGCAAAGTAATTGGGGATGTTCGTCCAGACCGTGTTCGACAACTGGGCTGCCCGGTGCTGGCGCGAATAGCCCGCACCCAGCATCACATCATGGCTACGGCCCAGCAGCTGAAACTTGCCGTTCAATGCAGCGTTGAAGGTGTTGACGTCGGTCTGCGTGGGAATGGTGCCCGCGATCATGCGGATACCCGCCCCCGTCACCCGATTCACGGTGCCGTTATAGGCCGCACCGTAGACCACGTCACGCGACTGCGTGAGGTGGCTGGCCGATGCATCCAGCACCCAGCCGCCACCAAAATCATGCTTCAGACTGCCAAACAGGTTGCGACTGTCGTTGTCCCAGTAGGACCAGCGCGCAGCCGGATTGACCGAGCGGCTGAAATCGGTGCGCGTGCCATCGCTGTAGAACAACGGCAAATGGCCGAAGGTCGAGCCATCGGCCTTGGACTGCATGTAGTCAAAGCCCAGGCTCAGTAGCGTGTTGGGCGTGAGGTCTGCCTCGACGATGGCGTAGAAGTTGCGGGTGTCCCGGCTGTAGTAGTCCACATTGGACTCGGCATTTTGTCCGGCCACCACGACACGGCCGCGCACCGTCCCAGCCGTATTCAGCGGGCCGGAAACATCGGCGGTAGAGCGGTAACGGTTCCATGAACCTGCGCCCACCTCCACCGAGGCAGCGAGCTCCTTGGTGGGCTTTTTGCGCACCAGATTGACCACTGCCGATGGGTTGCCCGCCCCGGTCAGCAAACCTGTAGCGCCTTTGACAACCTCCACGCGCTCGTAAATGGCGCTGTCGGCCAGCGAGGTCGTGTACTGGTTGGCCGAGTCCATGGTGTTGGGCACGCCATCGAACTGGAAGTTCTCGATGGTGAAGCCACGTGAATAAAAGGTGTAGCGCTCGCTGTCGTTGCGGCCCACGGTGATGCCAGGGGTTTTCTCCAGCACGTCGGGCATGGCCGTCAACGCCATATCGTCCATCAGCTGGCGCGTAACGACGCTCACGGATTGTGGCGTTTCACGCAGCGTCATACCCATACGGGTGGCCGTGGCCACAGTTCCTGTGGGCGTGTATGCGCCCTCAGCCACAACCGGGCGCTCGGCAGCTGCAGTCACCGTGACCGCAGCCATCTCGGTTTCCCCCGCAGTTGATCCGGCAGCGCTCTGGCTTATCTGCGGCACACGGCGCAACGCCCAGCCGCCGTTGCTCTGGCGCACGGCTTGCCAGTCAGTGCCCTTGAGCAGCGCTCCAAAAGCCCCCTCTACGGTGTAGCTGCCGCGCAGCCCGCTGCTGCTTCGGCCTGCGGTCTGTTCCGGCGTAAAGATCAGCGCCACACCTGCTTGACCGGCGGCGCTGCGCAAAGCCGTATCCAACGGTCCGGCGGGGATGTCATAGCTGTGCTGCTGCGAGGTTTGGGCGTGAGCAGCGGTCACGGCCAGCGGCGATGTGGCGATGACGCCTGCACACAAAGCCCAATGCACGGAATGAGCCAGTATGGATGGAGCGAAAAGGCGGCGCGCCGGCCGCTTATAAGTTTGAAGGTGCATGACGTTGGACAGTCTTTGAAATCCGATGGCAATGAATGAAAGCTTTCGGAAATAAAGAAGCCTGAGAGTTCGAATCGGGTCAGCTCCCGTGCAAATATTTTTCGGAGGCTTTGAAAGTTATGGCTGCAAGCCGCTTCTGGATTGGATCCGGAGCATGAGAGATCGAGAAACAGGCCGACCCAGCCAGGCACTCAATCGGCCGGAATCCTAGACGGCAAGACAGGCGAGAAGCAGTACCACCGTTACCTCAATGACCGCTGGCTTGGGCCGCCTCCACTCTCACCCACCACTGTGAGCGCCAGCGCACCTGCACTGGCAATGAACTCGGGAGCATTGCCAGAACCGCATCGGTATTGGCGACGCCTCCTTCTGCCCCCAGAGGGAAGACGCCTGAAAAGCGCAGCCCGGCCACCGCAGGGTCTACGCGTAGCCAGCCACTGCGGTAGCGTCCCAGCTCGACCAGAAAATCATCGAGGCGCTCGTTGTCCACCCACAACTGCCCTTGACTCCAGGCCAGCTCGCGCTCACCCGCGGCGCCTGGATCATGCGCGTGCGTGCGCTCAAAAACGACGACCTGCCCTGCATCCAGTCGCAAAGGTGGGCTGCCTGGGGAAGCATCAACGGGGTGTATCTCCACGGCCCCCTCGAACACCGCCACCTGCGTCATGCCGCTGTTCTGCCGCACTGTAAAGCGCGTACCTATGGCACGTACACGTCCTTCGGCGGTTTCAACCACAAAAGGCAACTCGCCCAGTTCGCCCTGCGGATGGCCGGTGGTGAACAGGGCTTCGCCCTGCAGCAAACGCACGCGGCGCTCAGGGCGTGCAAAGTTCAGTGCCACCGCACTGCGCGTACCCAGCAGCAGCTCGGTGCCGTCGGGCAATGTGTGACGCTGGCGTTCGCCGGTACCGCTGCGATAGTCCGCTGCCAGTTGCCGCCATTGCGGTGTGCGCGTGACCATCCAGCCTGTACCTGCCGCGGCTCCAACGCCCACGAACAAGCTCAGCAAACGGCGGCGCGACGCGGATGTGGGCGCAGTGTGCAAGGTTCGATATCCCACACCGTCCGCATTCAAACCCTGCAATGCACCGGTAATGGACTGCAAATGTTGCCAGGCACGGGCATGGTCTGGGTGGGCGTCATGCCACTGACGCCAGCTCTGTTTCTCTGCTGTCGTAATGGCACCGCCGTGAAGACGCGTAAACCAGTCTGCGGCAGCTTCGGCAACGGCAGCATCCAAGGGGGCACCACCGGCACGCAGTTGTGCACCAGTGCCCGGTGCAGGGGCCGCCAGGCGGAAGGTAGAGCGATTGGTCATGACGAAACAGGAGCAGATCAGGAAAGCGCCAGGAGAAAGCATTGACGATGCGCCTGCATCAGATAGCGTTTCACCGAAGTCATCGAGACACCAAGCCGCTCTGCAATGGCGGCGTAAGTAAGGCCTTCCAGATGTGCCAACAAGAATGCTTCCCGTGCCTTTGGAGCCAGAGCATCCAATACTTGATCGACTGCCTGCAACGACTCAAGAGCAATCAAGCGCTCCTCTGGTGGCGGCACCAGATCTTCTGCCAGTAGCGCCACAGCATCCAGATAGGCTTGCTCCAGCACACGACGGCGGTAGTGACGAATGACCAGGTTCTTGGCCACTGTGACCAGGAAAGGCCTTGGCTGCTCGATGCGCGTCGCCATCCCGGAGACGATGACGTTGACAAAAGTGTCGTGAGCAATGTCTGATGCCTCGAAGGCATTGCCCAGCTTGCGCCGCAGCCAATGCTGTAGCCAGCCATGATGTTCGACGTACAGCGCGTGAACGGGATCAGCAGGAGCAGAGGAAGATGCGGTCACAGACGGTAGACCGCGATGACGCGGCATTATTTGATAGTGAGAACTATTCTCATTCTAGCGTCTAATCAAATTGCTCTTTGCGAGCCCGCTTGGTCAATGGCCCTGCCCTCGTTGCTTGTTTCACAACGAGGCCCTGCATCAACGTCATGGTTCGACCACCTCCGCCGCCTTGTCAACAGCAAGAGCATTTTCGATGCTGACTAGCGAATGCCTGCGGCAGCTCGCATGCCGCGCACTTAATGATCACGAGCAGCTGCTGCAAGAGCAACGCATGTCCAATCTGCTAGCATCCCTGAATGGCCTACTGCGTTACCCAACGAATTATTGACATCTTCAGATTGAAGGTGGGATAGCTCGCGACCATATAGCCATGCAACCCACCCTGGAGGTGGGTTTTCTGTCTCCAGGGCACTGTTAAAGGAGATGGAAAGAATGAACCTCACACCTGCCGAAAACTTGTCTGCCAGGCAGTCCGGGACGGGCTCGCTGCACCTCGTCTGCGGAAAGATTGCTGCTGGAAAATCCACACTTGCCAAACAGCTCGCATCCCATCCACAGACGGTGATCCTCAGCGAGGATGTCTGGCTGGCAGGGCTTTATCCCGATGAACTTCGCTCCATCTCGGACTACATAAGGCTCTCGGGCCGACTGAGAGCAGCAATGGAGTCGCACATCGTTGCTCTTCTGAAATCAGGAACCTCGGTGGTGCTGGACTTCCCTTCCAACACCCTCAATGCAAGGGCATGGGGCCGCAGCATTTTTGAAAAAGCGGGCGCGTCTCATTACTTGCACTTCCTCGATGTGCCGGACGAAGAATGCAAACAGCGTTTGCGTCTCAGGAACTTATCGGGCGATCACCCATTCCAGACAACGGACGAGCAGTTTGAACAGATCACAAAACACTTTGTTGAGCCATCGTCACGAGAAGGCTTCAATCTGGTAATTCATCACTGACACCTCTTCTTGAGTGCGCCACCCACAGCCAAGAGCCACCCTGAATCAATGGTGGCGTGGATTTAGGCCGAGAGCAGACACCCATATCGTCAAAACGAATGTCTGCTCCAGAGCGACATCATGCCTCGGCCAAATCCTCTGATTCATCGCGTACTGGGAACCAACCGGGCGTCGCCGAGATCGCAGCCCACAGCTTGTCCGGTACTTGAAGGTCATCAGCCTCTCCAGACAGATTCGATGCTGTGTCGATCTCTTGATCACGTCCGGCATGTGCCAACTCCACCCACCGCGCGTTCATCACCAGACCCTTGCCCACGGCCACCAAAGGCAACCCAAGGGCCAATGCGCGACGCGCCTGGTCAGGTGTGCGGATTTGGCCCGCGGCTAGCAGCGGCACTCGCCCTGCCACGCGCTCGATAAAGTACTCGGCGGTCGTCTTGGCGCTCTCGTCCTCCAAGCCACTGTGCTGCGGCTTGCCCGTCAGCAGGTCGTAGAGCGAAGCGTGCAGATAGTCGATCTGGCCTTCCTCGAGCAGCTTGTCCACCAGTGCCAGTGCACCGCCTATGCGCAGCGCGCCCTCGCCAGGCTCCTCGGGAGAGATGCGGTAGCCCAGCAGGAATGGACGCTTGGCATGGGCGGCTATCACGCGACGTACCTCGCGAACCACTTCGAGTGGGAAGCGCATGCGGCTCTCCAATGAGCCCCCCCATGAGTCCGTGCGTTGATTGAACAGAGGCGAAAGGAAGTTCTGGATCAAAAACCCATGGGCGCCATGCAGCTCCACGCCGTCAAAGCCGGCGTCGATGGCGCGGCGCGTGGCTTCACCGAAATCGCGGATCACGGTCAGGATTTCTTCATGGCTCAGGGCCCGGCTGGCGAGCTTGCCGTCATTGAACGGTCCCTTGGGCGCAGCCAGGCTACTCGCGCTGACCAGTTCACCCTTCGGGATCAGACTGGGCACGGCCTTGTTGCCGGCGTGGAAGATTTGCAGCACAGCGGGCGCGCCACCGCTTTTTGCGGCCTGGGCCAGTTTGCGCAGACTGGGGATGAAGCGGTCGTCATAGGCCGCAAATTCATCGGTGAAGCCGAGGCCGCTTGGTTGCACATGAGTGCAACCCGTGAGCACCAGGCCCACGCCCTGTGCGCGGGCACGGTAATAGGCCAGCTCCTGCTCGGATATGGTCCCGTCCGGATTGGCCGACCAGGTGGTCATGGGGGCCATCACCACGCGATTGCGCAGCGTGAGGCCATTGGCGAAAGCAAAGGGCTGGAACAGGGTATCAGTCATCAGTACGTCGAATCGGGATGTCAAAGAGTCGGCTCTGCCATGGGCGGTGCCAGGCTGCGGCCATGGGGTGGCTCAAACGAAGGCGGGCTTGTCACCTTCGGTGTTGGGCTTGCTCACGCCCACATTCGCTCGCACCAGCCGTTCGGGATGCAGCACCAAATCGGCGACCAGTGCGGCCACGCTCTTGCGTGAGACCTCTGTGCCCTTGAAGGGCTCGTTTCTGGCGGTGGTCTCGTAGTCCACCTCGTCCTCGTCCTGCAGCCAGGCGGCGCGCAGGATGGTGTAGTCGGTGTCGGAGGCTTCGATCAGGTCGGCCGACTTGCGATACGGCGGCAGGTACTGACCGATCTCGCGGCGGTTCCACTCGCCGAACTTGCCCGGCACTTCGTCATAAATGCCCAGCGAGTTCACGAAGATCAGTCGCTTGACGCCCTTGGACTGCATGGCGGCCAGGATGCGCTCGGTTTGCGCATCCACCTCGCCGGCCAGATTGGCATAGACCAGGTCATGACCTTCCATGATCTGAGCCAGGAGTTTCCTGTCCATCACATCGCCGATGATGACCTTGGCGTTGGCCGGCTCGTGGCCGCTCAGCTTCCTGGGGTCGCGCACCAGCAGGGTCTGTTCGACGTCCTTGTGTTCGCCCAGCATCTGGACGGCCCAGCGGGCAATCTGGCCACTGGCGCCCAGGATCAGTACTTTGGTCATGGTGTCGCCTCGGCTCAGAGATTGGCCTGGAAGAAGGGCACCAGCCTGGCCATGACAATCGCCACAGGCTCGGGCTTGTCATACAGATCGTAGTGCGACCAGCCCTCGGCGACGAGCAGCTCTTTGTTCGTTGAGGCGGCACGGCTGTAGATTTCTAGACCATCGCGGTAGGCACCGAAGCCGCCCGGCTTGTCGCCGATCACCACGATCAGCGGCTGGGTTAGCAGCACCTCGGCGTGCAGGAAGGCGTCCCAGCCCATCGCTGCGCCGCTGAAGGACATGAGCTGGCTGGTGGCGCCGTTCGGCTGTTGGCCGCGCGCGGTCTTGTAGTAATCGGTGGCTTCCAGCACGTCGATGTCGGTGATGCCCGCCTGCTGGGCTGCCTGGACGGATTCGGGCAGCAGATTGGTCACGTCGCGGATGGCGCCTTGAGATTGCGCGGTGCGCATATTGGCGATGTTCTGGGCCAGCTCGCGCGGCTTGAACTGGGCAAAGCCTTCGCGGATCAGGCGGCCGTAGTTCACGCCGGTAATGGACACCAGCGCCTTGATGCGGTGGTCAGTGATGGCCGCGTGCACGGTGTAGGCGCCGCCGCCGCACACGCCAATGGCGCCGATGCGCTGCGCGTCCACATAGGGAAGCGACTGCAGGTAATCCACGGCAAAGCGGATGTCGGAGACGCGAATGGCCGGGTCTTCGATGAAACGCGGCGTGCCGCCGCTGGCGCCCTGAAAGCTCGCGTCATGCACTAGCACCACAAAGCCTGCTTCGGCCAGGCCCTTGGCGTAGATGTTGCCGGCGGTCTGCTCCTTGCAACTGCCGATGGGGTGGGTGCTGACGATGGCGGGGTATTGCTGGCTGTCGTCAAAGCCGGGCGGCAGGTAGATGTCGGCAGCGGTGTCCCAGCCCAGGTTGCGGTAGCTGACGGTGTGAATGGTGATTTTGTTCATGATGAAAATTTCAGTGCTTTCTGTCACCAGCGCTTGCGTGGAATGCACTGGCAGCTATGAAAGGGATAGTGAACGGAGTACGCTCACAGCTTGGTTTGGAAGAACGGTGCCAGGTGGGATACCGCCTCGTCCACATACTTGGGCACGTCGTACAGATCCATATGGTCGGCGCCGTTGACGACGTGAAGCTGCTTGTCCTGGCTGGCGGCGCGGGCGATCAGGTCGTCGCTCATCCACTTGCTGCCTGCGTTGCTGCCGGCCACGGCCAGGATGGGTTGACTCAGGAAAGCCTCTGCCTTGTGGTATGCGTCGTAGGTGATGATCTGCGTGAGGTTGCGCAGTAGTGCATAACCGGGAGCGTTGGGGTGCTCGCAGCGAGCGGTGTGGTAATACTCCCAGGCACCGCGCAGCTCGGCGTTGGGCGCGTCCTCTTCCTTCATCGGCGCCAGCGGCATGGTGGCCAGGGCGTGGTTGCTGGCGTCAGCCGTGCGGGCTGCGGAACCGGCCTCCAGATAGGGCATGGCATCGGTGTCCTTGACAGAACCATCCCAGCCATTGCGGAACATCTGGCCGATGTTCACGGCACTCACCATGCCCAGCGCCTTGATGCGGCGGTCGTTGATAGCGGCATTGGCGCTGTAGCCTGCGCCGGCGCAAATGCCCATGGCACCGATCTTGTTCTGGTCGACATAGGGCAGCGTGGTCAGGTAGTCGATGACAGCGCTCACGTCTTCGGTGCTGACGTAGGGATTCTCCAACTGGCGCGGCTCGCCTGTGCTCTCGCCCTGATAGGAGCGGTCGAAGGCGATGGTGATCAGGCCATGCTCGGCCAGCTTCCCGGCATACAGGCCGGCAGTCTGCTCTTTCACGCCACCGCCCGGATGGGAGACGACGACGGCCGGGTACTTCCTGGACTCATCGAAGCCGGCGGGAAAGTGAATGATGGCGGCCATCGTGACGCCTTGGCCATTGAGGTTCTTGAAAGTGACTTTGGACATGAAGTTCTCCAGGGGTGGATGCAAACGTGCTGAAAGCTGAATCACTGGACTCCATGGTAGGAATGGGATTGGGTTTGATAAATAGGCTCTCAAAGACATGAGTGTTTAGATAAACTAACCAATATGCCCATTGAGCCCTCTCTCGTCTCTTCTCTTACCTGGTTCGCCCACATCGCCCGCCACCGTAGCTTCACCAAGGCTGCGTCGGAGATGGAAGTGACACGTGCGGCGCTGTCCCAGCACTTGAAGGGGCTGGAGCAACATCTGAATGTGCGGCTGCTCAACCGCACGACGCGGGACATGTCGTTGACCGACGAGGGGCAGCGGCTGCTGGATGTCCTGCAACCAGCGCTGACGGCCATCGAGCGGGCGGTCGCAGAAATCGGAGAAGCCCATGCAGAGCCCACGGGCCTGATCCGCATGAACTCTTCGCGTGTCGCCGCGCGTCTGTTGATCGAGCCGCACATGGGGGAGTTTCTGGCGCGTTACCCCAAGCTGCGGCTGGAGCTGGTGATGGACGATGGGTTTTCCAACATCGTGGCCGAGGGGCTGGATGCCGGCATCCGCCTGGGCGAGAGCCTGGATGAGCACATGGTGGCAGTGCCGATCACGCCTCCTTTGGAGATGGCCATCGTCGGCTCGCCGGAGTATTTCGAGCGCTACGGTGTGCCCGAAACGCCAGCCGACCTGATGAAACACAACTGCCTCGCCTACCGCTTCACTTCCAGCGGCACGATAGATCGCTGGTCGTTCACCTCTCCCGATGAAGAAAAGCGCACCGTAGTGTTCGAACCTCAGGGCAATGCCGTCTTCAACGACGACGACAGCATGCTGCGTGGCGCGTTGCAGGGTGTGGGGCTGGTGCAGCACATCGACCTCTGCGTACGTCAGCATCTGGCCGACGGCTCGCTGGTCAGAGTCCTTGCCGCCTGGTGCCCACCGTTTCCAGGCTTCTATCTATATGTGCCATCACGATCGCAGATGCCAGCCAAGACAAGAGCTTTGATGGATTTCCTGGTCGAGCAACGAGAACTTCTTGTGCGGCGAGCTCGCGAAGCTATCCAGACAGCACCGCGCAAGGCATAGAGAAGTTCATCCATTGCGGTCGTTCAAGCGCTGTCGGCCCATGTCTGCTCTGGGTCGAAAGCTGCCGATGATCGGATGAAGCATTCCGGTCCTCCGCTGTCATTGGGTTGTCACGGCACAGGCGGAGACTGCGGGTTTTCACCAATCCACATGCCATGTGGATGGGCTGCAAAGCCTTGCCTCCTTGTATTCGCTGTCATGAAAACTGCATCCCCCGGCTTCGCCCCCAAACGCGTTGCCTATGCCGCTGCCACACTCTTCCTCAGCACTGCCGTGCTGGTGGCATGCGGAGGCTCCGACGATTCTGATCCCCTCCCCTCCACACCCCAGCCACCGGTCGTACAAGGCCGCTGGACCACGGGTGACCTGCATGTGCACACCATGCAGTCCGACGATGCGCAGCAAGTAAACACCTTGGACAAAGTGCTGGCCTCCGCTTTTGACCGCTTTGGTCTGGACTGGGCTACGCTGTCCGATCATCTGCGCCTGACCAGTTGGGACAATGACGGCAACCGTCTGAATCCGCAGATTCCGATGTCGGAAGCCATGGCCAAATTCCAGGTGCCACGCATCAAGGAGCTCCAGGCCCAGGGCAAGTACGCCGACAAGGTGATCTTCTCGTCCTTTGAATGGGATATGCCTTCGCACGACCACGGCAACGTCGGCATCTTGACCGACAACCCGATGTCGGCAGGTGCGCTCAAGGCCGCCAGCCAGTTCGAGTATCTGTTCACCAACCGCGACGCGGCACTGTTCAAGCCCGAAGATGTGGCGGTCTGGGGCCCCAAGGCAGGCACCGGCTACAACACCCATGCCGAAGCCATGGCCGCGATTGCCTGGCTCAAGCAGAACTACCCCAGCACAAGCTATCTGCAGATCAACCACCCATCTCGCAACCCTGGCAAATACACGATTGCCCAACTGCGTGAGATGAACGATCTGGCCCCCAATATTGTCTTCACCCTCGAAGGCATGGTGGGCAACCAGATGGAGCCGGACCGCGGAGGCTACACCAGCGACTATATCGAAGCCAACCTGCCTTCGCGCACCTATGGCGGCGTGGACTATATGGTGGCCAAGCTCGGAGGGACCTGGGATGCGCTGCTGTCCGAAGGACGCCGTATCTGGAACGTGGCCGACTCCGACTACCACTTCACCATGTCGCAAGGCAAATACAGCAGTGGCTACGCGCCGGGCGAATATGCCAAGAACTACCTGTGGGGCGATATCAAGGACCCACAATCGCTGCTGGCCACGCTGCGCACCGGCAAGCTGTTTGCCGTGTATGGCGATCTGATCAATGCGCTGGACTTCAAGGTGAAGAGCGCCAAGGCCACGGGCGAGATGGGCTCTGAAGTGTCGGCACAAAGCGGCGAAGACCTGAGCATCACCATCCGCTTCAAGAGCCCTGATCGCAACAATTTCGAATACCAGCTGGGCAGCGGGCTGTATGCCAACGTCAAACCCGTGGTGGACCATATCGACCTGATCGCGGGCAATGTCACCGGCCGCAAGACCCCGGGCACCCCTGGCTACGATGAAGCCACCAACCCATCGACCCGCGTGCTCAAGCGCTTTACCCGTGCGGACTGGAAGCTTGACTCCGAGGGCTACTACACCGTGACCACCACGGTGAAAGCCACCGGCGACCAGTACTTCCGTCTGCGTGGCACCAACCTGGGCACCGATGTGGCCGGAGAGACAGCGAACGGCGAACCGTTGCCCGATCTGAAGACCGATGACGGCACCGACCATGTGGCGCGCTTCAACAAGATCAATGCACGCAACTACGGCGACCTGTGGTTCTATTCGAATCCGGTGTTTGTGAAGACGGCAGCCAAGTAATTTCTGCACCCTCCCCTGAACTGCCCGGATCACCGCCGGGCATTTTTGTTCCACGAACTTGTGCCGCTGCAGAGTGCTGCGCCTCACCCACAGGCCATCACGGAAATCGCAGCAATTCCGGGTGACCGCCTTTTGCATGTCTTGACTTGGTGCGATAGACCCTCAGCAGCCATGCGCGCAGTTCATGCCGATGGCAGCTTCGCAGCAGACACCGTCCTTCACCTCAGCTATTGCGATGACTGGCCTACGTTTCTTGGCAGAGTCGATAGAGGTACGCCTCCACCGCTGGACAACTCACCTCCCCTCTGGCTGAGGGACAGTAAAGCTGAGCGTCGCCGTATAGCGCACATCGTGATACTTCCTACCGCCCACAGTCACCGCTGCATCATTTACACGAGCCGATACCTCAAGCACATACAGGCCAGGGAAGGACGGCGTAAAGCTCACCGTACCATCCTTTGACGGAGCCAGTGAACGCCGCCACCCCTCCCCCGTTTCGACATTCACCTGACTGGCAGCGACGGGCCGTCCCTTGAACATCAATCGAAAGGTGTTTCCATCAGCTTGGGTCGGAACCAGCTCCAGGTCGTTCAGGGCCTTAATGCCCTGGCGTCCGTAGCGGGCTTGATAGTAGGTAAGAACACCATCATCGAACCCGGTCGCAGTGAAGCGCAGATCGCTGACGGGTTGGGGAACAACGATATGGTTGATCGCAACCTGCGCTGGCAGTGCCTTGCCATCCGCCTGCATTGCCTTTGGCTCCAGCAAGGCAGGCAACTTTTCCAAAGGGCGGTGTAACTCTCCCACGTAGGCACGGACCTCCGCCCCTTCGGGCTGCACCCAGAGATACTCCGCTTGCGCCTTTGCCGAACACCATAGGACGCTGCTGCTTAACAGGCACAGAGCCGTTCGATGAAATACATCAGGTAAATGCACTAGGTAATCCTTGTCCTCAAACTTGCATCCAATGCGCTCGGCCTATTGGCGCCGATTGGATTTCTTCCAGCCCGACACCGGCCTGCAACCCAGACCCGGTGTCGAGCAGCACATAACAAAGGCTGGGCAGGCTACGACGATCAGGCCCTGCCTCCACTATCTGCTACCTGCTCGCATCAGATAGTGGCGATCAGCATCCGTGGCCGTTCGCACTGCATTCAGCGCGTGACGCCTTGCGGGGAACCGTTGGGCGTTCCGTTGACGCGGATGAAGAGCAGCACCGAACCGACCCGAAGTCCGGTCCAGATATGCAGCTAGGCCCTGCATTGACTAACGCCCTGCTTCACCGTGGCGTCTGATCTGCCATCGAAGCTGACTCAGGCCATCCTCTGGATGACCTTGAATGTCGGCGTTCAAAAGTCATAACGCATCCCTACATTGACACTGCGCGGAGCACCCCAGGTATAGAACAAGCCTGCCGCCGTAAAGTTGGTGAGCCCGGCCATGTACTTCTTGTCCAGTGCATTGTTCACGTTCAGGCTGAACGACAGATGCTTGTCGACTTGATAGCGCGCCATCAGGTCCAGCACCGCGTAACCCCTCTGCGATAAAGTGGCGGCGCTATTGCTCATCGAGGTCTTGCCCTGCCAGCGTGTGGCTGCTCCCACAGTCAGTCCCCGCAACGAGCCTTGGTCAAAGCGATAGGTCGTGCCGAGCTTGAACTGGTATTTGGGATATTGACTGGCGCTGGTGAGCGAGCTGCTTTGCTGCACCAGGCTGCCCTGTGCCTGCCAGCCGCGCGCGAGCTCGCCCGCCAACTCCAGCTCCCAGCCACGCCGCGTGGCAGAAGAGACCGAACGATAGGCCGTATTGCCCGCTGGAGTGAGATCACCGCTTTCCTCTGCAGTGTTTTCCGTCTTCATCCAGAAGTGAGCGATGCTGGCGTTCAAGCGCTTGTCGAAAAACTCCCCCTTGGCGCCAATCTCATAGGTGTTGCCCTGCTCCGGTGCCAGTGTTGCACCCCGTGCATCCTGAGCCGTTTGCGGCTGGAAAATGTTGGCATAGCTTGCGTACAGAGACACGTTCGGCTGCACTTCGTAGACCAACCCGGCATAGGGGGTGATCACGCCGTTTTCCTTCATGTCATAGTTCCACCAGTAGGGTGTGATGTCACGCTCTTCAAACCGCGTAACGCGCAACCCCGTGATCAGTTGCAGAGGATCCGCCAGCCGGAAGCGCCCCGCTGCATACGCATAACGCTGCTTCTGACTGAATTTGTTGTTGCCGTAGTTCAAGACACTGAAGTCGGGCTGAGGCAGCACAGCGCCTCCTTGTGCCATGTTGATGCCGAGATTGCCTAGCGGCACCAGATTCAACGCATTCAGCGGCAACTGCACATTGCTGTGAAAGCGCGATACGCCCGCACCTGCCAGGAGCTCATGCGAGCGCCCCAGCAGCTCGAATGTCCCCTTCACATCCAGATTGACGCTCCAGTTATCGGTCTCCATATTGCGCCATCGACCAAAGCTTGCGCGGTCCTGGTCGTAGAAGTAGCCAGCCTTCATATCGTCCATGGAGACGTTCTGATGTGAAAACTTGAGCGTGGCGGCCCAGTTATCCGCCAGCCTCTGCTCCAGGCTGCCGAAGATATTGAGGCCTTTTTGCGTATATCCCCCCCAGGGGGCGCCGGTGTTGAATGAGCGGGGCAACCACGCAACCTCAGCGCCTGAGCGCGTGTAGCGCTGGATCGGTTGCGTGGTGCCAATGCCTTGCGCATCGCGTTCGCGATAGGTCATGCCAAGGTTGAGGACTGTGCCAGGGGCGATGTCCGCTTCGAGTGCCCCAAACAGCATCTTGCTGCGGCTCTTTTCATGGTCGCGGAAACCACCGGCGTCCATGGCGGAGGCAACCAGACGCCCCCGAACCGTGCCCGCCTCGTTCAGTGGGCCGCTCACATCGGCCTGTGTTCGATAAGTATCCCAACTCCCCACATTGGCGCGCACGCTGGCCTGAAATTCGCGGGTCGGTCGTTTACGGATCATGTTGACTGTGGCGCCGTAGTCACCCTTGCCCACAACCAGACCGGATGAACCTTTGAGCACCTCGATCCGGTCAATCTCCGCCATGTCGTCGAGCGAAAACATGGTGCTGGTCAGGTAATACCAGCCGCTGCTCAGTTGTGCCATGCCGTCGGTCTGCAGGTTGACCTTCGCCCCGCGCGCTTGAAAGTCGGTGGCGTTGTTCTGCCTGTACACGGCGATGCCGGGTGTCTGCTCCATCACATCGGTCAGGGTCTCCAGCTTGAAGTCATCCATGCGCTGACGCGTCATCACAGTCACGGACTGAGGTGTCTCGCGCAGCGAGAGATTCAGTCCCGTTGCTGTCCTGCTGGGACCGGTCTGGGTGTAACTGCCCGTACCCTCGGTCACGCCGTCCCTCTCGAGCTGAGCAGTCACAGTGACGGTGGCCAGGGATGAGGAATCATCGTTTGGCGCGATGGCTTTGATGACCAGACCTCCGCCTTGAGGGATCGCGACCAGACCACTTCCGGCCAGCATCTGCTCCGCCGCCTGCCTGAGCGTGAGCGCTCCATGCACGGGACGCGCTGTCTTGCCGGCAACCAGCGCGGGAGCAAACCCGATGGAAGTGCCAGAGGCTGCTGCCAGCTCGTTAAGTGCGCTCCCCAAGGGCTGGGAAGTGATCGTGAAACTGATGTTTTTTGCATTCTCAGCCGCGGATTGCGCCTGCGCAATCACCGGAGAGAGGACGGCCAGGGCTGCTGCCAGAGCAAGAGGAGCGGGCTGAAAATGAGGCTGCGTGAAGCGCATGGAGAGGGATTCCGAACGTCGAGTAATGAATGAAAATGAAACTCACTACTCTTTAAGACGCATCAGATAACCAGAAATACACCCCTAGTCCGAAGAAAATTTGAAATTCCCGCATCGAGCCTGAAAGTGCTCAAGGCGCGCTGACGATTTCGGTCTTCCCAGAAGGCTCGCTGACCAGCTTCACAGGCAGGATCTGAGTCAGCATGCGCGCAAATTCCCCGGGTCTATCAATCTGGTAGCTGCCGCCAATGGTCATTGCAGCGACCGCCGGGTCGCGAATCTCCAGACCTGTAGACCCGTAGCGCTCCAGTTCAAACAATGCATCCACCAAGGCGGTGTTATCAAAACGCACCAAGCCCTTGCGCCATAGGGCGACACGGCCGGGAGCAACACTGGCCACCTGGCCTAATACGCCGCTCGATGACACCCTCAGGCCTTGCCCTGCCAGCAATTCGACAGGCAGATCAGCCTTCGCGTTGGCGCTGCTGTAGGAACTGGCGACCTGTACATGGCCCTTCTCCACCGAAACATTGACAGCCCCGGCATCGGCCCCCTGGTTGCGATAGCGAACGGAAAACCGTGTACCCAGCACCGTGACACGCGCAGGCCCAGCGAGAACATGGAATGGCTTCTTGGGATCGGCAGCAACCGAGAACATGATTTGTCCATCAGCAATCCGCACCTCTCGGCGGTCGCGGTACATGGTGACTTGGGCCTGCGTGTCGGCGTCCATGGCGAGCTCGGTGCCATCTGGCAAGGTGACAAGCTTTTGCTGCCCCTTCTGCGCAACATAGCTGCTCTCGAATGTCGGCTGCATCCATTGGTGCCATCCAATCCCTGCCGCAAAGAGCGCAGCACAACAGGCAGCGACCAAGGCAGAGCGCGGCTGCATCCAATTCAACAGAGCGCCGGCGCGCGCCCATCCCTCAATCGCCTTCGGTTTCGCAGGCCCACTGGCAGACTGCGCAGCAGCTCCACCACTGGCAATGGCTTCGCGCTCGAACGAGGATCGTGCTTTTGCAACCATGTCGGAGGGAGCAGAACGCAGCATCGCCATGTCTTGTGTCAGACGACGAAATGCCGCGTCATGTGCAGCATCCTCAGCCAACCACTGACGCAGGGCTTCATGCTCGCTCTCGCTCAAGCCTTGCTCCCAGCGAGAGTGCCATTCGACGGCCGCCACCTCTACCGGATTCTGTCGACTGAAAAAATCCGCAAGCTCGCGCGCTTCCTCAGCCTCGTCAAAGGAGGCTGGCACATTGCGCTGGGATGCAAAAGAGTGACTCATCTTATGGATAGGGATGCGCGGGGCGCGGCAAGAATTCACCCTCGGCGAAGCAGCCACGCAAAACGAACGCAAATTCGCGATCACTCGACATTATCAAGTTCCATTCTGCGCGCAGCACATGCAAGTTTTCCACGGCTGATGTACTGATTCACCATGCTCAGCGACACTCCCAGACGCTCTGCAATCTCCTTGTTGGGCAACTCATCGAAGATGTACATGCAGAAGGCATCACGACACCGAGGCGGCAGCCCCTCGATGGTGTCAAGGTACGCTTGAATGCTCTGAGACGATGCATAGGCATGCTCGGGCTGCAAATGCAGAGGGCTCGCAGGCTGGTCCAGCTCCTCCAAAGAATCGATACTTTGATGCTGGCGCACCTCAGCGCGTCTATCCATATCGATTTTGGCGCGCAAGGCCACCTGCCTCAGCAGTGCACCTGGCTCAAGAATGACCTGCCCCTTCTGCTGCATGGAAAGCACACGGGCATAGCTTTCCTGCGCCAAGTCAGCCGCAGTATCGCGGTCTCTCACTTTGCGCATGCAGAAATTCAACAGGTCTCTGTAGTAGCGGGTCAGCACGATCCAAAAAGCCAGTAGCAATAAGTGAGGTCGAACGTGCGCGGCGATAAGACAGCCTTGGAGCCCTGGCGCAAAGAGTTGCGATCAACTACACGGCAAAATTATAGATTGTTAATGCGACTTATTCTCAATAAATGCATGCAATGTGAGGCGCCATAGGCACGGATCAGCCCCGGCCCCCATTCGGCCCTGCGTTGATCGGCATGTCTGTGCCGACTGCCGATAGCAAGTAGCCAGAAACAGCCGTCAGGGTTGATGAGCAGAAATTCAGCTCATGGCCGAAGACACCATCTCGCTTGCGAGTTCGAAGTTAGGCGCAGGCTGATGCTGCGCTCACGTCAGACGCTTGCTGGCCACGGCATCGGGCCAGGGGCCAGGCCAGGCGGCTTGGAACGAATCACTGCCGATCACTTCAGCGTGAACTCGCTCGCGGCTTAGTGAACCCACAGCACCTCAAACTGCTGGCGGGTTGAAGCGATCTGTATCGACGCCTCATCCCCCTCGCACTTGCCCAGCACCGCCCTGCCTAAAGGTGCTTTGCTGCTGATGACCTGAATGGGCTCTGCGCCGCTGCCCAGCTTCATATTCCCGCCATCCGGTCCGAGAAAGAACTGTTGTTGCTTGTCGTCCGAATCCACCAGACAGAACAGCGCGCCGATCTGAATTCCTTTGCTGGCGTCGTAGGGTTGCGGGCGGAACTGGCGCCAATCAGCCATCGCCTGGCGGATGGCTTCTGCGCGACGAGCTTGGCCGGTAGCCAGGTAAGCAGCTTCGAGACCCAATGTGTCGTACTTGTTCTCGGCGATGTTTTCCTCATGAGTCGCAGCTTCATGGGCAGCCATAGCGGCCTTCTCGGCCTGCAGAAGGTCCTCCGCGAGCCGTTCCAGCACCTGCTGCTGCAACAACAATTTATCCATAGCGAAAAGAGGCATCTCGAACAAGTTGAGGGGTCCCGATTATGAAGGGCTTGTTCACCGCTTGACGCTTCCCATTGGCTACGTCAGCGCCTGTTCACAGGCCGATAAGCCGCAATGCGCCATAGGCCTCTGAGACTCAAAATTTATAGCTGTCTGCGCTTCTATATATTGATTTCAAATACATTTGATATTGAAATCAATGCTATACATACGTAACCAGCTCCACTATTGATAGCTGTTGTCGATCTTCAGGCCATGGCACGAGGCGCAAAACAACTTGCGGCAGGCTTCTTTTGGCGCCGCTCTCAGTGCTGAATATTTGCCAATGCAGACAACAGATGGCGCTTGTGGTTGTGAGCCCCAGGGAATGATCCTGAGGCCCCATATTCCGCTTTCAGGGGCACGACCGCCCTCACGCTCCATCAGGGATGGTTGGCTCCACCAGGAGGGCAAGCAATTGCAGTGATTCCTGCCAGCCCAGATAGCAGGCCTGCTCTGGAATCATGTCGGGAACGCCTTCCTGCACCACATGCAGCTCGGTGCCGCAAAAGACCTCCTTCAGATCAACGGTGGTGATCATCTCGCCGGGTAGGTTGGCGTCCTCGAATCGATCGGTATGGCGTATGCGTCGGCCCGGTACCAGTTCCAGAAACTCACCGCCAAAGCTGTTTTTGCTGTTGGCGGAAAAATTGATGAAGCTCATGCGATAGCGGCCGCCCACGCGTGCGTCAAATTCATGCACCTGCGCCGCGAAGCCATGGGGAGGCAGCCACTTGACCATGGCTTCGGGGGTCGTGAAGGCCCGATAGACGCGTTCGGGCGGAGCTTTGATCACACGGTGCAGTCGAATGGTCTGTGGCATGCGAGACTCCTGAGATAGAGGCCAGCAAGCTTAGCCCTCATCACCGCAGCTGGCTACCAGGCTTTCTTGGATGTATTCATCAGTCGCCTCTTCGGCGCAACGCCATCACACCTATCCCACGGACAGGCCGCTTCGGCTCCGCACCCAAACCCCATGCAAGATTCGCCGACATTAAGCAGATGGCTAACCATGGCGCGCGATGACGAGATCGTCGTCGATGCCACCGACATCAACCACGAAGCATCGTCCAATCTATGGTGCTTTTCTCCGGATGATGAGGAGTCTCTGGGCATCAGTGCAGAAGCCGTTGCCGATTTCATCGGGCAGGTCGTGGCAGCCAGACAGGAGCAATTGAGTGGAAATGCGCCCATGCTTTTCTATTGCTGGCATGAGGCACAGACTAGGCAGCTGCGCTTCAGCCTTGTATCCGCCGCGCATGGCCGGCTGCCTTTCGGCTGCGCCGTCGACCCCGGAGCGAAGCTTGCATCCATTGCCGCAGATATTGTCGAGAAGGACTGGCTCAATGCCGAGTGGGGCCAGCCTGGGCCAGACCAGGCTGTGCCCGATGGCCTCTGCGAGGAGCCGGCTTTGAGCTTGGCCGTGTTCGTTGCCCATCTGCCATAGCCTGATCTTCAGGCGCATGTTCAGGCTCTTCGCAACCCGAGCCGCTGCCGATCTGCACACACGGCTGCCGGAATCCTGGCAGCGTTCCCCATACGGCCAGAGGCACGGAACATGGCACACTGTGGCGAACATCGGCGATTGCCGCATTGCGCATCGCCGCCTGTCGCAGCCTCATGACAACGGCCCCGGGAGTTCGTATGGGCAAAGGCAAATCCGGCGCCAAAGCGGCGTTTTCAGCTCTCGCATCCCCGCTCGTCGACTCGGCAGTCGAACAGGCCCGGGACATTGCACGGGTACCTCACGTCGAGGGGATCCATCAGTTGCGCGTCACCTTGCGAAGCCTGCTGACGCTGTGGTGGTTTTACCGGCCTCTGATGGAGGCACGAGAGTATGCACGGCAGCGCAGCTGCCTGAAATCGATTGCCAGCGCAGCAGGCATGGCGCGCGATTACGACATTTTGATCGAGCTGCTGAGACGTAACGCCAAATGCAGCGCAGCCGGCATTGCTGCCCTAGCGACCGCCCGCGAATCCGCTCTGCAGGCTGGCCGGGAAAACCTTTCGCCCCCTTATATACAGGCGCGCTTGCAGGAAGCTCTGGCGCAAACGTCGGCCAGCTTGGGCCCTGGGTGCGGTCAGCTGCGACTGCGAGTTCTTGCGCGGGCCCGGGTCGCGCAATCAATGAAACAGCTGCGCCGACGCATCAAGCGGGCGATTACCTCCGGCAGGCCAGACCTTGAAGCCTTTCACGATGTCAGAAAGGCCGGCAAGAAAACACGTTATCTGCTGGAGCTGTTCGGGCCTGTGCTGCCCGCAGACCATCGCCGCCTGCTCAAGCGGCTGCAGAAAATCCAGCAGCCGCTTGGCGAGCTGAATGACCTTGCTGTCAGCGAAAGCCTGCTCAGGCAGAACCCACGCCTGATCCCTTCTCCGGATCAGGCGAAAGAAATAAGACGCTGGCTCAGAAAGAAACGCAAGCACCGCCTGAGCGCCCTCGCCTGCTTGCTGCGCAAGGATCGGACGCTCAAGCAGGCTTGAGCGCTCATGACTGCGCTGTTATCAGTCCCAGACAGGAGCCAGGCCCTCGGGGCTGACTTCGCGGCCATTGCGCTCCAGCGCCGCGATCAGCGCCATGTCATCGGCGTCCAGCTTCAGATCGCGCGCCAGCAGGTTGCTGGCCAGGTTTTCGCGCTTGGTGGACGACGGAATCACCGCGTAACCCAGCTGCAGCGCCCAGGCCAGCGCCACCTGCGCCACCGTAGCCTGGTGCTTGGCCGCGATCTGCGCCAGCACCGGGTCCTTGAGCACCTTGCCGTAGGCCAGGGTCATGTAGGAAGTGACCTGAATGCCCTGCTCCTGGAGGAAGGCCGTCAGCTTGCGGCCTTGCAGATAGGGGCTCAGCTCGATCTGGTTGGTGGCAATCTCGCCCTGGCCCACGGCGGCGATGGCCTGGCGGGTCAGCTCGATATTGAAGTTGGAGATACCGATCTGGCGGGTCAGGCCCTGGGCCTTGGCTTCGGCCAGGGCTTCCATGTACTCGGACAGCTCCACGCCGTTGCCGGGTGCGGGCCAGTGGATCAGGGTCAGATCCACATAATCGCAACGCAGCTTCTTGAGGCTGTCCTGCAGGCTGGGGATCAGCTTGGCGCGGCTGTAGTTGTCGGTCCAGATCTTGGTGGTCACAAACAGATCGCTGCGCGCCACACCGCTGTCGGCAATCGCCTGGCCGACTTCGGCTTCGTTGCCATAGATCTGGGCTGTGTCGACAGCGCGGTAACCCACATCGAGTGCGTTGCGCACGGAATCGATCACGACCTGACCGTTGAGGCGGAAAGTACCGACGCCGAAGGAAGGAATATGGCTCATGAAATCACTCCTGAATGAGATTGAGGGCAGCAGCCCGTCCGGAGCCTGCATGTCTGCTGGCCGTACCGGCTTTCCCGATGCCTGAAGTTTGCCGCGTTCATATTCGCGGATTAAGCCTTGTATTTCACAAATACTCTTGAAACCAAATCAAATATAAAACCAGAATCTTGCAGCAGCGGTCACCAATTTTCATGATCTCTACCCACTGCACACGCCTGACCCGACTTGAGCGCCATACCCGTTGCGGGAAGCCGCAGAACACTGGCCTGCGCGCCATCGGCAATCACTGGCGCCAGTTCCATGGAGGTGAATTCGGCAACGCGCCGTTGACCAGGGCGAACAACCGAACCACGGACAGGTTTCCGGCGCGGTGTCCTCGATTAATATTTGCAGATCAAGCTTGGCATCCCCCATTTTTCTTGAACCAAATTCAACAATGAAGACCACGCTCGACGAACTTCAGGCCTTTGTGGCCGTCGTGGACACGGGGTCCATCACGGCCGCATCGGAACTGCTGGGCCTGACGATTTCAGCCACCAGCCGCACGCTGGGGCGGCTGGAAGAAAAGCTGCAGACCACGCTGCTGCGCCGCACCACCAGACGCCTGGCGCTGACCGAGGAAGGCACCACTTTCTTGCAGCACGCCCGCGCCATTCTTGCATCGGTCGACGAAGCAGAGGAGCTGATGGCCGCGCGACGCATGCGTCCGGCGGGAAGATTGCGTGTCGATGCAGCCACACCCTTCATGCTGCATGTGCTGGTGCCGCTGATTGCAGGATTTCGTGCGCGCTACCCCGAGGTGGAGCTGGAGCTGAATTCCAACGAAGGCATCATCGACCTTCTTGAAAGGCGCACCGACGTGGCATTCCGCATCGGCGTGCTCAAGGACTCCACGCTCCATGCCCGCCCTGTGGGCATCAGCCGCATCCGCGTGCTGGCCAGCCCGGCCTATCTCAAGCGCCACGGCATGCCCGCCAGTCCGGCGCAGCTCAACCAGCACAGCCTGCTGGGCTTTACCCAGCCCGAATCGCTCAATGACTGGCCGCTGCGCGACGCCGACGGCAACGCTGTGCACATTCGCCCGGACATTGCATCTTCCAGCGGCGAGACGCTGCGGCACATGGCGCTGGCCGGCCTGGGCATCGTCTGCCTGTCGGACTTCATGACCCGCGCTGACCGCGAGCAAGGAAGTCTGGTGCAGCTGTTCGGCAAGCAGACGCTGGATCTCTGTCAGCCCGTCAATGCGGTCTACTATCGAAACACCGCACTCGCGGCGCGCATCACCTGCTTTGTGGACCATGTGGTGGAAACGCTGGGCAGCCGCCCCTTCGAGACCTGAGCCGCCCGAGCCGGAGCGGCGGCTGCCGTACCTGTATCGCGATGAGGCTGCGCAATAGGCCGGCAGTGCAGCACTTGCAGCGAGGCTGTGCCGCCGCACAGGGCACGTCATGGCTGGACGGCAGAATCAGGCCTTTCGCCTTGCCCTTCAGCCCTTGCCGTCATCGTGGCGCTGGGTCGCCTCTTTGGCAGCTTCTGACCTCAGGCTGCCGGGATCAGGGCCCAGGTATTTGCGTATCACAGGCCGGTTGGCAGCGGGAACTCCGGCCGCGCCCGTATGATCCGAACCCCTATGCCCCAAAACACCGCCCAAGCATCCTCCTCGCAACATGGCTTGCGCGCCCTCTGGCGCCAGCGTGGAGCGGGTGCCTGGCTGCTGTGGCCGCTGTCGCGACTCTATGGATTGCTGCAGGCCTGGAATGCCAGGCGCATGCGCAGCCGCCAGCAAAGCACGGGGCTGCCGGTCATCGTCGTCGGCAATGTGATTGCAGGCGGCGCGGGCAAGACCCCCGTGACTCAGGCCGTGGTGGCCCACCTCAAAGCCAGGGGCTGGCAGCCGGCGATCATCTCGCGCGGTTATGGCCGCAGGATCGAGAACGGGCAGGATTGCCGCGAGGCCCTGCCGGACAGCCCCGCCAGCGAAGTCGGCGACGAGCCCGCCCTGCTGGCGCGCAGCACCGGCGTGCCGGTCTTTGTCGCTTCCAGACGCCTGGAGGCAGCGCAAGCGCTGCGCCAGCGCTACCCGCAGGTCGATGTGATCGTGAGCGATGACGGCCTGCAACATCTGGCCCTGGCACGCGATGTGGAGCTGTGCGTCTTCAATGATGAAGGAGTCGGAAACGGCTTTCTGCTGCCCGCAGGCCCGTTGCGCGAGCCCTGGCCCCGCCCAGTGACGGCCACACTGCATGCGGGCCAGCCGCCCAGGCCGCCGGGCACTGCCCCCACGTTCGCGCTGCAGCGCAGCCTGGCCGACACCGCCTACAACGGCCATGGCCAGAGCATCCCGCTGCGCAGCCTGGCCGACCAGAGCCCGGAGGCCGTGGCCGCCGTGGCACGCCCCGAGTCCTTTTTTGCCATGCTGGCCGCCCAGGGCATCACTGCGGCAGCGACCCAGGCCTTGCCCGATCACTATGATTTCGAGAGCTTCTCGCGCAAGCTGGGAAACGACAAGCCCTTGATTTGCACCGAAAAAGACGCCGTCAAGCTCTGGCGCAGGCATCCCGAAGCCTGGGCCGTGCCCCTGCAGCTACAGCTGCCGCAGGCCTTCTGGGAGCTGCTGGACGCGCAGCTGGCCAAGGCCAACGCCAATATTCGCCGCGATGGCAAGCCAGCCTGACTATCATTGAGCCTATGGATCGGCCTCGGCTGATCACCCCTTTTTTGCAGCGCCAGCCCCCTGCTGGCGCCCTCATCCCGTTTTGCAGGAATATTCCATGGACGCCAAACTTCTCGAACTGCTGGTCTGCCCCGTCACCAAGGGCCCGCTGCGCTTTGACCGCGAGCATCAGGAGCTGATCAGCCACAGCGCG
>Ga0268257_1000874_pt1 | contig 29899 bp, 22 predicted proteins | sample AgamicAtPrz_FD_200249 | JGI IMG/M metagenome (GOLD analysis project Ga0268257, IMG submission 200249) | Agave microbial communities from Guanajuato, Mexico - At.P.rz (v2) (version 3) | ecosystem: Host-associated > Plants > Phyllosphere > Phylloplane/Leaf | place: Guanajuato, Mexico | collected... | reverse complement strand
CCGACAGGTCGTCCGGCACGGTGGTCAGGTAGCAGCTGGACAGCTGCGGGCGCAGGGTGCCGGCGTTGAACAGGGTCGGGGTCGAGGCCATGTAGTCGAAGGACGACAACAGGTTGTAGAACTCGATGGCACGGGCTTCTTTGTCTTTCTCTTCCAGCGCCAGGCCCATGGCCACACGCATGAAGAACACCTGTGGCAGCTCGAAGCGCACGCCATCCTTGTGGATGAAGTAGCGGTCGTACAGGGTCTGCAGACCCAGGTAGGTGAATTGCTGGTCACGCTCGTGGTCGATGGCCTTGCCCAGGCGGTCCAGGTCGTAGCCTTTCAGGGCCGGGTCCAGCAGCTCGAACTCGACGCCTTTGTCGATGTAGGCCGGCAGGGCCTTGGCGTACAGGTCGGCCATTTCGTGGTGGGTGGCGCTCTCGGCCACGTTCAGGAAGCCCAGGCCTTCGGCGCGCAGGGTGTCCATCAGCAGGCGGGCGGTAACGAACGAGTAGTTCGGCTCGCGCTCGACCAGGGTACGGGCGGTCATCACCAGGGCGGTGTTGACGTCCTTGATGGCCACGCCGTCGTACAGGTTCTTCAGGGTGTCGCGCTGGATCAGGTCGCCATCGACTTCGGCCAGGCCTTCGCAGGCTTCGCTGATGATGGTGTTCAGGCGGGCCATGTCGAGCGGCGCCAGGCTGCCGTCGGCCAGGGTGATGCGGATGCTTGGGTGCGGCTCGACCACGGACTCGGTGTTGACGCGGGTGGCACGCTCCTTGGCGCGCTGCTCGCGGTAGATCACGTAGTCACGGGCGACTTTCTGCTCGCCGGCGCGCATCAGGGCCAGTTCGACCTGGTCCTGGATTTCTTCGATGTGGATGGTGCCACCCGATGGCATGCGACGCTTGAACGTGGCGGTGACCTGCTCGGTCAGGCGCGCGACGGTGTCGTGGATGCGCGACGAAGCAGCGGCGGTGCCGCCTTCAACTGCGAGGAACGCCTTGGTGATGGCAACGGTGATCTTGTCGTCGGTGTACGGGACGACAGTGCCGTTACGCTTGATCACGCGCAGTTGGCCGGGAGCGGTGGCGGCCAGATCCTGGTTGGAATCGGCGGCCTGCGGCACCTTGGCCTGCGGGTTCTCGCGAGTTGTGTCGGTTTGCATGGGTGGGTGTCTCCACAGTTTCTATATTGTTCAGGCGCCTTTTGGGCGCCCACCGTTCCGTCCACTTGCTCGATGGCCTGGCGGGGATGGGCAATGCATGCGCATCCGCCCGCGCGGGCGTACCAACTTCGGGACAGACTCAGGAATAAGGGCAATTGGCTCGCCGCTCCCTGGCCGAAGTCAAAGGTTCTGGGCCGGGCCCAAAAACTGTTGCTGATGGATGCCAGGCCTGGCCTGTAACACCCATACCCGAACAAGGCCCTGGAAGGGCTTGCCTCGGTCGCCTCCGCAGGAGCGGTTTGGCTGCTGGAATCACTTGAAGTTCACCCGAAAAAATCGCTTGATTTTGCGGGTTGACTTTTGTGTGTGATTTTGCACGAACCCCTATATCTAGTGGTTCGCTGCGATCGGGATACAAGATAATGCGGTATCGGGGGCTTTGCAAGGCGAGCGCCTGTGGATAACTTGTGCGTACTTTGTGAGTGAATGGTGGGTATTCGCTGTAGGCCTTGTGCCAAGTGGTTTGCAGTATTTTTCTGCGCCTTGCTGCCCCGGGGCAGAATTTTTCGGGCGCGAACCCTATCACAAAAAACGGTTCAGTCTAGGGGCTGCTGGCAGGTTGGCAGTACCGGATGGCAGCCGTAGTATTCCCAGGGGATGTTGCTTTTTGGTTAAAGGGTTATGTTGCCTGTGCTGGCCCTTTCGCGGGTGAACCCGCTCCCACAGGTATTGCACAGGCTTCGAAAGCGGCTCGGTCCCTGTGGGAGCGGGTTCACCCGCGAAGGGGCCGGCACAGGCCACAGAAAAACAACAAACAAAGGCACAAGCCATGGACCACCCCGCACCCCGCATCCTCATCGTCGAAGACGACCAGCGCCTGGCCGAGCTCACCGCCGAGTACCTGCAGGCCAACGGCTACGAAGTCAGCGTCGAGGGCGATGGCGCCCGCGCCGCGCGGCGCATCGTCGACAGCCAGCCCGACCTGGTCATTCTCGACCTGATGCTGCCCGGCGAGGACGGCCTGAGCATCTGCCGCCGGGTGCGCAGCCAGTACCCCGGCCCGATCCTCATGCTGACCGCCCGCAGCGATGAACTCGACCAGGTCCAGGGCCTGGACCTGGGGGCCGACGACTACGTCTGCAAACCCGTACGCCCACGCCTGCTGCTGGCACGCATTCAGGCCCTGCTGCGCCGCAGCGAAGCACCGGACAGCAAGCGCCAGGACCTGGCCTTCGGCGCGCTGCGCATCGACAATCGCCTGCGCGAGGCGCGTTTGGGGGAACAGCTGATCGAGCTGACCGGCGCCGAATTCGACCTGCTCTGGCTGTTGGCCAGCAACGCCGGGCGGGTGCTGACGCGCGAGCAGATCTTCACCGCGCTACGTGGCGTCGGCTACGACGGCCAGGACCGCTCCATCGACATACGCATCTCCAGGATCCGCCCCAAGATCGGCGACGACCCGCTCCAGCCAAGGCTGATCAAGACCCTGCGCAGCAAGGGCTACCTGTTCGTCGGCGAGGCCCCATGAACAACTCGATCTTCCTGCGCATCTATGGCGGCATGCTGGCCGTGCTGGTGCTGGTGGCCCTGCTTGGGGTGCTCAGCCTGCACCTGGTCAACGAAGTGCGTGCCGCCCAGCACCGCGAGGGCCTGGCCCAGGGTACCTTCAGCCTGATGGCCGACAACCTGGCGCTGCAGAACGACACCGAACGCAAGCGCTCGCTGCTGATCTGGGAGCGCCTGCTCGGCGTGCCGCTGGCGCTGCAACCGATGACCGCGCGCACACTCGATGGCGGCCAGCGGGCGCGCCTGTACCGCGGCCTGGTGGTGGTCGAGAAGACCGGCCCGCATGCGGCCCAGGTGCTGCGCAAGGTCGGCCAGGAAGACCTGATGCTGGTAGCGCAGATCAAACAGATCAGCGAGCAACTGGCGCGGGCCACCCTCTATCTGCTGGCCGACGAACTGGTGCGCTACCCGGTGACCGAACAGCAGCAGCGCCTGGCGCAGATCAAGAAAGAAAAGGGCTTCGGCTTTGGCGTGGCCCTGCAGCGCATCGAGCGGGTGAGCCTGGACGATGACCAGCGGCGCCGGGTCGAGGAGGGCGACACGGTCATGGCCCTGGGCAAGGATGGTGACTCGATCCGCGTGTTCGCCGGGCTGGCGGGTTCGCCCTGGGTGCTGGAAATCGGCCCGCTGTACCAGCTCAACCCGTATCCGCCGCAGTTGCTGGTCCTGATCACCTTTCTTGGCCTGTGCCTGATCGGCCTGGTGGTCTACCTGCTGGTGCGCCAACTGGAGCGGCGTGTGTCGGGCCTGGAGATTGCCGCCACGCGCATCGCCCAGGGCAGCCTGGACACCCGTGTGCCGGCCGGCGATGCCGACTCGGTGGGGCGCCTGGCCGCGGCCTTCAACGGCATGGCCGAGCACCTGCAGCGCTCGCTGACCATGCAGCGCGAGCTGGTGCGGGCGGTTTCCCACGAGCTGCGCACGCCGGTGGCACGCCTGCGCTTTGGCCTGGAGATGATCGAAAGTGCCACCACCGAGCAGGCCCGCGCCAAGCACCTGGCGGGCATGGACGGCGATATCCAGGACCTCGACAAGTTGGTCGACGAGATGCTCACCTACGCCCGCCTGGAGCAGGGCGCACCGGCGCTGAAGTTCGAGCGGGTAGACCTGGACGCCTTGCTCGACCGGGTGATCGAAGAGCTTGCGCCGCTGCGTGCCGAGGTACGGGTGGTGCGCGGTGAGTGCCAGGGCGCCGATGGCGAAGGCGCCTGGGTCGAAGCCGAACCGCGCTACCTGCACCGGGCCCTGCAGAACCTGGTGGGTAACGCCATGCGCCACGCAGAGGCCGAGGTGCGCCTGAGCTACCAGTTGGGGCAGCAACGCTGCCGCATCGACGTGGAGGATGACGGCCCGGGCATCCCCGAGGGCGTCTGGGACCGCATCTTCACACCGTTCACTCGCCTCGACGACAGCCGTACCCGCGCCTCGGGCGGGCATGGCTTGGGCCTGTCTATCGTGCGGCGGATCATCTACTGGCACGCGGGGCGGGCCACGGTGGGGCGCAGCGCCGCGCTGGGCGGTGCCTGCTTCAGCCTGAACTGGCCACGGCAGCAGGCACCGTTGTGACGGTCAGACGCTGACCAGGCTGAGCAGGTGGCCGTCCTGGAGGCAGAACTGGCCCTGCAGTTCGGCGCCATGCCGCCACTGCGGCGACAGGTCGGTGAGCAGGCGCAGGCGGGCCAGGCCTTCGGCGGACCAGTCCAGCACTTCGGCGTGCTCGAAGTAGAAGCGCTGGCGGGTCAGCGGGTAGAGCGTCTTGAACAGGCTTTCCTTCAGCGAGAAGGTCAGGGTGACGGCAAGGCCGAGCTGGCGGCGGTCCAGGCGCTCGAGTTCGGGCGGGGTGAGGATTTCGCCCATCAGCCGCTCGGCACGCTGGTCATCCAGCAGTGCTTCCTGATCCAGGCCCAGGCCCTGGCAACTGCCCTCGGCAGCAACCACGGCGGCAGCCCAGCCTTTGCCGTGGGTGATCGAGCCGTGGATGCCGGCGGGCCAGATGGGCGAACGGTCCTCGTGGGTACCGGGCACGTAGTCACGGCCGTCCAGGCGCTGCAGCGCGGCGCGGGCACATACCCGGCCGGCCAGGTACTCGGCCTGGCGCTTGGCCACCGAGCGCTGCAGGCTGGCGCCTGGCACGACGCCGGCGCGCTGGAAGTCGTCGGGTGCCAGGCGGGCGGGGTCGAAGTAGCAACTGACCAGCACCGCGCCGGGTAGTGGGCGGGGCAGGGGCCAGTGGTGCTGGAGCGGGGCGCAGCAGGCGGGGAGTGTGTTCATGGGGGGTATTGTGCCAGCTGTACGGGCACTAAGGGAGCCAGCGTGGCAATGCATCCTTGTGGGAGCGGCCTTGCGTCGCGAAAGGGGCGCGCAGCGCCCCCCGGCGATTTTGCAGAACTGCTGAGATCCTGGGGCCGCTTCGCGCCCCTTTCGCGACGCAAGGCCGCTCCCACATCGGCCCCGGCAATCCTTACTTGAACACCTTCTTGAAGAACGCCTGCATATCCGCCCAGGAGCTCTCGTCCGCCGCCTTGTTGTAGGCAATATCCGGCCCGCCATGTTCACCGTGCCCCATGCGGTCCGAATCCGGGTTGCTGAACCCGTGCTTGGCCCCGGGAATACTGACGAACTGGTAGTTGACCTTGGCTGCATCCATTTCCGCCTTGAACGCTTCCACCTGCTGCTCGGGCACCAGGGTGTCCGCCGCACCATGCTCCACCAGGATATCGGCCCGCACCACGCCCGGCCTGGCCGGTGTCTGCGTGCCCAGCGGGGCGTGGAAGCTCACCACGCCATCGAGCTTTTCCCCTCGCCGCGCGGCATCCAGCGCCACCTTGCCGCCAAAGCAGTAACCCACTGCCCCCAACTGGTGCTTGTTGGTATTGGGCTGCAGCTTGAGCAGCTCCAGGCCGGCATCGAAGCGCCGCTCCGCGGCCTTGGGGTCTTTCGTCGCCGCTGTCATGAACGCCTTGGCGTCGGCAGGGTGTTCGGTTTGCTTGCCGTCGCCATACATGTCGATGGCCAGCGCGTTGTAGCCCAGCGCCGCAAGCTCGCGGGCGCGGCGCTTGACGTAGTCGTTCAGCCCCCACCACTCATGCACCACGACGATGCCGGGGCGCTTGCCTTCGATGGCGTCGTCATAGGCGTAGTAGCCGACCAGGCGGTTGCCGTCGGCGTCCTGGTAGGGGATCTCACGGGTTTGTACCGCCGCTTGGGCGAGGGCGGCGCTGCACATCAGGGTCAAGGCCAGCAGGGCGCGCATGGTCACTACTCCTTGTTCTGCAAACGGTTCGTTCAGCCGAGGTTCAGCCAGGGTTCAGTCGCGGTTCAGGGTGCCCTGCTTACTCTAGCTTCCAGACCGAAACAGCGCACTCAACTGGAGTATCCAGCCATGAAAACCTTCAACACCCTGCTTGCCGCCATGGCCGTCTGCGCCGCTGGCATCACCACTGCCCAGGCCGCTGACGACAACTTCGCCAGCCTGACCTACGGCCAGACCAGCGACAAGGTTCGCAAGTCCGGCCTGCTGCAGCGCAACACCGACCACCTCAACGCCGACGGCATCATCGGCAAGGACGACACCTGGGGCGTGCGCGTGGGCAAGATCAATGACCAGGGCCGCTACTACATGACTTACGACAATGTCTCGGGCGACCACAGCGGCCTGAAGCTGCGCCAGGAAAACCTGCTGGGCAGCTACGACCTGTTCCTGCCGGTGGGTGACACCACCAAGCTGTTCGGCGGCGGCAGCCTGGGCGTGACCAAGCTGACCCAGGACTCCTCGGGTGCCAGCCGGGATACCGACTACGGTTACGCGTATGGCCTGCAGGCCGGCGTGATCCAGGACATCACCGACAAGGCTTCGGTGGAACTGGGCTACCGTTACCTGCGTACCAACGCCGCCACCGAAGTGGGTGCGCACGGCGGGCCGAAGGACGGCACCCTGCGCCTGACCAGCAGCGCGCAGACCTACCTGGCTGCAAGCTACAAGTTCTGACGGGCGAGCCGGGTTATCCTGTACCGGCCTCTTCGCGGGTAAACCCGCTCCCACAGGGATCGCGCAGTTCTTCAAACCTGTGCAGTACCTGTGGGAGCGGGTTTACCCGCGAAAGGGCCGGTACAGGCAATACATATCAAGGAGCTGCACATGAAACTGCTGGTGGTCGAGGACGAAGCCCTGCTTCGCCATCACCTCTACACCCGCCTGGGCGAAAGCGGCCATGTGGTCGAGGCGGTCGCCGATGCCGAGGAGGCGCTGTACCAGGCCGGGCAATACCACTTCGACCTGGCCATCATCGACCTGGGCCTGCCTGGCATCAGCGGGCTGGAGCTGATCACGCGCCTGCGCAGCCAGGACAAGACCTTCCCCATTCTCATCCTCACCGCCCGCGGCAACTGGCAGGACAAGGTCGAGGGCCTGGCCGCCGGTGCCGACGACTACCTGGTCAAGCCGTTCCAGTTCGAAGAACTCGAGGCACGCCTGAACGCCCTGCTGCGCCGCTCCAGCGGCTTCACACAGTCGACCATTGCCGCCGGCCCGCTGGTGCTCGACCTCAACCGCAAGCAGGCGACGCTGGACGAGCAGCCCCTGGCCCTGACCGCCTACGAATACCGCATCCTCGAATACCTCATGCGCCATCACCAGCAGGTGGTGGCCAAGGACCGCCTGATGGAGCAGCTGTACCCGGGTGACGAGGAACGCGACCCCAATGTCATCGAAGTGCTGGTCGGCCGCCTGCGGCGCAAGCTCGAGGGCGAGCACGGCTTCAAACCGATCGACACAGTGCGCGGCCTGGGCTACCTGTTCACCGAGCGCTGCCGATGATCCGTTCGCTGCGGGTGCGCCTGATGCTGGCGGCCGCGGTGCTGGCGCTGCTGTTCATGCTGGCGCTGCTGCCGGCCTTGCAGAAGGCCTTCAGCCTGGCCCTGCAGGAGTCGATCGAACAACGCCTGGCCTCGGATGTGACCACGCTGATTTCCGCTGCGCGCATCGAACATGGTCAATTGCAGATGCCGACGCTGCTGCCGGACGAGCGTTACAACCTGCCGTACACCGGCCTGCTCGGCTATATCTTCGACCGCGACGGCAAGCTGGTCTGGCAGTCGCGGGCAACCGCCGCGCAGAACGTCAACTACCGCCCGCGCTACGACGGCCGAGGCAACGAATTCGCCCGCATTCACCAGGCCGATGGCGAAGAGTTCTTCGTCTATGACGTCGAGATCAAGCTGCTGGGTGGCCAGAGCGCCGCCTACAGCATCGTTGCCCTGCAACCTGTGCGCGAATACCAGCACACCCTCGATGGCCTGCGCGAAAAGCTCTACCTGGGTTTTGGCGCGGCCTTGCTGGCGCTGCTGGTGCTGCTGTGGGCCGGCCTGACCTGGGGCCTGCGTTCGTTGCGCCGGCTCAGCCGCGAGCTGGACGACGTGGAGTCGGGCGTGCGGGATGGCCTGAGTGGCGAACACCCACGGGAGCTGCTGCGCCTGACCGGCTCGCTGAACCGCCTGTTGCGCAGCGAGCGCGAGCAGCGTCAGCGCTACCGTGATTCGCTCGATGACCTGGCGCACAGCCTGAAGACGCCGCTGGCGGTGTTGCAGGGGGTGGGCGAAAGCCTGCAGCAGCGTAGCGGCGAGCGCGAGCAGGCGCGCGTGCTGCAGAGCCAGATCGAGCGCATGAGCCAGCAGATCGACTACCAGCTGCAACGCGCCAGCCTGCGCAAGAGCGGCCTGGTACGCCACAGCGTGTTGCTGCGGCCGTTGCTCGAAAGCCTGTGCAGCACCTTGGCCAAGGTGTACCGGGACAAGCGGGTGGATGTGACGCTGCAACTGCCCGATGCGGCGCAGGTGCCGATGGAGCAGGGCGCGTTGCTGGAGCTGCTGGGCAACCTGCTGGAGAACGCCTACCGCCTGAGCCTGGGCCAGGTGCGCGTAAGCCTGGAGCAGGCGCCTGGGCAGTTGACCTTGTGCATCGAGGACGACGGGCCGGGGGTGCCGGCGCACCAGCGTGAGCGGATTCTGGAGCGTGGGGAGCGGCTGGACAGCCAGCACCCGGGGCAGGGGATCGGGCTGGCGGTGGTCAAGGATATCGTCGACAGCTATGACGCCGAGCTGAGCCTGGGGGATTCTCCTCTGGGGGGCGCTGCGTTCAGGATCACCTTCAACCTCGAGTGATTTGCTGGGTTGGCCGGCCTCTTCGCGGGTAAACCCGCTCCCACAGGGGGCGCACTGCACTCGAGCCCTGTGCAGTACCTGTGGGAGCGGGTTTACCCGCGAAGAGGCCGGCACAGGCAAGCCACAATGGGCGGATTCCCGCCAATGCCCCTGTACAAATCCCGCCACCGGGCGGAAATCCGCCAGCCTTCCTCAGGCAAACCGCCCCGTCGTTGGGCGTTTATCCCTCGCAAATACAGCCTTTGCACCCTTGGTGGGCATTTTGGCACCCCCCTTGCTATTGATCCTCGCAGAGGCCTGCCCAGGCAGCTCGAACACAACGACAAATCCCTCCAGGTGCAGGAGGGTTAGCGATTCAGGTGCCCCATCGCCCTGGGAAGGGTGAACCGGCACACTTGAGGAAAATTAGCCATGACGACACGTCAGCCGCTGTACAAATCCCTGTATGTCCAGGTGTTGGTCGCCATCACCATCGGCATCCTGCTCGGCCACTACTACCCGGAGACGGGCGTCGCTCTCAAACCCTTGGGTGACGGCTTCGTCAAACTGATCAAGATGGTCATCGCCCCGATCATCTTCTGCACCGTGGTCAGCGGCATCGCCGGCATGCAGAGCATGAAGTCGGTCGGCAAGACCGGCGGTTACGCGCTGCTGTACTTTGAAATCGTCTCCACCATCGCCCTGATCATCGGCCTCGTCGTCGTCAACGTGGTCAAGCCGGGCGCTGGCATGCACATCGACGTCACCACCCTGAACGCCAGCAGCGTGGCTGCCTACGCCGCCGCCGGCGCGCAGCAGACCACTGTCGGCTTCCTGCTCAACGTCATTCCCAACACCGTGGTCGGTGCCTTCGCCAACGGCGACATCCTGCAAGTGCTGATGTTCTCCGTGCTGTTCGGCTTCGCCCTGCACCGCCTGGGCAGCTACGGCAAGCCGGTGCTGGACATGATCGACCGCTTCGCCCATGTCATGTTCAACATCATCAACATGATCATGAAACTGGCCCCGGTCGGTGCCTTCGGTGCAATGGCCTTCACCATCGGCCAGTACGGCGTTGGCTCGCTGGTGCAACTGGGCTACCTGATGGCCTGCTTCTACATCACCTGCCTGCTGTTCGTGCTGGTGGTGCTGGGCGGTATCTGCCGCGCCCACGGTTTCAGTGTCCTCAAGCTGATCCGCTACATCCGTGAAGAACTGCTGATCGTGCTGGGTACTTCCTCCTCGGAATCGGCCCTGCCACGCATGCTGGCCAAAATGGAGCGCCTGGGTGCGAAGAAGTCGGTGGTTGGCCTGGTCATCCCGACCGGTTACTCGTTCAACCTCGATGGCACCTCGATCTACCTGACCATGGCTGCGGTGTTCATTGCCCAGGCCACTGACACCACCATGGACATCACGCACCAGATCACCTTGCTGCTGGTGCTGCTGGTGGCTTCCAAGGGTGCTGCCGGCGTTACCGGTTCGGGCTTCATCGTCCTGGCCGCCACCCTGTCGGCCGTTGGCCACCTGCCGGTTGCCGGCCTGGCGCTGATCCTCGGCATCGACCGGTTCATGTCCGAAGCCCGCGCCCTGACCAACCTGGTTGGCAACGCCGTTGCCACCGTGGTCGTGGCCAAGTGGGTGAAGGAAATGGACAACGACAAGCTGGCATCGGAGCTGGCCTCCGGTGGTGCGCCGCTGGTCGATACCCGTCCGACCGACGACCTGGGCGTGGCTGAAGGCCCGGCTCGCTGATCGCGGGATGGTGAAAAGAAAAAGGCGACCTCAGGGTCGCCTTTTTTGTGGGTGATTATTGTGCTTTCAGGCCCGGCCCTATCGCCGGCAAGCCAGCTCCCACAGGGTCACCACAGGCCTGAGCATTGTGCGGTCCCTGTGGGAGCTGGCTTGCCGGCGATAGGGCCGGGCCTGTGATCCTCAATCTTTCACCACCTCCAGCACCCGGATCACGTCCGGTTGCGGGTAGTGCCAACGCACCTGCACATCCCAGAACTTCACCCCATACACCCGCTCGGCCGGCGGCACCTGGTAGGCCGGCCGTGGGTCCTGCGCCAGGCACTGCTCGATCAGCTCCACCAGCGGTTCACCCAGGCGCAGTGCATGTTCGCGAGCCTGGGGCAGGGCGTTGTCGCCCCACTGCACGGCGATCGCGGCAGGCGCTTGGCTGGCCATCTGGTTGCTGGCGCCAGCGATGCTATCGGCGTACGGCACATACGGCTTGATGTCCAGCACCGGCGTACCGTCGAGCAGGTCGATGCCAGACAACAGCAGGCGCCCTGGCTCCACGCCTTCCAGGCGTACCACCGACTGGCCGATGCCATTGGGCCGGTGAGTGGCGCGGGTAGCGAACACACCCATGCTCTTGTTGCCACCCAGGCGCGGTGGCCGCACTTTCAGGCGGGGTTTGTCTTCCAGTGCCTGGTGGAACAGGAACAGTAGCCAGACATGGCTGACCTGCTCCAGCCCCTCGACCGCATCGCCCTGGTCGAACGGTGGCAGCAGCTCGAGCACGCCGCGTGCGGCGGGCGCCAGTTGCGGCTGGCGCGGGATGGCGAACTTCTCCTTGAAACAGGAGCGGATGATGCCGACCGGGGTAACCGTATGCTGCATGGCCAATCAGCCGCGCACGCGCAGGGTCAGGCCCTTGAGGAAGTTGCGCAGCAGCTGGTCGCCGCAAGGGCGGTAGTTGTCATGGCCGGCCTTGCGGAACAGCGCGCTGAGCTCGGGTTTGCTGACCGGGAAGTTGACCGACTTGAGGATCGCATGCAGGTCATCTTCCTTGAGCTCGAAGGCCACCCGCAGCTTCTTGAGGATGAGGTTGTTGGTTACCGGCAGCTCGATCGGCTGCGGCGGGCGGCTGTCATCCTTGCCGCGGCGGTGGATCACCAGGCCGTCGAGAAAGTGCGCCATGACCCGTTCCGGGCACCGCACGAAGCCTTCCTCGTCTTCCTTCTTCAGGTAGGTGGCCAGCACCAGGGGATGCACGTCGAGGCCGGATAGCCCGATGATTTCGGCCATCTTGGCGTCATTCACCTTGAGCATGTAGCGCAGGCTGCGCAGGACGTCGTTGTGGTTCATTGTTGCAGAATCCTGTTCAGGTGCCGCACCTGTGGCGCGGCGTATTGCTTAGAAACGTTCGGTAGTGGCCAGGTAGCGCCACTGGCCCAGGGGCAGCTTGCCCATCGACACGCCACCCAGGCGAATGCGGCGCATGCCTACCAGCTCCAGGCGCAGGTAGGCGCACAGCTCGGCGATCTGCCCTGGCAGCGGGTTTTTCAGGGCCATGCGCAGGTGGGTTTCGTTCTGCCAGCTGGCCTTGGCTTTAGGCAGCTCGCGGTCATTGCGGGTGGCACCACGCGCCAGGCGTTCCAGCGCCTGGGGCGTGGTCTCGCCGCGCACTTCAACGATGAATTCCTGTTCCAGGCGGCGCAGGTCGGCGTCGATCTTGCGGGTTACCCGCCAGTCCTGGGTGAATACCTGCAGGCCGCTGGCACCGCGCTCCAGCGGTGCCACGCAGGCCTGCCGGGCAAAATGCCCGTGCAGTGCGCGCACGCCTTCGCGGTGGGCTTCGCTGAGGCTGCTCATGTTCATGCTGGCGCGGGCGGTTTCGCTGTCCACGCTGGCCGGCTGGTTCAGCAGCAGGGTTACCGGTTCCAGCGTTTCGGCACGGGCACCCGGCAGCAGTTCGACGCGCTGCTGCTCGACCTTGAACTGCGGTTGCTCGACCACCACGCCATCGACCGTGACCCAGCCGCCCTCGATATACAGCTCGGCCTCGCGGCGGGAGCAGCCAAGCTGCTCGATAAGGCGTTTGGACAGGCGGACGGGTTCGGACATGACGGCAATTCGCAAAGGCAGGGAAAGACCTGCATTGTACCTGCCCGCGCGGCAGAGGGGCTGGGAATCTGTGTCATTTACGCCGTTTTGCGCAGGCGCATGTGCAGCAGCGGGTAGGGTTGCCCCAGGCCGTCGGTTTCCGAACGGCCGATCACCTCGAAGCCCTCATGCAGGTAGAAGCCCAAGGCTTGCGGGTTCTGTTCGTTGACGTCCAGGCGCTCGGCATTCAGTTCGTCGATCGCATAGTGCAGCAGGCGCTTGCCAACCCCTTTGCCACGGTACTTCGGTGCGACGAACAGCATGTCCACGCGCCCGTTGGCGACCCCGGCGAAGCCGCAGATGCGCTGGCGGTCCTTGCAGCAGATCAGCATCACTGCATCGAGGTAGCGACGCAGCACCTGGTCGCGCAGCAAGACGATGTAGCAATCCGGCAGGAAGTCGTGGGTGGCGCGTACCGAGTCCTCCCACACCTGTACCAGTTCGCCGTAGTCACTCAAGCGCGGGGTTTGCAGCGTCAGTACCGAATGCATGCCGGTGTTCCTCCATGACGATAAGGCAAACATAGCAGGCCAACCACCGGTCGGCTTCTCCGTGCGCTGCTTGAACCTCGGGGTTTGGCGGTCTATTACTTTCCCGTGGGAAAAATTCCCACGCAATGAAAAGCAAGAACCGAACACAGGATTCCCGGCTTGATTTGGCGTTTCTCATGGCGACGACCTGGAGACGAAATATGCAAATACATGTGCTGTTCAAAAAGGCGCTATTGGCGGTTGCCGTTGCTGGCGTGCTGTCGACTTCCATCGTTCTGATCCCGGACTCGATATCCAATGGCTCCAGCGCCTACGCCAAGGATGGTGGTGGCGGTGGTGGTCACGGAGGTGGTGGCGGCGGTGGCCACGGTGGTGGTGGAGGTGGTGGTGGAGGTGGTCACGGTGGCGGCGGTGGCGGCCACGGTGGTGGCGGCGGTGGCCATGGTGGCGGCGGCGGTGGTCACGGTGGTGGCGGCGGTGGTCACGGTGGTGGTGGCGGTGGTCACGGTGGCGGCGGTGGCGGCCATGGCGGTGAAGGCGGCGGCCACGGCGCTGGCGGGGATGGAGATGGCCATGCCGGCAACAGTGGGCGCGGCCATGACGGCTCCTCGAACTCTGGGCGCAGCGGCAACCACGCTGAAGCGGGTGATGATCATGGCAATCACGTTGGCGGTGAGCCTGGGGACGATCACGGCAATCACGTTGGCGGTGAGCCCGGTGACGATCATGGCAATCACGTTGGCGGTGAGCCCGGGGACGATCATGGCAATCATGTTGGCGGTGAGCCTGGCGATGACCACGGCAATCACGTTGGTGGTGAACCTGGTGATGATCGTGGCGACCATCTGGGTGGCGAACCGGGTGATGACCGCGGTGAGCATGCCGCAGGCGAACCGGGTGATGACAACAGCAGGAGCTGACTGGCTCTGAACGGTCTCATGCAGCGCCCACGGGGCGGGCCTGCATGAGGCCAGGTACGGATACACGGCAGCCCCACTCAACGCGAATGCAATGAGCGCCGACGACTATCCCTCATCTCGTCAGGGATATGGTCACAGTTGGTGTGGGATCTTTTCCCGCGTCGTATACTGGGTTCATCTGTCAAGGAATGCGCTCAATGCAATCGCCTACCATCCCCCCTTCGATGTTAAGCGCACTGCGGCGTGTCATGCGTCCTCTGGTGCGCCTGATGCTGCGCAAAGGGGTCACCTACACGATGTTCGCCGACCTGCTCAAGGAAGTGTTCGTCGACGTGGCCCATCGCGAGTTTCGCCTGGACGGTACAGCGCCGACCGACAGCCGCATCAGCTTGCTCACGGGCGTGCATCGCAAGGATGTCCGGCGTTTGCGCAGCGAGGGGGGCGTATCGCTCGCCGCGCTGCCGGAAAACATCACGTTAGGTGCACAGTTGGTCAATATGTGGACCACTGGCAAGCCGTTCTGCTCGGCGCCTGGCCAGGCGCTGCCGTTGCCGCGCCTGGCGAGCGTTGGCGGCGATTGTTCCTTCGATGCCCTGGTGGCGAAGATCAGCACCGACATCCGCGGGCGGGTGGTGCTGGATGAGTGGTTGCGCCTGGGTATCGTCCGGCTCGACGACCAGGACTGTGTTCACCTGGAGGCCCAGGCATTCGTGCCGCAGAAGGGCTTCGACGAAAAGGCCGCTTACTTTGGCCACAACCTGCATGACCATGCCTGCGCGGCAGTGCACAACCTGAGTGGGGACGGCCAGCCGTTCTTCGAACGCAGTGTGCACTACGACGCCTTGAGCCCGGCCAGCGTCGACCATCTGCGTGCGGCGGTGGACAAGGACGGCATGCAGATGCTGCTTGCCTTCAGCCGGCTCGCATCAGGCCTGGAAGATGCCGATGTGCCCAGCGCCGAGCAACGTCAGCGCATCACGGTAGGGCTTTATTTCTACACTGAAACTACCGACCCCGATTTGTCGAAGACACCAGACCCATGACTTCCCTCGCGCGCTGCCTCAGTGTCGTCACACTGGTCCTGGGTTTCGGGCTGAACCTGGTGGCGCCTGCCGAGGTGGCCGCAGCACCGGTATGTGTCAGCCGTGACGAAGTGGGTATGGCGGGGGCGGCGGGCTTGCAGGTTCCGGGCGGTATTGGTGGTACCGGGGCCAGGACGGGCGGTGTCGGTGGTACCGGTGTACGCAGCGAGAACGGCGGAGTGGGTGGCACCGGTGCGCCGCTGCCGCAGCGTCCCGGCGGCACGGGCGGGACCGGTGCGGTGGCCGACGGTGTGGACGGCACCTTCATCGATCACGGCGGGGTAGGCGGTACCGGCGCACCGATCCTGCGCCCGGGCGGTACCGGTGGCACGGGCATCGTCGGCACCATCACCGGGTTTGCCTCGATCTGCGTCAATGGCCTGGAAGTGCACTTTGGCAAGGACGTGCCGGTGAGTGAAAACGGTGCGCCTGCCAGTAGCGCTCACCTGGCAATCGGCCAGGTTGTCGCGGTGGAGGCATTTGCCGGCAAACGCGGCCTGCAAGCAGGGCGCATCTCGATCCTCAACGTTTACGAAGGGCCGCTGACGGCACTGCCCAATGCTTCGGCCCCCCTGCGGGTCATGGGCCAACCTGTGCGGCTTGCTGCAGGGGCGCGGGTGGCTGAAGGGCTGCGCCCGGGCGAGCCGGTCAGGGTCAGTGGCCTGCGCGATGCCAGGGGCGAAGTGGTAGCCAGCCGTATCGAGCGTGCGCCGGGGCTCAGGGAAGCCAGTGCCATCGGTGCGGTTGACCGTGCCGGCAGCCTCCAGGGGCTGAAGCTGGGAACCCGTGTGGCACCTGCGCGGGAAGTGCTGGTACGTGGGCAGTGGACCGGACGCCAGCTGGAAGTGGCGCAAACCCGCCCAGACCCGAGCCTGCCTTTTGCTGGCCGTGTGCAGACGGCGGTTATCGAGGGGCTGGTACAGCGCAGCCACGCTCAACAACTGGTGGTGGCAGGCATCAAGGTGACGCTGGGGCAGGGCACCGTGATCGTCGGCAAGCAGCCCGCGGCATTGGCGCTCGATCAACGTGTGCGGGTGAGCGGGGTGTTCAATGGCAGGCACGAGCTGCGGGCAACCCGCGTGGAGTTCGATGACGACCGTGCCGACAACCCGGACAGAGGGCATTCGGGGCGTGGCAGCGAGCACGGCACCCGTGACGCTGAAGGTTCCAGCAATAGCGGGCATGGCGGACGCGATGCGACCAGTGATCGCATTGAAAGCAGCGATGACCACAGCGGGCACGACGGTGCTGACGATTCCAGTGGTCGGGACAGTACTGAAAGCGTGGACAAGTCCGGAAAGTCGGAACATGTCGACACCGTGGAGCAACCCGAGAGCAGCAATAGTGGAAGCTCTGACCGGGTAGAGAAGGTCGAGCTTGAAAAGGTGGAAAAGATTGAAAAAGCAGAGAAGGTTGAAAAGGTAGAGAAAGTAGAAAAAGTCGAGAAGATCGAGAAAGCCGAGAAGCCCGAAAAGGTCGAGAAGATCGAAAAGCCTGAGAAAGTCGAGAAGGTAGAAAAAGTAGAGAAGGTCGAGAAAGTAGAGAAGGTTGAAAAGGTCGAAAGGCCCGAGACAGTAGAGAAAGTCGAAAAAGTGGAGCATCCAGAGCGATCCGGGCATTAGGCAACTAGGCTGGGTAAGTGCGATCACCCTTCCCGTCCGGGATACCGAGGTGCAGATGAGACCCACGCTCCCTCTTTTCGCCTGCTTGCTGTCATGCGCCAGCGCGTCGGTCCTGGGCGATACCTTCAGCGCCGCCATAGGCATGGACTATTCAAGTGGCGACTATGGCACGGGTACAACTTCGGAAATCTGGTACATCCCCGTGGTCGGCAAGTATGAAACCGGCCCAATGACCTACAAGGTCACCGTGCCCTGGCTGCGCATCACCAACCCTGAAGTGGGTCCGAATGGTGACCCCTTGCCCGGTGGCTGCCGGGATGTGGAAAGCGGGCTGGGGGACACGGTTGCCAGCGCCGGTTATGCCCTGCTCGATGGCAGTGACGGCGGCTTGATGCTGGACCTGATCGGCAAGGTCAAATTCCCCACTGCCGATGAAGACCAGTGCCTGGGCACCGGTGAGTATGACTACACCGGCCAGGTCGACATCGCCAAGGCCTTTGGCCCGGTGACCGGCTTCGCGACCCTGGGCTGGAAGAAGTTCGGCGACCCGCCCGACAGCGATTTCGACGACCCGATATTTGCCAGTCTCGGCTTCGCCATGCCCGTGGCTGCAGGCACTTCCGCGGGCGCTTCCTACGACTGGCGGCAGAAGGTTGTCTCGACGGGCGCGCAGATCAAGGAACTTACCCTGTTCCTGACACACAAGCTCAACCAGCAGTGGAAAGTGCAACTCTATGCAGTCAAAGGCTTCTCGGATGCCAGCCCGGATGCAGAGGGCGGCCTGATGCTTTTTCACGCGTTCTGACGAAAAAGCCCCAGACCCGGTAATGCCTGTCAGATAGCGTCAATGGGGCTGCTACGCAGCCCATCGCCGGCAAGCCAGCTCCCACAGGTACCGCGCAGAATTCAGGAATTGCGCGATCCCCTGTGGGAGCTGGCTTGCCGGCGATGGGCCGCGAAGCGGCCCCAAATTACATAACTGCCAGGCAATATGTTCCAGCGCGATTAAATGGGTTCAGCCCACATGTCGTATTCGTCGGCATCCACCACGCGGCAACGCACCTTGTCACCCGGCTTGAAGCCGTGGTCGCCATCGATGAACACGCTGCCGTCGATTTCCGGGGCATCGAAGAAGCTGCGGCCAACCGAACCTTGCTCTTCCACTTCATCGATCAGCACGTCGATTTCCTTGCCGATGCGCAGTTGCAGGCGGGCGGCGCTGATGGCCTGCTGGTGGGCCATGAAGCGGTCCCAGCGGTCCTGCTTGACGTCGTCCGGCACTTCTTCCAGGCCCAGGTCGTTGGCCGGGGCGCCTTCCACCGGCGAGTACTGGAAGCAGCCCACGCGGTCCAGCTGGGCTTCGGTCAGCCAGTCCAGCAGGTACTGGAAGTCTTCCTCGGTCTCGCCCGGGAAGCCGACGATGAAGGTGGAGCGAATCACCAGCTCCGGGCACTGCTCGCGCCAGTTCTTGATACGTGCCAGGGTGCGGTCTTCGAAGGCCGGGCGCTTCATGGCCTTGAGCACTCTCGGGCTGGCGTGCTGGAACGGGATGTCCAGGTACGGCAGGATCTTGCCGGCGGCCATCAGCGGGATCACGTCGTCGACGTTCGGGTACGGGTACACGTAGTGCAGGCGTACCCAGGCACCCAGGCTGCTCAGGGCTTCGCACAGCTCGAGCATGCGGGTCTTGACCGGGCGGCCGTTCCAGAAGTCGGTCTTGTACTTGACGTCGACGCCGTAGGCGCTGGTGTCCTGGGAAATCACCAGGATCTCCTTGACCCCGGCCTTGACCAGGCGCTCGGCCTCGCTCAGCACTTCGCCGACCGGGCGGCTGACCAGCTTGCCGCGCATCGACGGGATGATGCAGAAGCTGCAGCTGTGGTTGCAGCCTTCGGAGATCTTCAGGTACGCATAGTGGCGCGGGGTCAGCTTGACGCCCTGCGGCGGCACCAGGTCGATCAGCGGGTTGTGGTCCTGGCGTGGCGGCACTACTTCATGCACGGCGTTGACCACCTGCTCGTACTGCTGCGGGCCGGTGACCGACAGCACGCTTGGGTGCACGTCACGGATGCTGCCTTCCTCGACACCCATGCAGCCGGTAACGATGACCTTGCCGTTTTCCTTGATCGCTTCGCCGATCACTTCCAGCGACTCGGCCTTGGCGCTGTCGATGAAGCCGCAGGTGTTGACCACCACAACGTCGGCGTCCTCGTAGGTGGGCACGACTTCATAGCCTTCCATGCGCAGCTGGGTCAGGATGCGCTCGGAATCGACCAGGGCTTTTGGGCAACCCAGGCTTACGAAACCTACCTTGGGGGTGGCGGGCGTGGTGGACATGACTAACCTCGGTATTGAATGCAGGTCGCCCGACCGGAATCGGGGGCGATCTTGACGGGCGCTTTTGGCGCCTCTGATCAAAAAGTGCGCAATTCTAGCGAGCGCAGGGTCGCTTGACCAGCAGAAATGCGACGAACGCTGCGCTATGCTTCGCGCCATTGTGTCGGGGGTATCAGTATCACCTGGCGCATGGGGAATTCTACTGGCCTTGCAAGGCCGTCTGCGGGAGTGGTCGATGGTTCAGGCAAGCAGTCACGCCGAGGGCGGGCACGAGGGGAAGCAGGGCGCGACGCGGTCGCTGAGCCTGCTCGTGGCGGCGGTCGGGGTGGTTTATGGCGATATCGGTACCAGCCCGTTGTATACCCTCAAGGAAGTCTTCAGCGGCGGGTACGGAGTGCCGGTCAACCATGACGGCGTGCTGGGGATCCTGTCGCTGATCCTGTGGTCGCTGCTGTGGGTGGTGTCGTTCAAGTACGTGATGTTCATCCTGCGCGCCGACAACCAGGGCGAGGGCGGCACCATGGCACTGACTGCACTGGCGCGGCGGGCCACGGCGGCCTACCCGAGGTTGCGTACGCTGATGGTGGTGTGCGGGTTGATCGGCGCTTCGCTGTTCTATGGCGACAGCATGATCACCCCGGCGGTGTCGGTGCTGTCGGCGGTGGAGGGCATGGGGCTGGCCTTCGAAGGCATCGATCACTGGGTGGTGCCGATTTCGCTGGTGGTGCTGGTGGCGCTGTTCCTGGTGCAGAAGCACGGCACCGAGAAGATCGGCAAGCTTTTCGGCCCGATCATGGTCACCTGGTTCGTGGCGCTGGGCGTGCTCGGGGTGCATGGCATCTCGCAGAGCCCGGAAGTGCTCAAGGCATTCAACCCGGTCTGGGCGGTGAACTTCTTCGTGGTTCACCCCGGCATGGGCGTGGCCATCCTCGGCGCGGTGGTGCTGGCGCTGACCGGTGCCGAGGCGCTGTACGCCGACATGGGCCACTTTGGGCGCAAGCCGATCGCCCGCGCCTGGTTCGTCCTGGTGCTGCCGGCGCTGGTGCTCAACTACTTTGGCCAGGGCGCGATACTGCTGCAGAACCCCGAGGCGGCACGTAACCCCTTCTACCTGCTGGCGCCGGGCTGGGCACTGCTGCCGCTGGTCGGGTTGGCCACCATGGCCACGGTGATCGCCTCGCAGGCGGTGATCTCGGGGGCCTTCTCCCTGACCCGCCAGGCCATCCAGCTGGGTTACATTCCACGCATGCAGATCCAGCACACCTCCAGCGACGAGCAGGGGCAGATCTACATCGGTGCGGTGAACTGGGCGCTGATGGTTGGCGTGGTGCTGCTGGTGATCGGCTTCGGGTCGTCCGGCGCCCTGGCGGCGGCCTACGGCGTGGCGGTGACCGGTACCATGCTGATGACCACCCTCCTGGTCTCGGCGGTGATGTTGCTGCTGTGGAAGTGGCCACCGGTGCTGGCGGTGCCGATCCTGCTGGGTTTCCTGTTTGTGGATGGGCTGTTCTTTGCCGCCAACGTGCCGAAGATCATCCAGGGCGGGGCATTCCCGGTCCTGGCCGGCGCTGTGCTGTTCCTGTTGATGAGCACCTGGAAGCGCGGCAAGCAGATCCTGATGGAGCGTATCGACGAAGGCGCGCTGCCGCTGCAGCTGTTCATCAGCAGTATCCGCATTCAGCCGCCGCACCGGGTCGAAGGCACGGCGGTGTTTCTCACGGCGCGCTCCGATGCGGTACCCCATGCGCTGTTGCACAACATGCTGCATAACCAGGTGCTGCACAGCCAGGTGGTGCTGCTGACGGTGGTCAGCGAGGATCGGCCACGGGTGCCGGAGCAGGAGCGCTTTGAGGTGGAAGCCTATGGCGACGGGTTCTTCCGCGTGTTGCTGCACTTCGGCTTCATGGACGAACCGGACGTGCCGGCGGCGTTGAAGCTGTGCCACCTGGAAGACCTGGATTTCAGCCCGATGCGCACCACCTTCTTCCTCAGCCGCGAGACCGTGATCGCCTCACGGCTGGAGGGAATGTCGCGCTGGCGGGGCAACCTGTTCGCGTTCCTGCTGAAGAATGCCAACGGCAACTTGCGCTTCTTCAACCTGCCGCTGAACCGAGTGATCGAGCTGGGGACCCAGGTCGAGATCTGAGGGGCAACACAGATTTCAAGGCAGTACCCGCTCCCACATGGAGCGCATAGCTTTCAAAGCTTGCGCTGTACCTGTGGGAGCGGGTTTACCCGCGAATGGGCCGCAAGGTCTTATCAGTTCTGCTCAGCCACGCTGGACTTGCCCTGGCGCGTCTCGATCTCGCCGATCAAGCGCTTGGCCAGTGCCGGGTAGTTTTCGTCGAAGTGGTGCCCCCCCGGCAGCTTCAGGCGTTCACCCACCGCAGTCTTGTCGGTGCAACCGCTCTCGTCGGTTTCTTCCACACCATACACGCACACCACCTTGGAGGCCGGCAGCCTGGCCATTTCCGGCCCGGTTGGCGCTTCCTGGCCTTCCTTGCCCAGCCAGCCCTCGACTTCGATCTCGAAGCTGCCGCTGCGGGCAAAGGCCAGCAGCATCACCGCGTCGATTCGCTGCTGATCCTCGGCCGGCAGGCGGTTGTAGATCGCCGGCAGCACGTCGGCACCGAACGAATAACCGGTCAGCACGAAGCGCTTGGTGCCCCATTTCTGCCGGTAGTGCTGCATCAGCTCGGACAGGTCGGCGGCGCTTTGTTCCGGGGTCTTGTGCTGCCAGTAGTAGCGCAGCGTATCGATGCCGACCACCGGGTAGCCAAGCTTGGCCATTTCCCCGGCCACGTCGCGGTCCAGGTCCCGCCAGCCGCCATCACCGGAAAGGAACAGGGTGACCGTGTCGGTGGTCTGCCCGGCTGGCACCTCGACCACCGGGATGGCCAGGGCGTTGCCGTCGTGGCCGACCAGGGCCTGGGTCAGCTGGGCCTTGAGCACTTGTGGCAGGTGAATGTCGTAGTCGCTGATGCTGGTTTCGGCATTGGCCTGGTCGCGCACGAAGGCGGCGCTGGCGTCATCCGGGTTGTCGTTCCAGGCGACGTTCCAGTGGCCGTGGGCGGCCGACTTCGGCAGCGCTGCCTGGCAGCCGGGCTGTTCCAGGCTGAAGTCCACGGAAATCGCCCGCGCCTTGTCGTTGTTCTGGCTGGCCAGCCAGCGCCACGCCTGAGAGGCGCCAGGGCCGATACCGGCGACCAGGGTCGGTTTCTCCGGCAGCTGTCCCATGGCCTGGTCCAAGGCCTGTTGCTGCTTGCTGCAGTCGTTGGGCGGCAGGATCACCTGCACCAGTTGCGCTTCGCCAGCCTGGGCCAGATCCAGCAGCTGCCTGTCGGTCAGCGCCTGGTCCTGGGGTACACCGATGGCCACTCGGGCCTTGGGGTGCACGCCTGGGGTCACACGGGTGATGCGGGTGTCATTGATGCTCAGTTGTTCCAGGCGTGCCTCGGGGGCCGGGCGGGTCCATAGCCAGAACGCCAGCGCGCCTCCCAGGGCGGCCAACAGCAGGGGAACCAGCAGGTACAGCCAAAAGCGTCGGGTCATCAACGTTTCACCAATCCAGTCAGGCCGCCTGCGATCAGGGCGGCGGTGTCGGCCAGTGCCACCAGCGGGTCGAGCCCGGCCGGCACGGCCATGTAGCGGGGTTCCCAGTCCGGTTGGAACTTGTCCTTGAAGCGTCGAAGCCCCTGGAAGTTGTACAGCTGCTCGCCACGGCGGAACACCATCGAGCCCAGGCGCTGGGTCAAGGGCGCGCCACGCCGCGGCTGCAGGCCGGAAAGCGGCACCATGCCCAGGCTGAAGCGGGCGTAGTCATGGCTTTTGTAGTGCAGGATCAGGCCGATCATCATGAATTCCATGGTCAGCTTCGGGGCCTCGGGGTGCGCACGCATAAGGTCGAGGCTGGCCAGTTCGTTGCCATGGGTTTCCAGCAGGTTGGCGAAAGCCACCGGGCGGCCCTGGAAGCGGATCAGGGCAATGCGAAAATGCTGCAGGTATTCAGGGCTGAAGCGCCCCAGCGAGAAGCCTTTCTCGCGCACGTTCTTGCCGCCAAGCCAGGCGTCGGAAATTTCCTTCAGCTCTGCCAGCGGGGCATGCCCGGGTTCGTGGATTTCCAGGCTCAAACCGTCACGGCCGCCGCGGTTCCAGGTGTAGCGCAGGTCCTTCATCTCCTTGCCCTTGGCTTCGAGGTCGAAGCGGCGCAAGTCGACCCGGGCTTCTTCGCCCAGCTTCAGCGCGGTCAGGCCGATGTCCATGTAGAACGGCAGGTTCTCGGCGCGCACCTGATAGAACACCGGGCGGGCATGGTGCAGGTCGCACAGGTCGCGGAACTGCCAGATCATCTCGGCGCGCTCCTGGGCCGGGCCGATCGGGTCGTACAAGGCCACCAGGCTACGGCCGCGACGGGCGTACATGAGGAAGGCGTTGTCAGCAGGGTGGAACAGCAGCGCCTTGTCGCCGGTCAGGGCCAGGCCGCCATCGGGCTGGTCAGAGGCCAGCAGAATGCGGTTGGCCCGCTGCAGTTCCTGTTCATCGGGCAGGTGGATCACCGGTGGTGCCGTGCGCAGCAGCCAGGTCAGGGCCACCGCCGCCAGCAGCAAGGCGCTGCCCATGGCGGCGCGCAGGCCGCGCGGGGCGTCGGCATCGAGGGTGAACTGCCACCACAGCTGATGGCTGTAGGGCACATCCTGGTAGGCGAACAGCAACAGCCACACCGATGCGCCCACCACACAGGCGCTGGCCACCAGAAACACCGGCGAGAACGGCAACTCGAGCAAGCGGCTGGGGCGGTAGAAGGAGCGGCGGAACAGAGCGAGCAGGGTGGCAGTAAGGGTCAGCAGGCAGGCCTCTTCCCAATCGAAGCCCTTGAGCAGCGACAGCAGGGCGCCGACCAGCAACAGCACGGTGGTCAGCAGCCAGGCGGCGGACAGGCGCCGGCGCAGGCCCTGGGCCAGCAGCAGGCACAGCACGCCGATCAGGCTGGCGCCGAAGTGCGAGGCGTCGATCAGGCGGTGCGGAACCAGGAAACCCATGTGCTCCAGGCGGGTGTCGATCTCGGGCGTGGCCCCGGAGAACAGCAGCACCACCCCGGACAGGAACACCAGGATCGACAGGATCGGCGCGGCCAGCCCGGAAGCGGCCTTGATAGCCTGTTGCGCGAACAGCAGGCGCCGGGCCTCGTTGGCCAGCAGCAGCACGCAGGCCAGCAGTAGCGGCAGCACCACGTAGATCAGCCGATACAGCAGCAGGGCCGCTGCCAGCGGCGCGGCGCCGAGTTGGTCGGCAAAAGCTGCCAGCAGGATCGCTTCGAATACCCCGACGCCGCCCGGTACGTGGCTGAGCACACCTGCGGCCAAGGCCAGCAGGTACACCAGCACAAAGGCACCGAACGGCGGTGCTTCGGGCAGTAGCAGATACAGCACGGTGGCGGCAGCGGCGACATCCAGTGCGGTGATCAGCAATTGCAGGGCTGCCAGGCGTGCGCCAGGCAGGCGCAGTGTGCGGCGGCCCAGTTGTACCAGCAGGCTGTTGGCCAGTGGTTGCTCAGCCAGGCGACGGCGGTACAAGCCGAACACCAGCACGCTGCATACCAGCAGCACGGCTATTGCGACACCCGCCAGCAAGCCAGGCGCCAAACCCAGTGCGGCAGACGCCGCCGGCAGGTCGCTCAAGGTCGCCAAGGCGGCCAGGGGCGGCAGCGCGCAGCCCAGTGACAGGCTGGCAAAAACGGTCATCCGTGCAACTTCACCTGCGCCAACCCCCTGGCGTGCATACAGGCGGTAGCGCACCGAACCGCCCGAAAGCATCGACAGACCGATGGCGTTGCCGATGGCAAAGGCGCTGAAACCGCCCAGCGCCAGGCTGCTCGCCGGCAGCTTCACGCCGGCATAGCGGCTGGCAGACCACTCGTAGCCCAGCAGGACAACGAAACCGAGCACGGTAGCCAGCAAGGCGCCAAGTAACGACTGGGGCGGGACGCTGAGCATGGCATCGTGCAAGGCATAGATGTCCAATTCGCTCAACAGGTGGCGGCAGGCGATCAAGGCCATGGTGAACAACACCAGGGTCACTACCAGACCGATGGGCTGGCGGTAGCGGCTCAAGCGTTCGAGCAAGGGCAGGCGTTGCACCGCGCCGGGTAGCGCCGAGGCAAGCGGCACCGGGGGTTCGGGGTTGTGCGAAGTCATGGATTGCCCCGGGCTTGCAGCGCGAGGTGAGGGAAAGGTGTGGCCAAGTGAGAGTCCCTTAGGAAAACGTATCCAATGTTACTCCGGCCTCAAGCGCTTTCAGCGGCCTGGCAGGGTTAAAGATAGTTCATCCTGGGCACGACCTCTCAAGCCTGCGGGTTGGCTGGAGGGCGGGGGAATTGGGGGCGACGAAAAGCAGGAGGGGAAAAGCAACAAACCCCGCGCTGCTGTTACACAGGCGGGGTTTGTTCTGACGAATATGGTTGCGGGAGCCGGATTTGAACCGACGACCTTCGGGTTATGAGCCCGACGAGCTACCAGGCTGCTCCATCCCGCGTCAGTGGGGCGAATTCTACAGCTTTCAGAATGGGTGTCAAGCGCTAGTCATTGATTTTTTTGAAATTTCTTTCAACGCATTATTTGACGCAAAAGAAAAAGGCCACTGTGTGAACAGTGGCCTTTTCTCGAATCTGGTTGCGGGAGCCGGATTTGAACCGACGACCTTCGGGTTATGAGCCCGACGAGCTACCAGGCTGCTCCATCCCGCGCCTGTGAGATCGAATTCTACGGATTTACCCGTGGGTGTCAAGCTTTTTTCTGAAAAAACCTTTCCTGTTCAAACTCTTAGCGTTTGAATATAGCGCGCAGCTCAGGCGCGACGGGGCTTTCAGGCCGATTATCGACCAATGCCGGGCACAGGCTGCATGCCTCGAAGGCACATGCGATACTATCTGTATGAATTTACAGTGCTGACGGTCATCCATGTCCTTGCGCAAGATCATCCACGTCGACTGCGATTGCTTTTATGCCGCGATCGAAATGCGTGACGACCCGCGCCTGGCCGGTCGGCCCATGGCGGTGGGGGGATCGGCCGACCACCGTGGGGTGATCGCCACCTGCAACTATGAAGCGCGTGCCTACGGCGTGCGTTCGGCCATGTCGTCGCGGCACGCCCTGAAGCTGTGCCCGGACCTGCTGATCGTCAAGCCGCGCTTCGAGGCCTACCGTGAGGCCTCGCGGGAAATCCACACGATCTTCCGCGACTACACCGAGTTGATCGAGCCACTGTCGCTGGACGAGGCCTACCTGGATGTGAGCGACAGCCAGTGGTATTCGGGCAGCGCCACGCGCATTGCCGAGGATATCCGCCGGCGCGTCGCCCGCACCCTGCATATCACTGTCTCGGCCGGTGTGGCGCCGAACAAGTTCCTGGCCAAGATCGCCAGTGACTGGCGCAAGCCCAATGGCCTGTTCGTGATTACTCCGGGCGAAGTGGAGGCGTTCGTCGCCGCCCTGCCGGTGGCCAGGCTGCACGGGGTAGGCAAGGTAACGGCAGACAAGCTGGCGCGGTTGGGTATCGAAACCTGCCTGGAATTGCGCGACTGGTCGCGCCTGGCGCTGGTGCGCGAGTTCGGCAGCTTTGGCGAGCGTTTGTGGGGGCTGGCGCGGGGTATCGATGAACGTGCGGTGCACAATGACAGCCGCCGGCAGTCGGTCAGCGTGGAAAACACCTACGACACCGATCTGCCGGACCTGGCCAGTTGCCTGGCACGGCTGCCCGAGCTGCTGGAAAGCCTGAACGAGCGTATCGCCCGAATGGACAGCAGTTACCGACCGGAAAAGCCCTTCGTCAAGGTCAAGTTCCATGACTTCAGCCAGACCACCATGGAACAGGCGGGGGCGGGCAGGGACCTGGAGAGTTATCGACAATTGCTGGGGCAGGCGTTTGCCCGTGGTGGCAAGCCGGTGCGCTTGCTGGGGGTAGGCGTGAGGTTGCGCGACTTGCGCGGGGCGCATGAGCAGCTGGAGCTGTTCCCGCCTCAATAAATGGCCCGGCAATTTAACGCGGTCCCTGTAGGAGCGGCCTTGTGTCGCGATGGGCTGCGAAGCAGCCCCGGCAATTCACGCATCAAGGCTGAAATCATGGGGCTGCTTCGCAGCCCATCGCGACACAAGGCCGCTCCTACAAGGTATCGCGTGATGCGGGTTACTGCGCGCCCGGGTCGGCCACCAACCGGCCAGTGGCCTTGGTCAGCGACTGCAGAAACTCCTGCTGCAACTCCGGATCGTTGCGGGTCAGTTCGATCAGGCTCTGTTCCATTTCACTGGCTTCCTCTTCCAGGCCCAGTTCGGACAAGCGCTTGACCCGGTGTACCCATTGGCCGACATCGTCATCTTCGAGGTCATCGAAGATCAGTTCATGGGCTTCGAGCAGCTTGTTGCGCAGGGTGGCGCTGACCAGCAGGCTGGCATCGCCACGTACCGCGTTGTCCTCGTCCAGCACCTGCAGGTGCAGGGTGCCGATGTGGTTGAGGTTCTGCTCGGAGAACGGGCTGTCGAGCAGGTTCAGGCGCAGCACGCCGTTCCTGTCGGTGGTCAGCTCGTGGGTCATCTTGCCGGCCTTGACCTCGACCAGGCGCTCGCTCCAGGGAACGCTGGTAGATTCCTCGCGCTTGCCTTTCTGCACTTCGCTGATCCCGGCCAGGTTCTGCTGGGCACGGCCGTTGGACGGCACGTTCATGAACGGGTTGAGCCCGTCCACGCCATAGCTGAGCCAGTCGTGGGTGATGCTTTCCGGCAGGTTGCCCAGGGCGAAGACATTGACCACGTTGGCACCCACGCCTGCCACCACGGCCACCGCACCCAGCGGGATCTCGTAGATTTCCCGCCAGGGTTGGTAAGGCGTGTAGCGGTCATAACTGCGCGTGACTTCGAATTCGGTGACTTCGAAGCGCTTCTGCTCATGCACGCGCACACGTCGTTGCGGAAGCTCCATCACCTTCGGCTCGCCGACATCGATCTGCAGGGTGTGCTCGAGCAGTTTGCGCTCGACGCGCTCCTCATGGTCGCTGCGCTGGGACATCTGGTTGGCGCAGCCGCTGACGAGCAGGGCGCCGCACAGTGCGGCGCCCCCCAGGGGAAAGGTACTTCGCTTGAACATGATCACTCGTGCATTGGTTATCAGCGGCGAACGCGGGCCTGCAGGAAGGTCAGCACTTCATTGAGCGGCAACGACTGGGCGTCCTGCTCGGTGCGGTGCTTGTACTCCAGGTTGCCTTCGGCCAGGCCGCGATCGCTGACGACGATGCGGTGCGGGATGCCGATCAGCTCCATGTCGGCGAACTTGATGCCTGGGCTGGTCTTCTTGTCACGGTCGTCCAGCAGCACTTCGTAGCCGGCAGCAGTCAGCTCGGCGTACAGCTTGTCGGTCGCCTCGCGAACTACCTCGGTTTCGTAGCGCAGCGGTACCAGGGCGATCTGGAACGGGGCCAGGGCGTCGTTCCAGATGATGCCCTTGTCGTCGTAGCTCTGCTCGATGGCAGCTGCCACCACGCGGGACACACCGATGCCGTAGCAGCCCATGGACAGGGTTACCGGCTTGCCGTTCTCGCCCAGTACCTGGCACTTCAGCGCCTCGCTGTACTTGGTGCCGAGCTGGAAGATGTGGCCCACTTCGATGCCGCGCTTGATCACCAGGGTACCCTGGCCGTCCGGGCTCGGGTCGCCTTCGACCACGTTACGCAGGTCGGCGACCTGTGGAACCGGCAGGTCGCGCTCCCAGTTCACTCCGAAGTAGTGCTTGTCGTCGATGTTGGCGCCAATGCCGAAGTCGCTCATCAGGGCAACCGAGCGGTCGATAACGATTTCCAGCGGCAGGTTCAGCGGGCCGAGCGAGCCGGCGCCGGCACCGATGGCCTCGCGCAGTTCGGCGTCGGTGGCCATGACCAGCGGGTCGGCAACCTGTTCCAGCTTGGCCGCCTTGATTTCGTTGAGCTCATGGTCGCCACGCACGATCAGTGCTACCAGCTTGCCTTCCTCGGCACCGCGCACGATCAGGGTCTTGACGGTTTTCTCGATCGGCAGGCCGAAGTTTTCCACCAGCTGGGCGATGGTCTTGGCGTTCGGCGTGTCGACCAGGCGCAGCTCCTCGGTAGGGGCCGGGCGCACGGTTTCACGCGGGATGGCCTCGGCCTTCTCGATGTTGGCGGCGTAGTCGGAGCTGTCGCTGAAGATCACGTCGTCTTCGCCGGACTCGGCCAGTACGTGGAATTCGTGCGAGTAGCTGCCACCGATGGAGCCGGTGTCGGCCTGCACTGGGCGGAAGTCCAGGCCCAGGCGGGTGAACACGTTGCTGTACGCCTGGTGCATGCGGTCGTAGGTTTCCTGTAGGGAAGCCTGGTCGGCATGGAACGAGTAGGCGTCCTTCATGATGAACTCGCGGCCGCGCATCAGGCCGAAGCGCGGGCGGATCTCGTCACGGAACTTGGTCTGGATCTGATACATGTTGAGCGGCAGCTGTTTATAGCTGGACAGCTCGTTGCGGGCCAGGTCGGTGATCACTTCTTCGTGGGTCGGGCCGACGCAGAAGTCGCGCTGGTGGCGGTCCTTCAGGCGCAGCAGCTCGGGGCCGTACTGTTCCCAGCGGCCGGATTCCTGCCACAGTTCGGCGGGCTGGATGCTGGGCATCAGCACTTCCAGGGCGCCGGCGGCGTTCATTTCCTCAC
>Ga0268257_1000870_pt1 | contig 30026 bp, 28 predicted proteins | sample AgamicAtPrz_FD_200249 | JGI IMG/M metagenome (GOLD analysis project Ga0268257, IMG submission 200249) | Agave microbial communities from Guanajuato, Mexico - At.P.rz (v2) (version 3) | ecosystem: Host-associated > Plants > Phyllosphere > Phylloplane/Leaf | place: Guanajuato, Mexico | collected... | reverse complement strand
AGTGGAACGGTGAATGGCAGCTTGTGCTCCCACACGTGCTCAAGGCACCTCTGGCATTCAGCTTGCCATTCACCGCTCTCACTCCAGATTCTAATCCCCTCTCAAGACACAAGCTGGCTTGCCGGCGTTGGGCTGCAGGGCAGCCCCCATTTGTCATATGCTCCGATTCGGCTATTCCACAACAAGGACGTGGCAATGCTCGCCGCCATCAAACGCTACCCGCACACTGTGCGCCTGCTGCTCACCACCACCTTCACCCTCACCGTCGCCCGTGCCCTTACCCTGCCCTACCTGGTGGTGTACCTGGCCGACAACTTCCACCTGCCGATCAGCCAGATCGGCCTGCTGATCGGTGGCGCGCTGATCATCGCCTCGCTGCTGAGCCTGTATGGCGGCCACCTGGTGGATACCTTGCGCAACCACACACTGATCAGCGCCAGCACCCTGCTGTTTGCCCTGGCCTTCGTCGGCGCGGTCGCCAGCAACTCGGCGCTGCTGTTCTTTCTCTGCCTGGTAATGATCAACCTGGCCCTGGCAGTCGTCGACATCGCCGCCAAGGCGGGCTTCTGCGCCTTGCTGCCGGTGGAGGAACGGGCCGAAGTGTTCGCCATCAAGTACACCCTCAGCAACGTCGGCTACGCCGCCGGCCCGCTGCTGGGCGTGGCCATGCTGGAGCTGAACGACCATATGCCGTTCATCGCCTCTGCCCTGCTCGGCCTGGCCATGTGCCTGGCCTACTGGCGCCTGGGTGACCGCAGCCTGCAGGCCAGTGCGCCGGACAAGCCCGGGGCCGGCTTTGGCCAGGTGGCGCTGGGGCTGGCCCGTGACCGGCGGCTGGTATGCTTCACCTTGGGCGGGGTGCTGAGCGCGGTGGTGTTCGGCCAGTTCACCGCCTACCTGTCACAGTACCTGGTGGTGACCAGCAGCCCGGCCGAGGCGGCGCGCCTGATCGGTTACCTGGTGACCACCAACGCGGTGACGGTGATTGCCCTGCAGTACCTGATCGGCCGCCGCATCAGCCGCCAGCGCCTGATGCCCTGGCTGCTGGCCGGCATGGGCCTGTTCATCGCCGGGCTGCTGGGCTTTGCCTTTGCCGGTTCGGCGCTGGCGTGGTGCCTGGCGATGCTGGTGTTCACCCTGGGCGAGATCATCGTGATCCCGGCCGAGTACATGTTCATCGACCTGATCGCGCCGGAGCACTTGCGTGGGGTGTATTACGGTGCGCAGAACCTGTCCAACCTCGGTGCGGCGCTGGGGCCGGTGATGGTGGGGTTTGCCCTGGTGCATCTGTGGCCGGGGGCGATCTTCTACCTGCTGGTGTTGTCGGTGATACTGGCGGGGGTGTTTTATTGGCTGGGTACCCGCAAAGGATGATGTCTGCTCTGCTGGCCTCTTCGCGGGTGAACCCGCTCCCACAGGGACAGCGCCGCTTTCGAAGCCTGTTCAGTACCTGTGGGAGCGGGTTCACCCGCGAAAGGGCCGGCACAGGTTAAAGAGAACCCTGCGACCACCTGCCACTGCGACCATCGTCTGCGCTGACGAAGCGGCACCTGCGTGCCAGACTGATTGATCGGGACCGCGTTATCTTTTTGCTTCGGAGTCTTCATGTCGTTGTCCAGCGGGCTGATCGCCGTGGTCGCCCTGGCCTATATGGCCATCATGTTCGCCATCGCCTTCTACGGCGACCGCCGCAGCACGCCGTTGCCGCCGAAGCTGCGTGCCTGGGTGTACAGCCTGTCGCTGGCCGTGTACTGCACCAGCTGGACCTTCTTCGGCGCGGTCGGCCAGGCCGCCGAACAGCTCTGGGCATTCCTGCCGATCTACCTGGGCCCGGTGCTGCTGCTGATCTTCGCGCCCTGGGTGCTGCAGAAGATGGTGCTGATCAGCAAGCAACAGAACATCACCTCGATTGCCGACTTCATCGCCGCGCGCTACGGCAAGTCGCAATCCCTGGCGGTGGTCGTGGCGCTGATCTGCCTGATCGGCGTGCTGCCGTACATCGCCTTGCAGCTCAAGGGCATCGTGCTGGGCGTGAACCTGCTGATCGGCGCCAATGCCGATGCCACCGGCACCCGCGTACAGGACACCGCACTGGTCGTGTCGCTGGTACTGGCACTGTTCGCCATCGTCTTCGGTACCCGCAGCCTGGACGTGACCGAACACCACCGCGGCATGGTCCTGGCGATTGCCTTCGAATCGTTGATCAAGCTGCTGGCCTTCCTGGCCGTGGGCATCTTCATCGTCTTCAACCTGTATGACGGCTTCGACGACCTGTTCAGCCAGGCCCGCCAGTCGATCCACCTGCAGGACTATTGGCAGGAAACCATCAACTGGCCGTCGATGGTGGTACAGACCGCCGTGGCGATGATGGCGATCATCTGCCTGCCACGGCAGTTCCACGTCACCGTGGTGGAGAACATCGAACCCCAGGACATGCGCCTGGCGCGCTGGGTATTCCCGATGTACCTGGCGCTGGCCGCGCTGTTCGTGGTGCCGATCGCCCTGGCCGGGCAGATGCTGCTGCCGGGCACGGTGATCTCCGATTCGTTCGTCATCAGCCTGCCGCTGGCCGAGGCACACCCGAGCCTGGCCCTGCTGGCATTCATCGGTGGTGCCTCGGCGGCCACCGGCATGGTCATCGTCGAGGCCGTGGCGCTATCGACCATGGTCTCCAACGACATGCTGCTGCCCTGGCTGCTGCGCCGTACCAACGCCGAGCGGCCGTTCGAGGCGTTCCGCCACTGGATGCTCTCGGTACGCCGGGTGACCATCGTGGTGATCCTGCTGCTGGCGTATGTCAGCTACCGCCTGCTGGGCTCCACCGCCAGCCTGGCGACCATCGGCCAGATCGCCTTCGCCGCCGTGACCCAACTGACCCCGGCCATGCTCGGTGCGCTGTACTGGAAACAGGCCAACCGCCGCGGTGTGTTCGCCGGCCTGGCCGCTGGTATTTTCCTGTGGTTCTACACCCTGGTGCTGCCGATTGCCGCGCACAGCGTGGGCTGGTCGCTGCAGCTGTTCCCTGGGTTGGCGTGGCTGCACGGCAACCCGCTGAACCTGCCGATCAGCCCGCTGACCCAGGGCGTGGTGCTGTCGCTGGCGGGCAACTTCACCCTGTTCGCCTGGGTCTCGGTGCTGTCGCGCACGCGGGTTTCCGAGCATTGGCAGGCCGGCCGCTTCATCGGCCAGCAGACCAGCGCCAGGCCCAGCAGCAAGCCGCTGCTGGCGGTGCAGATCGACGACCTGCTGACCCTGGCCTCGCGCTTTGTCGGCGAAGAACGCGCCCGGCAGAGCTTCATCCGCTTCGCCTACCGCCAGGGCAAGGGCTTCAACCCCAACCAGAACGCCGACGGCGACTGGATCGAACACACCGAACGCCTGCTGGCCGGCGTGCTCGGCACCTCGTCGACCCGCGCCGTGGTCAAGGCCGCCATCGAAGGCCGCGACATGCAGCTGGAAGACGTGGTGCGTATCGCCGACGAAGCCAGCGAGGTGCTGCAGTTCAACCGCGCCCTGCTGCAAGGGGCCATCGAGAACATCAACCAGGGCATCAGCGTGGTCGACCAGAACCTGCACCTGGTGGCCTGGAACCGCCGTTACCTGGAACTGTTCAACTACCCCGACGGGCTGATCAGCGTGGGTCGGCCGATCGCCGACATCATCCGCTACAACGCCGAGCGTGGCCTGTGCGGCCCGGGCGAGGCGCAGGTGCACGTGGCGCGGCGCCTGCACTGGATGCGCCAGGGCCGTGCGCACTCCTCCGAGCGCTTGTTCCCCAATGGCCGGGTGATCGAACTGATCGGCAACCCGATGCCGGGTGGCGGTTTCGTCATGAGCTTCACCGACATCACCCCGTTCCGCGAGGCCGAGCAGGCCCTGCGCGATGCCAACGAAGGCTTGGAGCAACGGGTGGCGGAACGCACCCAAGAGCTGTCGCAACTGAACCAGGCGTTGTCCGAAGCCAAGAGCCGTGCCGAAGCGGTGAGCCAGTCCAAGACCCGCTTCCTGGCTGCGGTCAGCCATGACCTGATGCAGCCGCTGAACGCCGCCCGGCTGTTCTCCGCCGCCTTGTCGCAGCAGGCCGAGGGCATGAACGAAGAGGCCCGGCAACTGGTGCAGCACATGGACAGCTCGCTGCGCTCGGCCGAAGAGCTGATCAGCGACCTGCTGGACATCTCGCGCCTGGAAAACGGCAAGATCACCCCGGATGCCAAGCCCTTTGCCCTCAACGAGCTGTTCGACACCCTGGGCGCCGAATTCAAGGTGCTGGCCGCCGAGAAGGGCCTGGAGTTCCGCCTGCGCGGCAGCCGCCTGCGGGTGGACAGCGACATGAAGCTGCTGCGCCGGGTGCTGCAGAACTTCCTGACCAATGCCCTGCGCTATGGCAAGAGCCCGATCCTGCTGGGCGCACGGCGCCAGGGTGAACAGTTGTGGCTTGAGGTGTGGGACCGCGGCCCGGGCATCGCCGACGACAAGCTGCAGGTGATCTTCCAGGAGTTCAAGCGCCTGGACAGCCACCAGACCCGCGCCGAGAAGGGCCTGGGCCTGGGCCTGGCGATCGCCGACGGCCTGTGCCGGGTGCTGGGGCACAAGCTGGAGGTGCGCTCGTGGCCGGGCAAGGGCACGGTGTTCCGCGTCAGCGTACCGATTGCCCGCCAGGCCGCCCCGGCGCCCACCGCCCCGGTGGAACAGGGCGGCCAGCCACTGGCCGGGCTGCAGGTACTGTGCGTGGACAACGAAGACAGCATCCTGATCGGCATGAACAGCCTGCTCAGCCGCTGGGGTTGCCAGGTGTGGACCGCGCGCAACCGCGCCGAATGCGAAGCCCTGCTGGCCAAGGGCATGCGCCCGCACCTGGCGCTGGTGGACTACCACCTGGACGACGGCGAGACCGGTACCGGGCTGATGGGCTGGCTACGCGCGCGCCTGGGCGAGCCGGTGCCGGGCGTGGTGATCAGCGCCGACGGCAGCAAGGAAACCATCGCCATGGTGCATGCCTCTGGCCTGGACTACCTGGCCAAGCCGGTCAAGCCGGCGGCCCTGCGCGCCATGCTCAATCGCCATCTGAGCCTGGTTCAGTAAGCGCTTCGTCCGGCAACGCCTCGTCGGACAGCGCCCGCTCCAGCAGGTCGGCCGGCAGGCTCTTGCTGGCGCGGGCGCCCAGCAGCTTCAACTGTTCGCTGCGGCTGACCAGGTTGCCGCGCCCTTCGCACAGCTTGTTACGCGCGGCAGCATAGGCCTTGTCCACCTGCTGCAGGCGGCTGCCCAGCTCGTCCAGGTCCTGGATGAACAGCACGAACTTGTCGTACAGCCAGCCGGCACGCTCGGCGATCTCACGGGCGTTCTGGCCCTGGCGTTCCTGCTTCCACAGGCTGTCGATCACCCGCAAGGTAGCCAGCAAGGTGGTCGGGCTGACGATCACGATCTGCCGGTCGAAGGCTTCCTGGAACAGGTTCGGTTCGGCCTGCAGGGCTGCCGAGAAGGCAGCCTCGATCGGCACGAACAGCAGCACGAAATCCAGGCTGTGCAGGCCTTCGAGGCGGTTGTAGTCCTTGCTCGACAGGCCTTTGACGTGGCTGCGCAGCGACTGCACATGCTGCTTGAGCGCGGCCTCGTCATTGCTGGCGACGAACTGCTGGTAGGCGGTGAGGCTGACCTTGGCATCCACCACTACCTGCTTGTCGCCCGGCAGCATGATCAGCACATCAGGCTGGAAGCGCTCGCCATCGGCGCTCTTGAGGCTGACCTGGGTCTGGTATTCGCGGCCCTTTTCCAGGCCGGCATGCTCCAATACCCGTTCGAGGATCAGCTCGCCCCAGTTGCCCTGGGTTTTCTGGCCCTTCAGCGCCTGGGTCAGGTTGGTGGCTTCGTCGGACAGCCGCAGGTTCAGTTGTTGCAGGCGCTCCAACTCCTTGCCCAGCGAGAAGCGCTCGCGGGCTTCCTGCTGGTAGCTTTCCTCCACGCGTTTTTCAAAGGCCTGGATGCGCTCCTTGAGCGGGTCGAGCAACTGGCCGAGATGCTGCTGGCTGGTCTGGGCGAAGCGCTGCTCGCGCTCGTCGAAGATCTTGGTAGCCATGTCGGCGAACTGGGCGCGCAGGGTGTCGCGGGCTTCTTGCAGGTCTTCCAGGCGCTGCTGGTGGCTTTCCTGCTGCTCGCGCAGTTCGGCGTCCAGGCGTGCGGTCTGGGCCTCCAGGCGGCGCAGTTCGGCTTCGCGGTTGGCACGTTCGAGGTTCCAGGCGTGGGCGGCGTCACGGGCGTTGTCGCGATCGATCTGCAGCAGCTCCAGCTCACGGCCCTGGGCGGCCAGCTGGGTCTGCTTGACGGTGTTGGCTTCGGTAAGGTCGCTGACCTCGTCGCGGCTGGCCTCCAGTTGCGCCTGCAGGCCGGCCATGGCCAGCTGGGCAGCATTGAGGCGCTCTTCAAGCAAGGCCTGCTCGCCTTGCCGCGCGCCCTGGCGGCGCTGCACCTGCATGACCCAACCCAGGCAAGGTAATGCACCTGCCACCAAGCCCAGCAGAATGCTGGCCAGATCCACTGTCATGCTTACCCCGAATGATCCTGGATGAATGCATCGCAGCTTATCAGCCTGAGCGGTGTGTTGCCTGTTCCGGCCTCTTCGCGGGTAAACCCGCTCCCACAGGGATTGCACAGTATCCGAGGTATAGCTATTCCTGTGGGAGCGGGTTTACCCGCGAAGAGCCCAGTGCTGGCAACACACCTCAGGCATGGAACCACTGCCTCAAAAGCCGCCGCGCTTCCTGCGACCCCTGCCCCGCCGCCAGCTCCAGCCAGTACCGCGCCTGCTCCGGCTCGCTGTGCTGGCACAGCCGCGCATACTCCAGCTGCGCCCGCCGATCACCGGCGCGGGCTGCCTGGCGCAGCAGTTCATGGCCAATACGCCGGTCACGGGCATTGCCGCAATCGCGGCACAACATCTGCCCCAGGCGGCTTTGCGCCACGACCACGCCCTGGCGCGCCGGCTGTTTCAACAGGCGCCCGGCCAGGTGCTTGACCTGCGGCTTGTCACCCAGGCGCGGGTTGTCGAGCAGCCACAAGGCCACTTTGAGAGAGAAACGTTTGGGGGGAGGCGCAGGCGTCGATGCAGCGGGGCTGGCGAGGGGTTTACCGCGAAACTTCATGAGCAACAGGTTTGGCAACTCGAAAGGCGCGCCACTCTACCCTTTTTCTTGCGCCTTGGCCTTTCGATTTCCGGAGGATTGAAAAAAATTTTCAATGATCTTTTCTTGACGTTTTCAAGTGGATGACCAACAGGTCTCCCGGAGCATGTCGATTGTCGGACAGTTCAATGTATTGCTGGCACGCCCGTCCTAGAGCAAGCGCTCGGGACAATCCACAGTTCCTGTGGATAACTCGGTGGACAACCCCCTCCCATCCCCCGCAAACCCCCATGAATTGGGGCTTTCGCTCAAACTGACGATTTTTTCACCAGCTAAAAATAGTGTTTTTTTTCATTGACTTAACCGCCCAGTCAAGGCATTGGCGAGGCTGTCGCGGCGTGTTGCCAGGCAGTTGCAAGCGATGCTCCGAATGTGAACAAGTGCACCATAAACCTTCATTTGAGTGCACGAAATCGGTACATCAGCCCGGATGCGGGCCTTTTGCCCCCTCTTCCCAGCAGGGCAAATACGCGCCATACTGCTCGGCTCACCTGAACAAACATGAAATGCTTGCCAAGCGCCTGTATTTCCGCTAAGGTGCGCCTCGTTAGTACCAAGCTGAAAGTCAATTCTGGCCTCAAGCGTCCTTGCAGACCCGCTCCTCCCAAGGGTGGCGCTGCTGAAACCAGGACCGGCCCATTCGATGATTCACTCGCCAGCCGCCGCGCTGTTCAAGCACGAATCACGTGACAGATTGATCAGGATCCCACCCCGACGGCCTAGAACCTTGGCCCCGGCGTGCTGCCTGCCTTCTGAAGTACCTACCAGTCAGCCCATGCGCCCACATTTGATTGCGCTCCCTCTGGCTGCCCTGTTCCAGTCAGGTTCGTTCGTCCCTTAATAAAGGCGTCACTGGAACGTTTCTATCATGCACGGATCATAACCCCGTGTTTAAAGCAGGAACCTCCAACAATATGCAAACTCATCATCAGATTCAGGCTGCCATTGGCACCCTCTCCCAGGCCTTCTCGCCGTTGAAGTGCCTTATCGTTGCCCCTCGCAAGGGCAGCTTCAGCTTCACCCTGGTAGACGAACACGGCGTCGCCTGCCACACCGAGCGGCTCTACCCTGAACAGTACAGCCGCAGTGAACCGCTGCAGGCGGTCATCGCCCGAACCCGCCAGTCGCTCACTGCGTGAGTGGCGAATATTGCGGTATTCAAGCGCTGAATGATCCCATCGCAAGCCTGCCTGAACGTTCGTGGCGTAATTGCCTTAAGGCATATAGCCCGGTACGTCAGGCAGCAATCGATTTAAAAACAGCCCTTTACACCACGATTATCACACTACACTTCAACTCGAGCGGTGCTTGCCGCTTCCGGCGGGCCTGATCACTCACCAGCTGCCAAGCTCCAGCGCCCGTCCGGCCCTTAACTGCTCGAGGGCATCATGGGTATCGCGGCGAATGAATTGTGTCAGTATGTGATCCGACCTACCCTGGTCTACCTGAACCGTCACTGCGCCAGCGCCGAAGCCTTGTTGCTGGGCATCGCCGCCAGCCAGTCGGCCCTGGGGTCGGCCTTGCACGACCGTCGTGGGCATGGCCTTTACCGTATCGGCGAACACCGTCACCAGGCGATCTGGGACGACTACCTTGCCCGTGACCCCGACCTGGCCAGCCTGGTCCGCGGCCTGGCCAGCCAGCACGCCTTCCTCGGTGGCCCGCACCTGGAACTCACCGTCAACCTGCGCTATTCCACCGCCATAGCCTGGATGCTCGTCGAAGAGCAGGCCACGCCACTACCTGCCGCCGATGACCTTCTCGCGCTGGCGCGGATCTGGCGACAGATTTTCAACCCACAAGGTCGCCTGCGCGACTTCACCCACGCCTGGCATACCTGCATAGATCAGAGATTGCCGCAGGCATCTTAAGACGCGTCCTACAACGCACCCGGAAAAAAGGGAATTTTGGTCGGATTGTCCTACAAAACCGCTCTATCTCCTGCGATTGAGGCTATAGCGCGGCGCGTGATTTGTTGGTAGCTTTTCGCCCCGGAGATCCCAAGGAGTTTTCTAATAATGAAAAAAGTAATGCTCAAAACCTCCCTCGGCATTGCCGTTGCTCTTGCTTCCAGCCAACTGCTTGCTGCAGGTTTCGCGCTGAACGAGCAAAGCATCAGCGGCATGGGAACCGGTTTTGCGGGACGTTCGTCTTCTGCCGAAGATGCCAGCACTGTGTATGGCAACCCTGCAGGCATGTCGCGCCTGAAGCGCGAACAGGTCACCATGGGTGGCGCAGCCGTCATTGCCAAGTCTGATATTTCGGGTCGTGGTAGCAATTTCGGGGGGGAAACCGATGGCGACATGGTCCCGGTCGTGGGCGTGCCCATGGGTTACTACGTCAAGCCGATCGATGATCATTGGAGCGTCGGTTTCGGTGTTTACGTGCCATACGGCCTGATCACCGACTACGGCAGCGATGACGCGGCACGCTACTGGGGCAAGAAGAGCAAGGTCGAGGTTGTCACCTTCCAGCCAACCATCAGCTATGCCTTCAACGACAAGGTGTCGATCGGTTTTGGCCCGACCATCAACCGTATCAAGGGTGAGCTGGGCTCGAACCTGGGCAGCAAGGCCCTGCTGGGCCCCAACGGCCCGGATGGCGAAGTCAAGATCAAGGGCGACGACACCGCGATCGGTTACAACATCGGCGTTCTCGTACAAGCCACAGACCGTACCCGTCTGGGCCTGACCTATCACTCGATGGTCGACTACAAGCTTGAAGGCGATACCCGTGTTTCCTACCCGATTGCGGCCCTCGGCCTGAACGGCAAGTTCGACGCCAGCCTGAAAATCAAGACGCCAGAGTCGGTGGACTTCTCGGTCACCCATGAACTGGATGACCACTGGACCCTGTATGCGGGCAGCACGTGGACTCGCTGGAGCCGCCTGGAGAGCATCGTTGTCAAGAACGAAGCACCGGCGGGCTACCCACTGCAGACCATCACCGAAGAGCAGAACTGGCATGACACCTGGGCACACGCCATTGGTGCTGCCTACAAGGTCAACAAGGAGTGGACCCTGCGTGCAGGCTTCTCCGTCGACCAGTCGCCCACCAACAACCACGATCGCTCGCCGCGCATTCCTACCGGCGACCGTAAAGCGGTCAGCTTTGGTGCCGGCTGGAGCCCGAACGATGACATGACCATCGATGTTGCCTACTCCTACCTGTGGGAAGAGGACACCAAGGTCAACAATCTGCCGAGCTCGCAGACAGAAGGCTTGTTGAAAGGCAGCTACCAGGCCAAGTACGAGAACAGCGCTCACGGTATCGGTGCGTCCCTTACCTACCGCTTCTGATAGCTTCAAGTAAGTCGGGGCCGCTTTGCGGCCCATCGCGACACAAGGCCGCTCCTGCAACGACCGCACAAAACCGATTCTACGGGTTCATGCGGACGCTGCAGGAGCGGCCTTGTGTCGCGATGAGCTGCAAGCAGCCCCAATATCTTTTCAGGCCTGCACCTGCCAGCTGTCACCCAGGCATTCGCGCAAGTAGTCCATGAACACACGCACTTTTGCGGTCATGGCGAAGCGGTCGGCCAGGCACAGGTAGATATCCATCGGTTCGGTCTGGGCATAGGCCTGACCGCTATCGCTGTATTCGAACAACGATACCAGCGCCCCGGCGGCCAGATGCGGCCGGACGATGAACTCGGCCAGGCGGGTGATGCCGCCATCGTGCAGTGCCATCTGGGTCAGGGCATCGATGTCGTCGCTGATCAGGACACTGCCGAACTCTGGCTCGAACCGCAGCCCGTCGCGCATGAACCCCCAACGCAGGAAGCGCCCATCCACCGGGTAGCGGAACACCAGGCAGCGGTGGTCACGCAAGGCCTCGGGCGTGGCCGGCACGCCGGCGCGTTGCAGGTAACCGGGCGAGGCACAGCAAATGAACGGTATACGGGCGATATGCCGGGCCAGCAACTGGTCTTCGAGTTGCGGGGCAATGCGCAGGCTCACGTCCACATCTTCCCGCGCGTGGTTGACCCGGCGATCAGTCGTTACCAACTCTATCGAAAGCAGTGGGTAGCGGGCACTGAACGCGGGTATCAATGGCGCCAGCACGTGGCGACCGAAGGCGGACGTCGAGGCAATGCACAGCCGCCCTTGGGGTTCACTGTCGGGGGTGGTGACGGCCTGTTCGGCCAAGGCCAGGTCGCGCTCGATGTGCCTGACGCGTTCGTAGTACTGGGTACCGGCGGGTGTCAGCGCCATACTGCGAGTGGTGCGGCTGAGCAGGCGAACCTGCAAGTGGCCCTCCAGGCGTGCCAGGTTCTGGCTGACCGCGGCCGGGCTCAGGCCCAGGTTGCGTGCACCGGCGGCGATGCTGCCGGCTTCGACCACCTTGATGAAGCTGCGAATGGTGTTGAGCAGGTCCATGCTGAGCCCTTGGATTCGTAAGAATCTCTTTATAAAGAACTCAATACGGCTGGTCTACAGCTGCTGCCGGGTGCGTTGCTAACCTGCGCCTCTACTTACTTTTCAGGAGTTCGCATGAGCAACCTGTCCCAGGCACGCAGCCGACGCAAATTGCACCCGGGCGCCACGCCCTACGTTTTTGCCTTCTACATGTCGTCGATCATGGCGCTATTGATGTGTTTCGTGATCACGGCAGCGAATGGGGGGATTAACCCTGAATACCTTGGCAACGTACTGAAGGCTTACCAGTTGGCGATGCCTGTGGCGTTCGTTTGTGTATTGATGGTCAGGCCGATGGTTATGCGGTTGGTGGCGATTACTGTGCATGCAAAGTGAAGTAACCTGAAACCCAGACAAGTCCCCGGCTCTTGCTCTTGCTCTTGCTCTTGCTCTTGCTCTTGCTCTTGCTCTTGATCTTGATCTTGATCTTGATCTTCGCGACTTCAGGAGGCCGAGCAGAGGTCTTGCGGAGGGAGGTGACGGGCATGGATGCCCGTCAAGCGCTGAGGCCCCATGGATGGGGCCTGCAGCGCGTACTCCCGGGAGCAAGACCGGCGCGAGGGAACCCCGTAGCGTAGCGGAGGGGCCGGATGATGGGAGCGCAGCGTTTTTTGGTTACTTTTTGTCGCGTTTGACAAAAAGTGACTCGCCGTAAGGGCGAAAAGGTGAGTAAGCGTCGCCATCGTAAATGGACTATGCGCGAGATCAAGACCAGTACTTTTCCGCTCTTCGCTCTTCGCTCTTCGCTCTTCGCTCTTCGCTCTTCGCTTTCAAGCGTGGGCATCAACAACAAGGTCAACATTCATTTGCGAAGGTGGCGCTTAATCACCTTTCCGCCCTTACGGCGGGTCACTTTTTGTCAAACGCGACAAAAAGTAACCAAAAAACGCTGGCTCCTATCATCCGGCCCCTACGCTGCGCTCCGGGGTCCCCTCGCTACGGGCCTGCTCCCGGGAGTACGCGCTGCAGGCCCCATCCATGGGGCCTCAGCGCTTGACGGGCATCCATGCCCGTCACCTCCCTCCGCAGTCCCTTCGCTCGGCCTCCTGAAGTCGCAATCGGCGGCGCCTGAACTATCGCGCGCTTAGAAGCAAAAGCCGAAGCAAGAGCAAGAGCAAGAGCAAGAGCAAGAGCAAGAGCAGCCAGGTTATGGCTGGGAGGCAATGGCCTTTTCGATGGCTGCCCGGAACGCTGGATCATCCGGCTTGGTCAGGCTGGAAAAGTTACCAATCACCTTGCCCTTGCGGTCTACCACGTACTTGTAGAAATTCCACTTCGGCGCACTGCTCTGGCTGGCCAGCTCCGCGAACAGCGGTATCGCATCCGCTCCCCGAACCGCCTGTGTCTTGGTCATGGTAAAGGTGACGCCATAGTTGGCATAACAAACCTTGGCAGTCTTTTCGCTATCGGCGTCCTCCTGCTTGAAGTCATTGGAAGGCACACCAAGCATTTCCAGGCCTTGCTCGTGATATTCCTTGTATGTCGCCTCAAGCCCCTCGAACTGCGGCGCGAAACCGCAGTAACTGGCCGTGTTGACCACCACCAGCGGCTTGCCTGCAAAGCGCTGGCACAGGTCCACCTGCCCCTTGCCCCGCAACTCTGGCAGGCTACCCTGCAACAACGCCGGGCAATCGGCAGCCCAGCTCGATGCGCCGGCAAGCAAGGCCAGCACCGGCACCATCAACCAATGTGCACGCATGACTCGTTTCTCCCGCAAGACAATCCCTGAACTTGCAGGGTAGCGCCTAACAAACACTCATGCCCAGCTGCATCAGCGCCATCCCACCCTTGTGCCAGCCCCACCACACCAGCGCCAGCAGCAACAGGGCGGCGACGGCCAGTAGCCCTCGAGCCAGGTAGCGGTTCATGCGGCCTGGGCCTGCAGGCGGGCGACCGGGCTTTCGCGCACGGGCCAGTTGAGGGCGGCAGCCAGCAGGCTGAGCAGGATGGAAATCTGCCAGACCAGGTCGTAGCTGCCAGTGCGGTCATACACCACCCCGCCCAACCAGCCGCCCAGAAAGGCGCCCAGCTGGTGGAACAGGAAAACGATACCGCCAAGCATGGACAGGTTGCGCACGCCGAACACAGTGGCCACCGTGCCGTTGGTCAACGGCACCGTGGACAACCACAGCAGGCCCATGGCGATGCCGAACAGGTAAGCGCTGACTTCAGTCACCGGCGCCCAGAGGAACAGCACGATCACTACCGCACGCAGCAGGTACAACCCGGTCAGCAGGCGCGGCTTGGACATGCGCCCGCCCAGCCAGCCCGCGGTGAAGGTACCGACAATATTGAACAGGCCTACCAGCGCCAGCACCGTTGTGCCGGTGGTCGCGGCCAGGTGCTGGTCGACCAGGTAGGCCGGCAGGTGCACGCCAATGAACACCACCTGGAAACCACAAACGAAAAAGCCCAGCGCCAGCAACCAGAAGCCAGAGTGCGAGCACGCCTCGCGCAAGGCCTGGCCCAGGGTCTGTTCGGCACCATGGGTGGGCAGCGGCCGGTCGCGCAGCAGGCCGACGAAGGGCACGATCAGCGCCACCATCAGGCCCAGTACCAGCAACGCTGCGGACCAGCCCAGCCACTGGATCAGGCCGAGGGTGCCCGGCAACATGGCGAACTGGCCGAAAGAACCGGCAGCGCTGGCAATGCCCATGGCCATGCTGCGCTTCTCCGCCGGCACGGCACGCCCGACCACGCCGAGGATGACCGAGAACGAGGTGCCGGACAGGCCGATGCCGATCAGCAAGCCTGCACTCAGCGACAACGACCAGGCCGAGTCGGCCATGCCCATCAGCACCAACCCGGCAGCGTAGAGAATACCGCCAATGATCACCACCCGCGCCGCGCCCATGCGGTCGGCCAGGGCGCCGGCGAACGGTTGCGCCAGCCCCCAGATCAGGTTCTGCAAGGCAATGGCGAAGGCGAACACCTCACGCCCCCAGCCGAAGTCCGCGCTCATCGGCGCCAGGAACAGGCCGAAGCCGTGCCGCACACCCAGGGATAGCGCCAGGATCAGCGCTGCCCCCACCAATACCCACCCGCTGGTTCGCCACACCGAAGTCATTGTCGTTATCTCCAGCACATCGCAAGGTTTTACGGGTATATACCCGCTTATAGTCGTATCAAATCAAGCCAGTTGGTTCAGCAAACGCACCAGTTCATCCCGCTGCCCTGCCCCCAACCGCTCCACCAGTTCGGCCTGAGCCTGTTCCCAGGCTGGATGGGCAGCGTGCAGCAGCTGGGTACCGGCCTCGGTCAGCAGCACCACGCGGTTGCGCTGATCGTCACCATCGGCCAAGGCCACCAGCCCTTCAGCCTCCAGCACCCGCAGGTTGCGGCCCAGGGTACTGCGCTCCAGGCCCATGGCCTCTGCCAGGGTGGTGATACTGGGGCGATCGAGCCGCTGCAGATGACGCAACAGGGAAAACTGGGCGACATTGACCCCGAAGCCGGCAAGGGCCTCGTCGTAATGCCGGCTCACCCCACGGGCGGCACGACGCAGATGGGTGCAGATGCATTCACTGGTCAACATGGATACGTGTATATACCCGCGTCATGTGTGTTGCAAGAGATTTCATCCCAATTACTTAACCAGGTTCAAGCGCCGGCGAATCGGCTCGAACTCCACCGTAGCCTTGCGCGCCAGCGGGTCTGGAGCGCCCTGCTCGATTGCCTGCCAATAGCGCCACGGCACCTTGGCCGAGCCCAGTTCGTAGTCCATGCCGTCCCAGTTATCTTCACGGAAGCTGTAGAAGGCCCAGTGCAACCGGTGGCGATCCAGCACGCTTAGCACGTCTTCCAGGTATTGCCGGCAGCCCGGCAGCCTGCGCATACAGCCGAACTCGCCCACCACCAACCGAGAGCGGGGCACGTTCATGGCCGCGGCCCAGTCCAGCGGCTGGCGCAGGTATTGCGCCACACGCTGGCCATCCCACTGCTGCGTCTGCCCCGCGAACGGTGCCGGGCCGGGATAGGCGATGGGCTGCTTGCGCGTCATGTTCGGTGCACTGGTCACCAGATAGGGCTCGTACATGTGCACGCTGTACAGCACTCGCTGGTCTTCCAGAGGTGCCGGCCAGTAACCGAAGGCGTCAGCGGCGGCGAACCAGCCGGCATCGAGCATGACCGGCGTGTCCGCGTCCTCCTCGCGAATGGCCGCTATCAACCGCCGATACAGGGCCGGCAGATCACGCGCACTGCCCTGCTGCCGTGCATACCACTGCTGCATTTGCCCAGGGTCGGCATGCTCGGCCAGGCCACCTTGCTTCTCCGGGGCGGGCTCGTTGACCAGGTTGTAGGCGGCGATGGCCGGGTGACCTTTCAGCTCACGCGCCAGATCCCGCCAGAAGGCCTCAGCCTGCAACCAGTAGCGTTTCTCCTGCCAGAGGCGGTCGTCGAACTGGCCCTGGTTGTTTTGCGACCAGCGCATGCCGGGTAGCGAGAGCGGTGCGATGACCACCTTGAGGCCGGCCTGATGGGCGCGGTCGAGGGTGGCTCGCAGCGTGGCCAGGTCAGCCGCTGGCAGACCTTGGTAGGCATCGGCATCGCCGAGAAGGAAGTCGCGTTCCGCCGGCAGCCATTTGTCGTAGGACAGCCGCACCCAGGTCGCGCCATAACCGCTCAAGGCGTCGAAGTAGGCTTGATCAGGCGGCAGCCGGTTGAAGCTGTTGCCACCGTGGCGGGGGGTGTTCCAGAAATCCATGAGATCGGCTGCCATGGCAGCAGGCCCCATGGCCAACAAAAACGCAGCGAGAATGACATGACGCATGGTGCCGACACTCCTCGACAGTTTGCGGGAGGGGCAAGCATACGCCAGTGAAAAGATGCCGGTTCTTGCTGAGTTTTTTCAGGAATTTACCGACACGTTAGGCTCAGAAACGCCCTACAGAAACATCCTGCTTGCGCGGTCACCTGTAGGAGCGGCCTTGTGTCGCGAAAGGGCTGCAAAGCAGCCCCACGATTTCAGCGTTAGTGCATAAATTGCCGGGGCTGCTTTGCAGCCCTTCGCGACACAAGGCCGCTCCTACAGGGTCCAGAGCAAGGCTCAGAGGCCCAACGCCAACCCCAGCACCACGGCCAGTTCGAGCAACTCCAGCATTGCACCAGCGGTATCACCGGTAGTCCCGCCCAGGCGCCGGCACATCAGTTGTCGCAACCAGGCAAACACCGCCAACGCCAGTACCACGACCCACCCGCCCAGGACCAGGCAAAAAAGCACACAGCCCAGCAGCACCCAGCCGGCCGCATGCCGGGGCAGGTGCTCGGCCAGCGCTTGCCCCAAACCACCCTGCCGTACATAAGGCGTACTCAGGAACAATCCGAGCATCGCCGCCCGCCCGATCAACGGTGCCAGTAGCAACTGCACGCCAATGCCCTGCTCGACCAGCACCCACAAGGCGCAGAACTTCAACAACAGCACCAGCACCAGAGTGACCACGGCAATCGGCCCGCTACGCGGGTCTTTCATGATCAGCAGGGTGCGTTCGCGGTCACCGAAACCACCCAGCCAAGCGTCGGCGCTGTCCGCCAGGCCATCCAGATGCAAGGCGCCACTGAGCAACACCCACAACGTCAGCAGCAGGGCCGCGTGCAACGGCGCCGGTGTACCCTCCAGCAAGTGGCTGGCCAGCCACAGCAACAGGCCGAACAGCAACCCGACCAACGGGTAACAGAGCAGCGAGCGCCCCACCTCGCGCGGCGCCGGCATGCCCGGCAGACTCACCGGCAGGCTGCTGAGAAACTGCAAGGCAATCCACAACGGCAACATTTCAGCGCCCCTCGACCAACTGGCCGTCGTCACCCGGCACCAATCGCATCAGCGCAGCGTGGCCGACTTCGACCTGCAGCAACTGCGCCCTCGGCAAACCACGGGCACGGGCCAGCAGCAGCCGCATCACGCCGCCATGGGTGACCAGCAGCACACGCTTGCCAGCATGCTGATGGCTCAGGCGCTCGACAGCCGCCAGCACACGCTCGGCGAACGCCTCGACCGGCTCGCCATTGGGCGGTGTAAACGCGTAAGGGTCCGCCCAGAAGCGCCCCAGCGCGTCCGCCTGGTCTTCCATGATCTGCGCCGCACTACGGCCTTCCCAGTCGCCAAAATGCAGTTCCTGCAACGCCGCTTCGCGCTGTACCGGCAGGTTCAGCCGCTCGCCCAGTTCCTCGGCAAAACGCGCGCAGCGCTGCAGCGGCGAACTGACCAGCACCTCCCACGGGCCGGCTTCGGCCACGGCGCCACGCATCTGCGCCCAGCCCTTGTCGGTCAAGGCATCATCAAGGCTGCCACGCAGGCCGCCCTGTTCCGTTTCGCCATGGCGCAGCAGGTCGAGGATCATGCCGGGCGGTCCGCCACCGCAGCCTCGGCGAAGGTAGCCATCTGCCCGTGCAACGCACAGGCCAGGCGCAACAGCGGTACGGCCAGGGCAGCCCCACTGCCCTCGCCCAGGCGCAGGCCCAGGGCCAGCAACGGCTCAGCCTGCAACGCGTCGAGCAAGGCTTTGTGCCCAGGCTCTGCGCCTTGGTGGGCGAACAGCAACCAGGCCCGGCACTGCGGGTTGAGGCGCACCGCCAGCAGCGCGGCGACACTGCAGATGAAGCCGTCCACCAGCACCGCGATACCCGCCTGCGCGCAGCCGATGTAGGCACCGGCCAGGGCCGCGATCTCGAAACCACCGACACAGCCCAATGCCTGCAATGGATCGTTGGCGCTCAGGCCATGCAGGCTCAGCGCCCGTTCGATGACCTCGGCCTTGTGCCGCACCCCGGCCTGGTCCAGGCCGGTACCCGGGCCACTCAACTCAGCCGGCGGGCAGCCCAGCAGGACGCTAGCCAAGGCAGCGGCAGCCGTGGTGTTGCCAATACCCATCTCGCCACCGATGAACAGCTGCGCGCCCTGTTCGGCGGCGCGCAGGGCACTATCGCGGCCAGCCTGCAGGGCGGCCTGCAGCTGGCCCTCGGTCATCGCTGGCTGGCGGGCGAAGTTGGCGGTACCGGCGCCCAGGCGCAGATGGCGCACGCCAGGCAGTTCCAGGTGCGGGTCGATGGTGCCCAGGTCGACCACTTCCAGACTCGCCTGCAGCTGGCGCGCCAGCACGCTGATTGCCGCGCCACCACCGACGAAGTTGCGCAGCATCTGCCCGGTCACCGCTTGCGGGTAGGCCGAGATACCTTCCTCGACCACACCGTGGTCACCGGCAAAAATGCTGATTGCGGCGTTATCCAAGGTCGGCCGTTCACACCCCTGCAGGCCGGCCAGCTGAATGGCCAAACCTTCCAGTTGGCCGAGCGAACCGGCAGGTTTGGTCAGCTGCTGCTGACGGGCGCGGGCCTGGTCCATGGCGGCGTTGTCGAGGGGTTGGCAGGCATCACGCCACCAGGCTTGGGTCATAGTGCAGGTCCTTTGAGCATTAGGGGCAGGCCGGCCACGGTCAGCACCACGCGCTGACAGCGTTCGGCCACAGCCTGGTGCAGCCAGCCGGCCAGGTCGACATAGCGTCGGGTCAGCTCGCCCATGGGCACGACGCCCAGGCCGGTTTCGTTACTGACCAGGATGACCGTGCCCGGCAACTGTTCCAGGCAGGCCAGCAGCGCATCACGCTCCTCGGCCAGGCGCTGGTCGTCTTCGAGCATCAGCAGGTTGGTCAGCCACAGGGTCAGGCAATCCACCAGCAGGCAGCGCCCTTCGGCCGCTTCGGCGCGCAGTACCGCGGCCAGGGCCAAGGGCTCTTCGATCAACCCCCAGTCATCGGGGCGACGCTGGCGATGCAGCAGCACGCGTTCGTTCATTTCTCCATCCAGCGGCTGGCTGGTGGCGATATAGGTCACCGGCAGGCCACTGGCGCTGGCCAGCTGTTCGGCCAGGCGGCTCTTGCCCGAACGGGCGCCGCCGAGGATCAGGTTGAGCATGTCAGGCCACCCCACAGAGCTCGCGCAGGCGCGCGGTGTCCAGGTGCTTTTCCACCAGGTCGGCCAGGCGCTCGATATCGCGTTCGCGCAGGGCCTGGTAATCGACGGCCTGCACATCATCCAGCCCAGCCCAGCCCAGCAGCGCCGCGCACGACTGGCTGCCTTCGAACAGGCCGTGCAGGTAGGTGGCAAGTATCTGGCCATCAGCGCTGACAGCACCATCGCAACGGCCATCGGCAAGTTGCACGGCTGGCTGCTCCAGAGCAGGCCCCGTGGTGACGCCGGCATGAATTTCATAACCGGCAACCGGGACTGCCTCCATGTTCAGCGTGCCGGCAACGTTGCGCAGTTGCTTCTCGGCTTCGAGCACCGTGGCGTAATCGAGCAGGCCAAGCCCCGGGCTGGAGCCTGCAGCCCCTTCGAGACCAAGCGGGTCATGCACTTCGCGGCCCAGCATCTGCAGGCCACCGCAGATCCCGATCAGCTTGCCGCCATAGCGCAGGTGCCGGTCGATGGCCTTGTCCCAACCGCGCTCACGCAGTTGCGCCAGGTCGCCACGCACACTCTTGGAGCCCGGCAGGATGATCAGGTCGGCGGCCGGGATCGGCTGGCCCGGGCCGATGAACTGCAGGTCCACCTGGGGGTGCAGGCGCAGTGGGTCGAAGTCTGTGTGGTTGCTGATACGCGGCAGCACCGGGACGATCACCTTGAGCACGCGCTCGGCCTTTGCCCCCTGGCGTGCATCGATGCCATCTTCGGCTTCCAGATGCAGATCGGTGACATACGGCAGCACGCCCAGCACCGGCTTGCCGGTGCGCTGCTCCAGCCAGTCCAGCCCCGGCTGCAGCAAGGCGATGTCGCCGCGGAAGCGGTTGATGACAAAGCCCTTTACCCGCGCCTGCTCACTGGGCGACAGCAGTTCCAGCGTGCCGACCAGATGGGCGAACACACCACCACGATTGATGTCGGCAACCAGGATCACCGGGCAGTCCACCGCTTCGGCAAAGCCCATGTTGGCGATGTCACCGGCACGCAGGTTGATCTCCGCCGGCGAGCCCGCGCCTTCGACCATGACCACCGGCCAGGCGGCGCTCAGGCGCTGGTGCGAGGCCAGCACCGCCTGCATGGCGATGGCCTTGTAGTCGTGGTAGGCCACCGCGTTCATGCTGGTGACGGCACGGCCATGGATGATCACCTGGGCGCCGGTGTCGCTGTTGGGCTTGAGCAGCACCGGGTTCATGTCGGTGTGCGGTTGCAGCCGGCAGGCCTGGGCCTGCACTGCCTGGGCCCGGCCGATTTCACCGCCGTCGGCGGTCACCGCGCTGTTCAGCGCCATGTTCTGCGGCTTGAACGGCACCACGCCGACGCCCTGGCGCAACAGCCAGCGGCACAGTGCGGTCACCAGCGTGCTCTTGCCGGCGTCTGAGGTGGTGCCTTGCACCATGAGGGTGGTCATGCCGTTTCCTTCTGATAGGCCGCCAGGGCCTGGGCCAGGCGCTGTTCGTCCGCCGCATGAGCAGGCAGCCCAAGGCGAACCGCCGGCGGGTGCTCGAACAGCCGCACCAGGATGCCGCGGCGGGCAAGAAAGTCATGCAGTTGCGCAGCGTGCTCGCTGCGTACGTACTGGAACAGGTCGCAACCACCGCTGGGCACCAGGCCGGCACTGCGCAACAGCATAGCCAGCCGCTGGCTGGCGGCAGCGCAGCGTTCGACCTGCACACGCTGGGCGGCGTGGTCGGCCAGGCTGGCCTGGGCCAGCACCCGGGTCGGGCCATTGACGGTCCACGGCCCAAGCAACTCGGCCAGGCGCAGCAGCAGGCTGCGTTCGGCGGCAACGAACCCCAGGCGCACGCCGGCCAGGCCGAAGAACTTGCCGAACGAGCGCAGCACGATCAGCCCCGGGCGCTCGGCACAATCGATCACGCTTTGCGCCGGGGTGTTGTCCATGAACGCTTCGTCGACCAGCAGCCAACCACCGCGGGCGGCCAGGCGCGTATGCCAATCCAGCAGGCGTTCACGCGGCACCCGGCGGCCGGTGGGGTTGTTGGGGTTGACCAGCACCAGTACGTCGAGGCTGTCGAGCGTCGCCTCGACCTGTGCTTCGTCCAGCTCAAGCAACTGGTGCCCCGCCCGTTGCCAGGCGTATGGGTGCTCGGCATAGCATGGCGTCAACACCCCTACCCGGCCGGCTGCGCGCAGCAGCGGCAATGCCTGGATCGCGGCCTGGGAACCGGCCACCGCCAGCAATTGGCGGGCGCCGTAATACGCACGCGCGGCGTCCTCCAGGCCGTCCTCGGTCTCCGGCAGGCGGGCCCAGGCCTCCATGGGAATCGGTGGAATCGGGAAAGGCCATGGCGCAATGCCGCTGGACAGGTCGAGCCACTGCTCGCGGGCGATGCCGTATTGCCGTACCGCCCGCAGCAGGCGGCCTCCGTGTTCAAGCATTGATATTGGCCCCCAGGCAGATCACCAGCAGCCACAGCCATACGCCGCGCTGCACCAGGCCCCAGCCGCGCTCGATGGCGTCGGCGTCGGCCATTGGCCCGTCACCCAGGCGTGGCCGCTCATGCAGCTCGCCGTGGTAAACCGCCGGGCCACCGAGTTCCACCCCTAACGCACCAGCACCGGCGGCCATCACCGGCCCGGCATTGGGGCTGTCCCACAGCGGGCCCTGCTTGCGCCAGCAGGCCAGGGCCAGGCGGGTCTTGCCCAGCAGCGCGTAGGTCAACGCCACCAGCTTGGCGGGAATATAGTTGAGCACATCGTCGACGCGCGCCGCGCACCAGCCGAAGCGTTCGAAGCGCTCGTTGCGGTAGCCCCACATGGCGTCCAGGGTGTTGCTCAGGCGGTACAGCACCACGCCCGGCGCGCCGGCGACCACGAACCAGAACAGCGCGGCGAATACCGCATCGCTGCCATTCTCCAGTACCGATTCGGTGGCCGCCCGGGCAACCGCAGGTTCGTCCAGTTCACGGGTTTCGCGGCTGACCAGGTAGCCCACACGGCGCCGCGCTTCTTGCAGGTCACCCTGGCGCAAGGCACTGGCCACCGGCAACACGTGTTCGCCCAGGCTGCGCAGCCCGACGGCGCAGTACAGTGCCAGCACGTCGACCAGCCAGCCGATGTACGGCAGCCAGGAGAGGATCAGTGCCACCAGGGTAAGCGGCACCACGGCCAGGAACCATGCGCTCACCCCGTGGCTGCGCCAGCCGCGCCCACCGGCATTCAGGCGGCGCTCGAGGTTACTGGCCATGTTGCCGAAGGCTACCAGCGGATGGCGCCGCTGCGGTTCGCCCAGCAAGGCATCCAGGGCCACCCCGGCCACGGTCAGCAAGGCCACGCTCATTGGCGCTCTCCCCATTGGTTCTCAAAGAGCATTTCACTCAAGGGCCGTTCCTCGGCCCAGTTTTCCAGCACCAGCATCGGTGCCGGGTAGAACTCGGTCACCGGCCCCAGGCACAGCACCGCGACCGGCTTGGCCCCGGCCGGCATGCCCAGCAGCGCCGCCAGCGCCTGCGGGTCGAACAGCGACACCCAGCCCATGCCCAGGCCTTCGCCACGGGCTGCCAGCCACAGGTTCTGGATGGCGCAGGCCAGCGAGGCCAGGTCCATTTCCGGCAGGGTACGACGGCCGAAGATATGCGGCTCGCGGTTGTCCATCAGGGCGGCCACCAGCAACTCGGCGCAGTCATTGATGCCCTCCACCTTCAGTTTCATGAAGGCGTCGGAGCGTTCGCCCAACGCTTCGGCGGTGCGCACCCGCTCTGCTTCCACCAAGGCCTGGATGCGCGCACGCAGGTCGCGCTGGGTGATGCGGATGAAACGCCAGGGCTGCATCAGCCCGACGCTGGGCGCCTGGTGCGCGGCAGCCAACAGGCGGCCCAGCAGTTCCGGGGCTACCTCGCCACCGGCGAAATGGCGCATGTCACGGCGCTCGCCGATAGCCCGGTAGATCGCGGCGCGCTCGGCGTCGCTGTAGGCGTGTTCGCTCATGGTCGCAACAGCGCCGCCGCCGCATCCGGGTTGGAGGGGAAGTAGAAGTGCACGTAGGAAGCCGTCAGCCGACCCAGGCGGTACACCGCTTCGTTGCCACGCCCGCCATTGGGGCTCAGGCCACGTGCGATCGGCTCCAGTGCGGTACTGGTCAGCGAATGGTGATAGGTGTGACCGCGCAGGGTGCCTTCCGGCAGTTCCACCGCCTGCAAGGCCAAGGCAGCCAGGCGCTTCTGCATTGTCGCTTCGCCCGGCAGCAGGCCGAGCAGCTCGGCACGCTCGCCGGCCACGTCGGTCAGGGCATCGAGCAGATACAGCATGCCACCGCACTCGGCCAGCAACGGTTTGCCCTGGGCGTGATGGGCACGGATCGCCTCGTTCATCGGCGCATTGCCGGCCAGGGCGTGGTGGTGCAGTTCGGGATAACCGCCCGGCAGGTACAGGCTGTCCACTGCCGGCAGTTCGCGGTCATGCAGCGGCGAGAAGAATTCCAGCTGTGCGCCCAGGTTGCGCAGCAGGTCGAGGTTGGCGCCATAGGTGAAGGCGAAGGCCTCGTCCCGCGCCACGCCAATGCGTACACCGGCCAACGAGGCAGCACTGGTTTGCGGCTCGGGTTCGGCAAAGGTCACTGGCGGCGGCAAGGCAGCATCGCAACTGGCGCCAAGCGCCTCGGCAGCGGCATCCAGGCGCGCGTCCAGGTCGTTCAGCTCGCTGGCCTGGACCAGCCCCAGGTGGCGGCTGGGCAGCTCTATACCGCGCTCGCGGGACAAGCCGCCATACCAGCGCAGGCCCTCGGTCAGGCTACCTTCCAGCAGTTGCGCGTGGCGCAGGCTGCCGACCCGGTTGGCCAACACACCGGCAAACGGCAGGTCCGCATGGTAGCGTGCCAGGCCCAGGGCCAGGGCGCCGAAGGTCTGGGCCATGGCCGTGCCGTCGATCACCGCCAGCACCGGCACGCCGAAGTGGCGCGCCAGGTCGGCGCTGGACGGCGTGCCGTCGAACAGCCCCATCACCCCTTCGATCAGGATCAGGTCGGCCTCGCCGGCGGCTTCCCACAGCAGGCGGCGGCTTTCCTCGGCGCCGATCATCCACAGGTCGAGCTGGTACACCGGCGCGCCGCTGGCCCGCTCGAGGATCATCGGGTCGAGAAAGTCGGGCCCGCACTTGAACACCCGCACCTTGCGCCCGAGGTTGCGGTGCAGGCGGGCCAGGGCGGCGGTGACGGTGGTCTTGCCCTGGCCAGAGGCCGGTGCCGCGATCAGCACGGCGGGGCAATGGCGCGGCTGGCTCACAGTTCCACGCCCTTCTGTGCACGGATGCCGGCCTGGAAGGCGTGCTTGAGCATGCCCATCTCGGTCACGGTGTCGGCCAGTTCGATCATCTCGGGTTTCGCGGCACGGCCAGTGACGATCACATGCTGCATCGGTGGGCGGGCCTGGATGTCGGACAGAACCTGGTCAAGGTCGAGGTAGCCGTGCTTGAGGGCGATGTTCAGTTCATCGAGCACTACGAACTGCACGCTCGGGTCTTGCAGCAACTGGCGCGACACGGCCCAGGCCGCTTCGGCGGCGGCAATGTCGCGCTGGCGGTCCTGGGTTTCCCAGGTAAAGCCCTCGCCCATCACGTGGTAGCGCACCTGCTCGGGGAAGCGGCGGAAGAACAGCTCTTCGCCGGTGCTGTTGCGGCCCTTGATGAACTGCACCACACCGCACTGCATGCCATGGCCCAGGGCGCGCGCGAGCATACCGAAGGCCGAGCTGCTCTTGCCTTTGCCATTGCCGGTCAGCACCAGCAGCAGGCCGCATTCGTTGGGGGAATTGGCGATGCGTTCGTCGATGATCGCCTTCTTGCGCTGCATGCGCGCCAGGTGGCGTTCGTCGCGTTCGGTGGATTCGCTCATCAGGGTTCTCCGCTGGCTGGCGCCACGGCAACGCGCGGCGACAGGTAAAAGGCGGGCAGACGGAGAACGCGCAGGGGCCGTGGCCGTACGCCACGGTGCACCGCGCATCACCCTCCGTGATGCCGTTGGCAGTATCAGGCCGGTCTCCGGGCTTGTGAGCGGGCCTTGGCCCAAGCCTGCGCGCCTTCCCGGGTGCTGGCACCCAGTGGCCCTGCGCGGCCGCGACTCACCTACCGTTGCGGGGGCAGCGCCGGAATCGCGCCATGCTGGCACCCACCGGCTTCCCAGTTTCACCCTGCCCAGTCGGGGCTGGCAGGGCACCTGAAACACGCGCGAAGGTTAGAGGGTTGCACCGGGAGCGTCAATCGAAGCGGGCCGCTTTGCAATCGAACAGGCACCGCCCGGGTAATGGCCAATTCACCTGGTTGTGCCACACTGAATACAGTGATATCACATAGCCATCACTTTCAGCTGAACGCGATCACAACGATAACAGGAGAGCGCAGCATGCGAGGCCAGATCATCAACAACCCGCGCCTGGAGTTTCTCGCCCCGGTGCTGGAGCGCTGGGGCGATTGTATCGACCGCTTCAACCAGTTTGCCGGCGATGCCGAAGCACCTTACTGGCATGGCGCCGCGGCCAATACCGGGCTGCTTGCCGCAGCGGCCTGGCAGGCCGAACTGGCGGCGCTGCAGCAGTTTGCCGGCAAGAAGCAGCGCGACGAAGGCGAACACGAAGGGCGCTGCGACCTGTCGATCAGCAGTGCCGATGAAGCGCTGTACCTCAGTGTCAGCCAGCGCTGGCCAAAAGTTGCCCGGCTGGACATGGCCGACGCCCTGCAGCAAACCGCTGCCCTGGCGCGCCAGGTGGCCTACCCCAGCCAGTTGAAAGCCGGTGCGCTGTTCATCAGCCCGTGGAAGGCTGGCCAGCATGCCAGCCCCGAGGAACTGCAGGACCTGGTCGACGATCTGCAGAAACATACCGCCTGTGCCATCGCCTGGTACTTCCCGTATGCCTATCGCAAATTGCACAACGAGCTGGGGCAGTATTTCCCGGGGGTGGCGTTGTTGCTCAAGCAGGCTTGAAGCAACTTCGGCTCGGGCCGGGGCCGGAACGCGTTAGCAAGCGCGACGTGGTTTCTGTGGGAGCGGGCGTGCCCGCGAAGAATCCAACGCGGTGGCTGGCACCGGCTGCGCCGGTGTTCGCGGGCGCGCCCGCTCCCACAGCGCCCCATTTAAGTCTCCTGTCGTAGTGAAGCGAGCCACCGCAGGTGCCCCACGCACAGCCATCATGAGGAGCCAATCCCGATTACTGGTACACGGCTGCGGTTTCTGACGATTTATGCTCTCGCACTTGTACTTGCACTCGCTCTTGCTTTTGCTCTTGCTCTTGCTCTTGCTCTTGCTCTTGCTCTTGCTCTTGCTCTTGCTCTTGCTCTTGCTTTTGATCTTGATCTTGCTCTTGATCTTGATCTTCGCGACTTCAGGAGGCCGAGCAGAGGTCTTGCGGAGGGAGGTGACGGGCATGGATGCCCGTCAAGCGCTGAGGCCCCATGGATGGGGCCTGCAGCGCGTACTCCCGGGAGCAAGACCGGCGCGAGGGAACCCCGTAGCGTAGCGGAGGGGCCGGATGATGGGAGCGCAGCGTTTTTTGGTTACTTTTTGTCGCGTTTGACAAAAAGTGACTCGCCGTAAGGGCGAAAAGGTGAGTAAGCGTCGCCATCGTAAATGGACTATGCGCGAGATCAAGACCAGTACTTTTCCGCTCTTCGCTCTTCGCTCTTCGCTCTTCGCTCTTCGCTCTTCGCTTTCAAGCGTGGGCATCAACAACAAGGTCAACATTCATTTGCGAAGGTGGCGCTTAATCACCTTTCCGCCCTTACGGCGGGTCACTTTTTGTCAAACGCGACAAAAAGTAACCAAAAAACGCTGGCTCCTATCATCCGGCCCCTACGCTGCGCTCCGGGGTCCCCTCGCTACGGGCCTGCTCCCGGGAGTACGCGCTGCAGGCCCCATCCATGGGGCCTCAGCGCTTGACGGGCATCCATGCCCGTCACCTCCCTCCGCAGTCCCTTCGCTCGGCCTCCTGAAGTCGCAATCGGCGGCGCCTGAACTATCGCGCGCTTAGAAGCAAAAGCAACGGCAACGGCAACGGCAACGGCAGTTGGATAGTTGCCGGGAACCTCGCGAATGTCGCCGACCTCTCAATTCATAGGCCCTGTTAGGAGGATGCCGCCCATGAAACACCTGATGCCTTGGTTATTGGCTGCCAGCCTGACTGCCTGCGGCGAAACCGCCCTGCTGAATGTACTCGACGGCAGCGGCCCAACCCCCCAGCTGCCTGCTCCGGTCAAGACCACCCTCCCCACCGTGAATATCGCCCCGGCAGTGGGCTGGCCCAAGGACGCCAAGCCCGAAGCAGCACCAGGCACTCAGGTGAAAGCGTTCGCCGCCGGGCTCGACCACCCTCGCTGGCTATACCTGCTGCCCAACGGCGACGTGCTGGTAGCTGAAACCAATGCCCCGCCCAAACCCGAAGATGGCAAGGGCCTGCGCGGTTGGGTCATGAAGAAGGTGATGAAGCGGGCAGGTGCAGGCGTGCCCAGCGCCAACCGCATTACCCTGCTACGGGATGCCGACCACGACGGCGTGGCTGAAATCCGCACGACCTTCATCGAAGAGCTCAACTCACCGTTCGGCATGGCCCTGGTCGGCAAGGACCTCTACGTCGCCAACACCGACAGGCTGCTGCGCTTTCACTACGAGCCCGGTGCCATGCAAATTCGCAATGAAGGCCAGCCGGTAGTCGAGTTGCCAGGCGGGCCGCTCAACCACCACTGGACCAAGAACGTCATCGCCAGCCCCGATGGCAAGAAGCTTTTCGTGACGGTCGGCTCCAACAGCAACGTAGGCGAAAACGGTATGGACAAGGAACAGGGACGCGCCGCGGTCTGGGAAGTGGACCCCGCCAGCGGCCAGCACCGCCTGTTCGCCACCGGCCTGCGCAACCCTAACGGCCTGGCCTGGGAGCCGCACAGCGGCGCGTTGTGGACGGCAGTCAACGAGCGTGACGAGATCGGTAGCGATCTGGTACCGGACTACATAACTTCCGTGAAGGACGGCGGTTTCTATGGTTGGCCCTACAGCTACTACGGCCGCCACGTGGACGAGCGCGTGCAACCGCCAGCGCCTGAAAAAGTAGCCCAGGCGCTGGTGCCCGACTACGCCGTGGGCCCTCACACGGCATCGCTGGGGCTGGCATTCGCCGAACCGAATGGGCTACCACCGCCCTTCGAACAAGGGGCATTCGTGGGCCAGCACGGGTCTTGGAACCGCAAGCCACACAGTGGCTACAAGGTGATTTTCGTACCGTTCGACCCGTCAGGAAAACCTTCGGGCAAGCCAGTGGACCTGCTTACCGGTTTTCTGGATGAGCATGGCAAGGCCCAAGGGCGACCGGTCGGTGTAATCACCGACGGGCGTGGCGGCGTGCTGGTAGCCGATGATGTCGGCAATGTGGTCTGGCGGGTGAGCAAAGCCCCGCCTGTCCTCAGGGGTTCTGCGCCAGATGCCCTTGCGGAATGACGCGTTTGGCCTGCAGGTAAGCCTTGGCCCAGTAGCTGTTGGACAGGTAGTCCAGGCGCACCGTGCCACCGCTGGAAGGTGCATGCACGAAGCGCCCTTCCCCGACATAAATGCCAGCATGGCTGACCTGCGAGCCGCCACTGGTGGCGAAGAACACCAGGTCACCGGACTGCAGCGACTTGGCATCCACGGTTGGCGCGCGCATGACGATCATCTCACGCGTCGAACGCGGCAGGCTGATGCCGGCAGCATCACGGTAGACGTACTTGATCAGGCCACTGCAATCGAAACCGGAGTCCGGCGTGTTGCCGCCCCAGCGATAAGGCGTGCCCACCAGGCCGATAGCACGCATCAGCACGTCATCGGCAATCGGCGAAGGGCTGGGCTGGCTATAGGTTACCTGCGGCTGTACCACAGGGGCCGGCGCAGGCGCACGGCTGGAGCAGGCAGCAAGCAAGGCTGCCAAGGAGAGAAATGCGAAGCGCGCCATCTTTACCATGGCCAGAACATCCTGTCTGAGTCCGCTGGGCCGCAGCCGAAAAGAATTGAGAATTTAGATTAGACGCTTTCTATAAATGCGCACGGCGGCGAGCTTTTTTCAAAGCATCGCCGCCGCGGCAGGATATATCATTTTGCTATCAGTTGCGCGCGATATTGGTGGTCGGCGCCATGGCCAAGGCACGCTTGGCTTCGATGAAGGTCTTGCTCCAGTAGCGGTCACCGAGGCTGTCGATGCGCACGCCACCACTGCGGCGGCTGCTGGAGTGGATGAACTGGTTGTCACCCAGGTAGATGCCGGCATGGCTCACGCGGCCGCGACCATTGGTGCTGAAGAACAGCAGGTCACCTGGCTTGAGCTTGTTGCGGGCCACTTTCGGGGCATCGACGTTGATCATTTCACGCGTGGAACGCGGCAAGGTAACGCCCGCCTCTTCGCGGAACAGGTAGCCGATGAAACCACTGCAGTCGAAGCCGGACTTCTCCGAGGTACCACCGAAGCGGTAGCGGGTGCCGATCAGCGACATGCCGCGCTCGAGAATGCTG
>Ga0268257_1000866_pt1 | contig 30143 bp, 24 predicted proteins | sample AgamicAtPrz_FD_200249 | JGI IMG/M metagenome (GOLD analysis project Ga0268257, IMG submission 200249) | Agave microbial communities from Guanajuato, Mexico - At.P.rz (v2) (version 3) | ecosystem: Host-associated > Plants > Phyllosphere > Phylloplane/Leaf | place: Guanajuato, Mexico | collected... | reverse complement strand
CTTGCATGCGGCGGAAACGGATCAGGGCGTCCATGATCGCGTTGTTGAACCCGTGGCCCATGTGCAGGCTGCCGGTCACGTTCGGCGGCGGGATCATGATGGTGTAGGACTCGCCTGCACCTTGTGGGGCGAAATAGTTCTCGGACTCCCAGGTGTTGTACCAGGAAGTTTCGATGGCGTGCGGCTGGTAGGTCTTATCCATGCGCGGCGGGACCCTGTGCATTTATTCGGGAAAGCCGGGAAGTATAACCAAGCTGGGGGCCGCAGGCGACAAGCTGCTGCTATCTGGCAGGGCAGGCATGGCCTCTTCGCGGGTAAACCCGCTCCCACAGAGACCTCACAAGTCTTAGGGCTCCTGCGATCCCTGTGGGAGCGGGTTTACCCGCGAAGCAGGCGCCGCCGAATTTTCAGGTTTACTCCGAACGCTTGATCAACCGCTCGATCCGCGCATCCAGCCGGCGCTTGATCTCGTTCTCGATATGCGGGGTAAAGTCATTGATCACATCCTGCATGATCATTTGCGCCGCCGCGCGCAGCTCGCTTTCCAGGTGCAGCAGGGTGTCCTGGCGGCGGGTCTGCGGGTCATCTTCGGGCTCGGCAGCTACCGGCTCGGCCGCTGGCGCGTGGTTGCCGGGCGCTTCTTCAAGCAGCAACGGGATCTGCTCCACCGTCTCGGTCAGCAGCGGTGGTTGCAGGTCGGCGTCGCCAAGCAGCTGGCGTATCGACTCGAGGTCATCGAGCAGATGGGCGGAGTCGGGCAGGGGGGAGGGCTTGTCCATCGTCGTCAAAGTCGCTGTAAGCGGTGGTCTTGCAGAGCATAGCCCTGTTCACGGTAGAAACGGAATCGTTCACGGGCCGATTGGCGGATGCCAGGCTCTTCAACGACGATTTCGGCCACCCGTTCGAACTGGCCGACGAAGGCCGGTACGCCGGCGCCCAGGTTGATCAACAGGTCGTGGTGATCGCCTGCACTGTCGGCGGCCAGGCCCAATGCCACGCTGGCATCGGCATGCACTTCCGCGAGATCGTGGGGCACGAAGGCCTCGCCCTTGAAACGCCACAGGCGTTGGTCCAGCTCGCTGCGCTGCTCGGCGTCCTGGCAATGCAGGTAGACCCGGTGGCCAAGGCGCCAGGCCTTTTCGCACAGCTTGCAGGCGAAATCGAGCCGCGCCGACAGCGAGTCGGTGGGCAGGATGTAGAAATCGACTTTGCTCATGGTGGTATCGCCGGCCGGTGGCGCGCGGGGCGCCACCGGCTTCATGGCGTCAGGCGCCAGCGCGGTCCAGCAGGTACTGGGTCAGCAGGGGCACAGGGCGGCCAGTGGCGCCCTTGTCCTTGCCACCGCTGACCCAGGCGGTGCCGGCGATGTCCATGTGCGCCCAGTCGTAGGCCTTGGCAAAGCGCGACAGGAAGCAGCCGGCGGTGATGGTGCCGGCCTTCGGCCCGCCGATGTTGCCCATGTCGGCGAACGGGCTGTCCAGTTGCTCCTGGTACTCATCGAACAGCGGCAGCTGCCAGGCACGGTCGTCGGCGCGCTTGCCGGCGTCGAGCAACTGGCCGACCAGGTCGTCGTTGTTGCCCATCAGGCCGGTGGTGTGGCTGCCCAGGGCGACGATGCAGGCACCGGTCAGGGTGGCGATGTCGATGACTGCCTGCGGCTTGAAGCGCTCGGCGTAGGTCAGGGTGTCGCACAGCACCAGGCGGCCTTCGGCGTCGGTGTTGAGGATTTCCACGGTCTGCCCGCTCATGGTGGTGACGATGTCACCCGGGCGGGTGGCGCCGCCGCTCGGCATGTTCTCGGCGCAGGCCAGCAGGCACACCAGGTTGACCGGCAGCTGCAGCTCTAGCACCGCACGCAGGGTGCCGAGCACGCTGGCGGCACCGCACATGTCGTATTTCATTTCGTCCATGCCGGCACCAGGCTTGAGGCTGATGCCGCCGGTGTCGAAGGTAATGCCCTTGCCCACCAGCACGAACGGCTTGTCCGCCTTCTTGCCGCCCTGGTAGTTGAGCACGATCAGGCGTGGTGGCTGGTCGCTGCCCTGGCCGACGGCGTAGAACGCGCCCATGCCCAGGTCCTTGATCTTCTTTTCGTCCAGTACTTCGACTTTCAGCGCCTTGTGCGCCTTGCCCAGATCCTTGGCCTGTTCGGCCAGGAAGCTAGGGTGGCACAGGTTGGGCGGCAGGTTGCCCAGGTCGCGGGTAAAGGCCATGCCGGTGGCGATGGCGCTGGCATGCTTGACGGCACGCTCGACCTCGGCCTGGCCGGCCTTGTCGGCCAGCAGGGTGATCTTTTTCAGCGCGCGCGGCTCGGCCTTCTGGCTCTTGAAGCGATCGAACACGTATTCGCCGTCGAGCAGGGTTTCGGCCAGCAGGCGGTACTTGCCATAGTGGGCATCGCGGTTGCTGACCGCGATATCGTCCAGGGCCAGCACGGCGTCGGTGCCGTTCAAGCCTTTGAGTACGCCGGCAACGCTGGCGACCAGCTTGCGCCAGGCGCGGTCGCCCAGGGCTTCGTCCTTGCCGCTGCCCACCAGCAGCACGCGCTCGGCCTTCAGGCCCGCGAGGTTCTGCAGGAGCAGGGTCTGGCCGGGCTTGCCGGCCAGGTCGCCACGCTTGAGCACGGCACTGATGGCACCTTCGCTGGCCTGGTCGACGGCCTTGGCCACGCTGCCGAGCTTGCGGTTTTCACCTACCGGGAGGACCAGGGTGGCGGTTTTTACGGATGCAGCAGCTACGCTTTTTACAACCAGTTCCATGTCAGGATCCCCGAATGATCGATACAGTCGGCGCTGTGTATTCCAGCGCTCTGGACGGGCCTGGCCGCGTAGTCGCGCGCCAGCGGAAAAGCTGCCAGTTTGAGCCTGCGGCAAGCGTGCTGACAACCCCGTTGTGCGCCTTCATGCGCGGCGAAGTGACAGGGGCGGTCAATCACAGGATAATGCGCGCACTTTACATGGAGGTTCGCCTTTGGCGAACCGGCATTGGTCTTGGCTGTACTAAGTCATTGTCTGGCGCCATTGCTTGGCAGTCCGCCCTGACAACCCAGGAGTGTCTGGTTTGATCGTCTTTCGTTATCTGTCCCGCGAGGTCCTGGTGACCTTGAGCGCCGTCAGCGCCGTGCTGCTGGTAATCATCATGAGTGGGCGCTTCATCAAGTACCTGGCCCAGGCTGCCCAGGGTGTGCTCGACCCGAGCGTGCTGTTCCTGATCATGGGCTTCCGCCTGCCGGGCTTCCTGCAGCTGATCCTGCCTCTGGGGCTGTTCCTCGGCATTCTCCTGGCGTACGGGCGCCTGTACCTGGAAAGCGAGATGACCGTGCTGTCGGCCACCGGCATGAGCCAGCAGCGCCTGCTGGGCCTGACCATGGCACCGGCCGCCCTGGTCGCCCTGCTGGTGGCCTGGCTTAGCCTGAGCCTGGCGCCGCTGGGTGTTGCCCAGGTGCAACAGATCATCAGCCAGCAGGATGCCCTGACCGAGTTCGACACCCTGGTGCCGGGCCGCTTCCAGACCCTGCGCGACGGCTCGCGGGTGACCTACACCGAAGAGCTGTCGGACGACCGCATCAACCTGGCCGGGGTGTTCATTTCCGAGAAGCGCTTCAACCAGGACAAGACCAAGGACCGCGCCCCGTCGGTGCTGGTTGCCGAAAAAGGCCACCAGGAAATCCAGGCCGACGGCAACCGCTACCTGGTGCTGGAAAACGGTTACCGTTACGACGGCAACCCGGGCCAGGCCGATTACCGTGCAATCAAGTACGACACCTACGGCGTGCTGCTGCCCAAGCCGGAAGTCGCCGAGGAAGTGACCGATCGCGAAGCCATCCCCACTTCCGAGCTGATCGGCAAGAAAGGCCTGCGTGAGCGCGCCGAGCTGCAATGGCGGCTGTCGCTGCCGATCCTGGTGTTCATCGTCACCATGCTGGCGGTGCCGCTGTCCCGGGTCAACCCGCGCCAGGGCCGCTTCCTCAAGCTGCTGCCGGCAATTCTTCTGTACATGGCCTACCTGACAATGCTGATTTCCGTACGCGGCGCCCTCGAGAAGGGCAAACTGCCGATCGCCCTGGGCATGTGGTGGGTCCACGGCCTGTTCCTGCTGATCGGCCTGGGCCTGATGTACTGGGAGCCGCTGCGCCTCAAGCGCGCCGCCCGTCGTGCGGAGGTGGCCCATGGGTAAGCTCGACCGCTATATCGGCCAGAGCGTGCTGCTGGCCATCCTCGCCGTGCTGGGGATCATCCTCGGCCTGGCTTCGCTGTTTGCCTTCATCGACGAGATGAGCGACCTGAGTGACACCTACACGGTGATGGAGGCGGGCAACTTCGTCCTGCTGACTGCACCGCGGCGCCTGTATGAAATGCTGCCGATGGCCGCCTTGATCGGCTGCCTGATTGGTCTGGGCAGCCTGGCCAGCAGCAGCGAACTGACCATCATGCGTGCTGCCGGGGTTTCCATCGGGCGCATCGTCTGGGCGGTGATGAAGCCGATGCTGGTACTGATGCTGGTCGGCCTGCTGATCGGCGAGTACGTGGCGCCGGTGACCGAGAACAAGGCCCAGGCCGACCGTTCCCTGGCCCAGGGTGGTGGTGATGCGCAAAGCTCCAAGCGCGGCATGTGGCACCGCCAGGGCGAGGAGTACGTGCACATCAACGCCGTGCAGCCCAACGGCCTGCTGCTGGGTGTGACTCGTTACCGCTTCGACAGCGAGCGCAAGATCGTCACCTCGAGCTTTGCCCGCCGTGCACAGTACCAGGACGACCACTGGATGCTCAGCGACGTGCGCACCACCTTCTTCCGTGGCGATCACACCGAAGTGGTGACCGCGCCGCAGGAGCGCTGGGACGTTTCGCTCACGCCGCAACTGCTCAATACCGTGATCCTGGCGCCGGAGTCGCTGTCCATCACCGGGCTGTGGGACTACATCCACTACCTGTCCGACCAGGGCCTGAACAATGCCCGTTACTGGCTGGCGTTCTGGACCAAGGTATTGCAGCCGATGGTGACCGCGGCGCTGGTGCTGATGGCCATTTCCTTCATCTTCGGCCCGCTGCGTTCGGTAACCCTTGGCCAGCGCGTGTTCACCGGTGTACTGGTGGGCTTCGTGTTCCGCATCGCCCAGGACCTGCTGGGGCCTTCGAGCCAGGTGTTCGGCTTCCCGCCGCTGCTGGCGGTGGTGATCCCGGCAGGCATCTGTGCGCTGGCCGGTGTGTGGTTGTTGCGCCGGGCAGGTTGATGGCCTGAGCTGTACAAAAAAGCCGGCCTCAGGGTCGGCTTTTTCATGGGTGTTCGGCTGTGCTGGCCCCTTCGCGGGTAAACCCGCTCCCACAGGAATCGCACCGGTCGTGATGCCTGTGCTGTACCTGTGGGAGCGGGTTTACCCGCGAAGAGGCCAGCACAGGCAATACAGGTCTCAGTTCATTTCTTCTGCTTCGGCACCCGCACCAGCTGGCTTTCCGAATAGATGTCATGCCAGCCCCGCTGGCGCTTGTCGATCAAAACCCAGAAAAACCCCAGCCCCAGGCACAGCCACGAGGCAATCGACACCACGAAGCGCAGCAGCGCCTGCCACAGGCTGATGGCTGTGCCATCGGCGTTCTGCACCCGCACGCCCCACACCTGCATGCCCAGGGTCTGCCCGCCATGGGTCCAGAACTTGGCAAAGAAACCGAACAGGACGAACAGCAACACGGTGGACAACAGCGGGTCGCCGTCCAGTGCGCCAGCCTCGGTCAGCTCACGCATGCGGGCTTCGCCGATGATCGCCATCTGGATCATCTTGTAGGCACCGGCGGTCACGATCAGCAGCGCCGTGCACAGCAGGAAGTCGTAGAACATCGCCGCCAGGCGCCGGCCCAGGCCGACCGGTGGAAAATCACCCTGGGGTGAAAGCAGAGGCTTGGACATGCAGAACGGCTCCAGAAGACGAAGCGGCTATTCTACGGGCAAAAAAAAGCCCCTGCACTTGGCAGGGGCTTTTTCGAAGTCGGGTTCAGCTTAGCCGATGACCTGAACTTTGTCAGCTTGCAGGCCTTTCTGGCCCTGCACTGCTTCGAAGGAGACTTTCTGGCCTTCTTTCAGGCTCTTGAAGCCGTTGCCTTCGATAGCGCGGAAGTGCACGAACAGATCAGCACCGCTTTCTGGGGTGATGAAACCGTAACCTTTTTCGTCATTGAACCACTTGACGGTACCGTTCTGACGCTCAGCCATTGTCTTATTTCCTATGAAGCTTGAATTTTGATGACAGTTTCTTTTGCAATAACAGGAAGCAAAAGATTACTGGGCTGGGTTGCAGGAAAGTAAGAGACGTCGAACGGGTTGTAGCAGATTGCGGCTACTGGCCCAGGTCACGAACTGTTGCGACCCATGCAAACACAGTGCAGTGACTCTACGCCAACTCCCGAGCGAAAAACAAGCCCTTGGTCGTATGGAAAATCGGCCGTTTGCCGATAACCGACCGATTTGTCGGAAACGGCATGGCGCCTGGCCTGGCGCCATGTTCAAAAGTTATTAGACAGGTTCGAAAACGAATATGTCGAACCTGCCCGCAACCTTCACAAAGCGGCTTCAGCCCCGGTAGTAACGTTGTGCCACGAAAGGCGTTTTGCTGACTTTCAAGGCAACCTTCTTGCCGCGCACCACGGCAAACAATGAGGTGTCGATAGCGCTATGTTCACTATCGATATAACCCATTGCTACAGGTGCACCGAGTGTCGGGCCAAAGCCCCCGCTGCACACTTTGCCTACAGGTTTATCGTTTGCATCGACAATATCCGCGCCTTCACGTACTGGGGTACGCTCCTGCGGCAACAGGCCCACACGTTTGCGCGCCACACCATCGCGCTGATGAGCGAGTATGGCCTCGGCACCCGGGAAACCGGCGGCACGCGCGCCATCGGCACGGCGAACCTTGGAAATGGCCCACAACAGGCTGGCTTCCACCGGCGTGGTCTCGGTGTTCATGTCGTGGCCATACAGGCACAGGCCGGCTTCCAGGCGCAGCGAGTCACGCGCACCCAGGCCGATCGGCTGTACTTCCGGCTCGGCCAGCAGGCGGCGGGCCAGGGCTTCGGCGGCATGTACCGGTACCGAGATTTCGTAGCCGTCTTCGCCGGTGTAGCCCGAGCGGCTGACGAAGCAGTCTTCACCCAGCAGTTTCACCGGGCGGAACTGCATGAAGGTCATGCCGGCCACTTCCGGGGCCAGGCGCTCCAGCACCTTGACCGCCGCCGGGCCTTGCAGGGCCAGCAGGGCGCGCTGCTCGAACAGCGGTTGTACCTCGCAACGGCTGCCGATGTGCGCTTGCAGGTGGGCCAGGTCCTGGTCCTTGCAGGCGGCGTTGACCACGAGGAACAGCGTGTCGTCGCCCAAGTTGGCGACCATCAGGTCGTCGAGGATGCCGCCTTGCTCATTGGTGAACATGGCATAGCGCTGCATGCCCACCGGCAGGTCGATGATATCCACCGGCACCAGGCTTTCCAGGGCCTTGGCGGCATCGCTGCCGCGCAGGGTGATCTGGCCCATGTGCGAGACATCGAACAGGCCGGCCTGCTCGCGGGTGTGCAGGTGTTCCTTGAGCACGCCCAACGGGTACTGCACCGGCATGTCATAGCCGGCGAACGGCACCATGCGCGCACCCAGTTCCAGGTGCAGGGCGTGCAGTGGGGTCTTGAGCAGTGTTTCGGACATCGGTGACTCCTTGCTGTTGTTGTCGGGTCAACATTCGATGATGTTGACGGCCAGGCCGCCACGGGCGGTCTCTTTGTATTTGCTTTTCATGTCGGCGCCGGTCTGGCGCATGGTGCGGATGACCTTGTCGAGCGACACGTAGTGCTGCCCGTCGCCGCGCAAGGCCATGCGCACCGCGTTGATCGCTTTCACCGAGCCCATGGCGTTGCGCTCGATGCAAGGCACCTGGACCAGCCCGCCAATCGGGTCGCAGGTCAGGCCCAGGTTGTGTTCCATGCCGATTTCGGCAGCGTTCTCCACCTGCTGCACGCTGCCGCCCATCACCTCGCACAGCGCCCCGGCGGCCATCGAGCAGGCCACGCCGACCTCGCCCTGGCAGCCTACTTCGGCGCCGGAGATGGAGGCGTTTTCCTTGTACAGGATGCCGATGGCCGCGGCGGTGAGCAGAAACCGCACCACCCCGTCCTCGTTGGCTCCCGGTACGAAGCGCATGTAGTAATGCAGCACCGCCGGGACAATGCCCGCCGCGCCGTTGGTCGGCGCGGTGACCACACGCCCGCCGTAGGCGTTTTCCTCGTTCACTGCCAGGGCATAGAGGTTGACCCAGTCGAGTACCGACAGGGCATCGCGAAGGCTGGCCTCCGGGTTTCGGCTCAGTTGGCGGTACAACGCCGGCGCCCGGCGCTTGACCTTGAGCCCGCCCGGCAGGATGCCTTCATGCTGGCAACCGGCTTCGACGCAATCCTGCATCACCTGCCAGATGCGCAGCAGCCCGGCACGGGTTTCCGCCTCGGGGCGCCAGGCCGCCTCGTTGGCCAGCATTACCTGGCTGATCGACAGGTTTTGCCCGGTGCAATGGCCGAGCAGCTCCTTGGCGGTCTTGAACGGGTAGGTCAGCGGTGTGCTGTCCTCGACGATGCGGTCGTGGCCGGCAGCGTCCTGGTCGACCACGAAACCGCCGCCCACCGAGTAGTACTCGCGGCTGCGGATTTGCAGGCCGGCCTCGTCGAAGGCGCGGAAGATCATGCCGTTGGGGTGGTAGTCCAGCGGCTTGCGAATCATCGCCAGGTGCTGCTTTTCGATGAATGCGATGCTGTGCTCGCCGAGCAGGTTCAGCCGACCGCTGTCGCGGATGACCTGCAGGCGGGCAGGGATGGTGTCGGTGTCGATGACATCGGGGTGTTCGCCTTCAAGGCCCAGCAGCACGGCCTTGTCGCTGCCATGGCCCTTGCCGGTGGCGCCGAGCGAGCCGTACAGCTCGGCCTTGACGCTGACCGTGCGGGCGAGCAGGCCATCACGGCGCAGCCCTTCGGCGAAGCGCGCGGCGGCGCGCATCGGGCCGACCGTGTGCGAGCTGGAGGGGCCGATGCCGATCTTGAACAGGTCGAAGACGCTCAAAGACATTGCTCATTCCCTCCGGTAAGTAAGGCGAGTGCTGCGCACTCGATCGCCGGCAAGCCAGCTCCCACAGGTACTGCACCAGCCTTGAGTGCGGTGAGGCCCCTGTGGGAGCTGGCTTGCCGGCGATGAGGCCTGAGCGCCGGGTCAGGCGTCCTGATAGCTCTCGATCGACGGGCAGGCGCACACCAGGTTGCGATCGCCGAACACGTTGTCGACCCGGCCGACCGGTGGCCAGTACTTGCCTTCCACCAGGCTCGGCAGCGGGTACACCGCCTGCTCGCGGCTGTAGCCATGGGCCCATTCGCCAACCAGCTCGGCCGCAGTGTGCGGGGCGTTCTTCAGCGGGTTGTCGTCCTTGTCCAGGCTGCCGTTCTCGACCGCGCGAATTTCTTCGCGGATCTGGATCATCGCATCGCAGAAGCGGTCCAGTTCTTCCTTGGACTCGCTTTCGGTCGGTTCGATCATCAGCGTGCCTGCAACCGGGAAGGACATGGTCGGGGCGTGGAAGCCGAAGTCGATCAGGCGCTTGGCCACGTCGTCTACGCTGATGCCGCTGGTTTCCTTCAGCGGGCGCAGGTCGAGGATGCACTCGTGGGCAACCAGGCCATTGCCGCCGGTATACAGAACAGGATAGTGCTCTTCCAGGCGACGGGCGATGTAGTTGGCGTTGAGGATCGCCATCTGCGAGGCACGCTTGAGGCCGGCACCGCCCATCATGCGGATGTACATCCAGGTGATCGGCAGGATGCTGGCGCTGCCGAACGGCGCGGCGCAAACCGCGCCCTCGGTGTTTTCCAGCTGCGCGTGGCCGGGCAGGAACGGCGCCAGGTGCGACTTGACACCGATCGGGCCGACGCCCGGGCCGCCACCGCCGTGCGGGATGCAGAAGGTCTTGTGCAGGTTCAGGTGCGAAACGTCGCCACCGAACTTGCCCGGGGCGCACAGGCCGACCATGGCGTTCATGTTGGCGCCGTCGATGTACACCTGGCCACCGTTGTCGTGGATGATCGCGCAGATTTCGCCGATCGCTTCCTCGAACACGCCGTGGGTCGACGGGTAGGTGATCATGATCGCGGCCAGGCGCTCGCGGTGCTCGATGGCCTTGGCGCGCAGGTCCTCGACATCGACGTTGCCGCGGGCATCACAGGCGGTGACCACCACGCGCATGCCGGCCATGTGCGCGGTTGCCGGGTTGGTGCCGTGGGCCGACGACGGGATCAGGCAGATGTCGCGGTGGCCTTCGCCACGGCTGCGGTGGTAGGCGCGGATGGCCAGCAGGCCCGCGTACTCGCCCTGGGAACCGGCGTTGGGCTGCAGCGATACGGCGTCATAGCCGGTGGCGGCGCAGAGCATGGCTTCCAGCTCGGTGGTCATCTGCAGGTAGCCCTGGCTCTGTTCGGCCGGGGCGAACGGGTGCAGGTTGCCGAACTCGGCCCAGGTGACCGGGATCATTTCGCTGGCGGCGTTCAGCTTCATGGTGCACGAGCCCAGCGGGATCATGCTGCGGTCCAGCGCCAAGTCCTTGTCGGCCAGGCGGCGCAGGTAGCGCATCAGCTCGGTTTCGCTGTGGTAGCGGTTGAATACCGGGTGGGCGAGGATGGCCGACTGGCGCAGCAGGGCGGCAGGCAGCAGCGAGCCGGTGCTGGCGGCCAGGGCGTTGAAGTCCGGCTGGGCCTGGTCGCCACCGATCAGCTGCCACAGGGCCTCGACATCGGCCTGGCTACTGGTTTCGTCCAGCGACAGGCCCACGTGGGCGGCGTCAATCTGGCGCAGGTTGATGCCCTGGGCGCGCGCCTTGTCATGCAGGCTGGCAGTGGCACTGCCGGTGGCCAGGGTCAAGGTGTCGAAGGCGCTGGCGCCCACTACCTGCACGCCCAGCGTCTTCAGGCCGGCGGCCAGGATCGCGGTCAGGGCATGGGTACGTTCGGCGATGCGCTTGAGGCCGGCCGGGCCGTGGTATACGGCGAACATGCTGGCGATGTTGGCCAGCAGCACCTGGGCGGTGCAGATGTTGCTGGTGGCCTTTTCGCGGCGGATGTGCTGCTCGCGGGTCTGCATGGCCAGGCGCAGGGCGGTCTTGCCGAAGCGGTCGATCGACACGCCGACCAGGCGGCCCGGCATGTCGCGCTTGAACGCGTCACGGGTGGAGAAGTAGGCCGCGTGCGGGCCACCGAAGCCCAGTGGCACGCCGAAGCGCTGGGCGCTGCCGATGGCCACGTCGGCGCCGAACTCGCCAGGCGGGGTCAGCAGGGTCAGGGCCAGCAGGTCGGCGGCAACGGCGACCAGGGCGTTGGCGGCGTGGAAGCGCTCGACCACTTCGCGGTAGTCGAATACTTCACCGTTGCTGGCCGGGTACTGGAGCAGGGCGCCGAAGAAGGCGCTGACATCGCCCAGCTCGCGCTCGTCGCCGACCACGATCTCGATGCCCAGCGGCTCGGCACGGGTGCGCAGCACGTCGAGGGTTTGCGGGTGGCAGTGCACGGAGGCGAAGAAGGCGTGGCTGGCCTTGTTCTTCGACAGGCGCTTGCAGAAGGTCATGGCCTCGGCTGCAGCGGTGGCTTCGTCGAGCAGGGAGGCGTTGGCGATCGGCAGGCCGGTCAGGTCGCTGATCAGGGTCTGGAAGTTCAGCAGCGCTTCCAGGCGGCCCTGGGAAATTTCTGGCTGGTACGGGGTATAGGCGGTGTACCAGGCCGGGTTTTCCAGCAGGTTGCGCAGGATCGGCGCCGGAGTGTGGGTGTTGTAGTAGCCCTGGCCGATGTAGCTCTTGAACAGCTGGTTCTTGCCGGCGATGGCCTTGAGCGCGGCAAGCGCGTCGGCTTCGCTCTGGCCATCGTGCGAGCCGAGCACGCTGGTGCCTTTGATGCTGTCGGGAATGACCGCGGCGGTCATGGCTTCCAGCGAGTCGAAGCCGAGGGCGGCCAGCATGGCCTGCTCGTCAGCGGCACGCGGGCCGATGTGGCGGGCGATGAATTCGTTGGCGGTGCCGAGGTTGATGGTCATGGCGGGGTTCCTCAGGCGTCGTCGTTGGCTTTGATCAGGCGGTCGTAGGCGTCCTGGTCGAGCAGGGCGGCCACGGCGCTGGCGTCGGCGGGAATGAAGCGGAAGAACCAGCCTTCGCCCATCGGGTCTTCGTTGACCAGTTCCGGGCTGTCTTCGAGTTGGTCGTTGATCTGGACCACTTCGCCAGTCAGGGGCATGTACACACCGCTGGCGGCCTTGACCGACTCGACGGTGGACGCTTCGCTGCCTTTCTCATACTGCTGCAACTCTGGCAGTTGCACGAAAACCACATCGCCAAGGGCGTTCTGGGCGTAGGCGGTGATGCCCACGGTGACGCTGCCATCGGCTTCGACGCGCAGCCATTCGTGATCTTCAGTGAAACGCAACTCGCTCATGGGGAATCCTCGGGAAGCAGGGCGTTAGGCGCAGTGGCTCCGCGCTCTTGGGGTTGGGATTCCCTTAGCAAAAATGCGGCCAATCGTTAAAAATCTTTATAAATCAATATGTTAAATATTTTGCGTAATCATTTTGTCATTCTTGTGGAATGAAAACGCTACAGCGGGTGGGGGATGGAAAAGGGTTTGGGGATCAAACCCTTGCACAGCCGTATCCGAATGGATGTGTATCGATTTGAATACGGTGTATTTAAATCGATACGGTTCTGTCTGCAGGGGAAGGAATCGCCATTATCGGTAGGACCCTTTTCCAGTGTGAAGCTCACACCTAACCACGTGCCCCTCCTAAAGGGTCAAATAGCCGATTCTGCTGATGCAAAGGCTTGAGCAACTTACCGGCTGAGTGTTCAACCTCTGGCTCAAAAGAACGGCAGCGCCAGATACAGCTTGATGACGATGACATTGATGATGTCGATGAAGAACGCCCCCACCATCGGCACCACCAGGAAGGCAATGCGCGAGGCTCCGTAGCGCTGGGTCACCGCTTGCATGTTGGCGATTGCCGTCGGCGTTGCGCCCAGGCCGAAACCACAGTGCCCGGCAGCCAGTACCGCTGCATCATAGTTGCGGCCCATGACCCGGAACGTGACGAATATCGCGAACAGTGCCATGACCAATGTCTGTGCGGCGAGCAATGCAAAGAACGGTAATGCCAGTGCTGAAAGTTCCCACAACTTGAGCGACATCAAGGCTATGGCCAGGAATAGCGACAAGCTCACATTGCCCAATACCGAGACTTCCCGTTCGAAAACTTGATAAAAGCCGAGCGCCGAAAGGCCGTTTCGCAACACCACGCCCACGAACAGCACGCAAACGAACGTTGGCAGTTCAAATGCAGTGCCTTTCAGCAAACCGTTAAGTAACGAGCCTGCGAGCAAACTGACAGCGATCAGCGCCAGTGTTTCGATAAATGAAAACGGTGTAATCAGGCGCTCTTTGTCCGGTTGTTCGAAACCTTTGGGCAGTTGTGGTGCTGCTTCTTCGATACCAGGCGTCGATACCCGCTTGATCAGCAACCGGGCGACCGGGCCACCAATCAGGCCGCCCAGTACCAGGCCGAAGGTAGCTGATGCCATTGCCAGCTCGGAGGCCGAGGCCAGGCCAAACTTTTCGGTAAAAGTGGCCCCCCACGCGGCGCCTGTACCGTGACCGCCGGACAAGGTAACAGAGCCGGCCAGCAGGCCCATCAGCGGGTCGAGGCCCAGTGCCGTTGCCAGGCCGATACCCATGGCGTTCTGGACCAGCAGCAAGCCGGTTACCACCAGCAGGAACACGGTAACCACGCGGCCACCTTTTTTCAGGCTGGCGAAGTCTGCACTCAAACCAATGGTGGCGAAGAATGCCAGCATCAGAGGGGTTTGCAGTGAAGTATCGAATTGCACGTGGATATCGAATCTGCGCAACGCCAGGAACGCCAAGGCCACTACCAGGCCGCCAGCAACAGGTTCCGGAATATTGTAAGTGCGCAAGAAACCAATACGCGCGACCAGGCCGCGCCCCAATAACAGTACCAAAGAGGCGGCTACAAGCGTCCCGTAAAAATCGAGTTCAAACATCAGGTGCTCTCGTTATATCCAGTAGCGGACCACTTCCCGCTATGGGGCGGACAAGTGGAGTGACAGGTGGGAATAGACTGTCACCATTCTACGAGGCATCCGTGGGAGAGTATCTTTCACTGGCGTAGGAAAAGCCTGAATAACAACCGGATTATTACAATAACTATCAGGGGCCGCTTTGCGGCCCATCGCAGGCAAGCCAGCTCCCACAATTACCGTGACAACCTCGAGAGCAACGCCGTACCTGTGGGAGCTGGCTTGCCTGCGATGGGCTGCGTAGCAGCCCCGTTGACGCTATCTGACAGGTATCAGGCTTTGCCCGGTATTCCATATTTGCGCAGGCGCTGCGCAATGGCGGTATGTGAAGTTTGCAAGCGCCCGGCCAGTTGCCGCGTCGATGGGTAGCTGGCGTACAGGCGTTGCAGCAGCTCGCGCTCGAAATCGCCCACGGCCTGTTCCAGGCTGGCCACTTCGCCGTCCTGGCCACGGGCCACCGAGGTGCCGGCGATGTCCAGGTCACCGATATCCACCAGGTTGCCCTCGCAGATGGCTGCGGCGCGGAATATCACGTTCTGCAGCTGGCGCACGTTGCCCGGCCAAGGGTTGGCCAGCAGTGCCGAATGGGTGGCCGGGGTCAGCCGGCACGGTGGGCGCTGGATCTGCGTGCAGGCCTGCTGCATGAAGAAATGCGCCAGCATCAGGATGTCCTGGCCACGGTCGCGCAGCGGTGGCACTTGCAGGTTGAGCACGTTCAGGCGGTAGAACAGGTCTTCGCGGAAGCTGCCTTCGGCGACCATGCGCTCCAGGTCGCGGTGGGTGGCGCTGATGATGCGTACATCCACCTTCACTTCGCGGTCGCCACCCACCCGGCGGAAGCTGCCATCGCTGAGAAAGCGCAGCAGCTTGGCCTGCAGGTATGGCGACATCTCGCCGATTTCATCGAGAAATACCGTGCCCTGGTTGGCCAGCTCCATCAGCCCGGGCTTGCCGCCCCGTTGCGCGCCGGTGAAGGCGCCGGGGGCGTAGCCGAACAGTTCGCTCTCGGCCAGGCTCTCGGGCAGCGCGGCGCAGTTCAGGGCCAGGAATGGCGCCGTGTGGCGGCTGCTGATGGCGTGGCAGGCGCGGGCTACCAGCTCTTTGCCGGTGCCGGTTTCGCCATGCACCAGCAGCGGTGCATCGAGCGCCGCCACGCGCAGGGCGCGGGCCTTGAGGGTGCGGATGGCCGGTGACTCGCCGAGCAGGGCATCGAAGCCTTCGGCATGGTCGTGGTGCATGGCCGACAGGCGTTCGCCCATGCGCGTGGGTGGGTACAGCGTCAGCAGGCCACCGGCGTTGGTGATCGGCATGGCGTCCAGCAGCAGGCTCTGACCATTTAGCTGCATCTCGCGCATGGGCAGGTGGAAGTTGTTGTCCAGCAGGGCCTGCAGCAGCGCCGGGTCGCCGAACAGTTCACCCACCGAGCGCCCGGCCGATTCGCGGCCGCACAGCTCGATCAGCGCCGGGTTGGCCAGCAGCACCTTGCCGGCACTGTCCACGGCCAGCACCGGGTCGCTCATCGCCGCCAGCAGGGCATCGAGCTGCAGGTGCCGGCGTTGGCCAGGGAGGATGTCGACCACGTCCACCGATTGCACGCCATGTACCTCGAACAGCGCGTCGTGCAGTTCTTCGAGCACGGCGGGGCTGAGGGTAGGGGCGTCGATGTAGACGTTCGGCGGGACCATCTCCACGGCGTCCAGGTTGAGGTTGCGGGCACCGAGCAGGGCGAGGACTTCCTGGGTGATGCCGACGCGGTCGATGAAGCTGACGTGGATGCGCATGGGGAGGGTGCGGTTGTGGCTGGGGGAGGGCGGTAGTATGCCTCAACATTGTCGGGGCCGCTTTGCGGCCCTATCGCGACGCAAGGCCGCTCCTACAGGTACAGCGCCACGCCCGAAATTGGCGCGATCCCTGTAGGAGCGGCCTTGTGTCGCGATGGGCTGCAAAGCAGCCCCCGGTTCTTGAAATCACTCCAGATGTTCAGGCTTGATCGGATCGCCCGATTTCACATCCAGCTTTTCGCGAATGTCCGCGAACATATGGTCATAAAGCTTGTGCGGCGAACCCAGGCTCTCGAATTTCTTCGGTGGCGTCAGGTACGACTGCGCCCTTCGGCTCAGCTGCATGAGGAAGCTGGGCAACACCTGGTCCTTGGCCAGGAAGAACTTTTCTTCCACTGGCTTGCCTTCGATGCTGCCATGCATCTTGAACTGGATGCCTCTGCCTTCCTTGGGGTCCGACACTGCCTCGTATTCGATGTTCAGGTCATAGCTGTGGTCGTTCTGGTTCAGCGCGGTGCGCTCGATGTGTACATGACCGGGCTGGTACTGGGCCATGGCAAGCTCCTTTGGAAGGTCGAAAATGGCGGGCGCTGGCGCCCGCCTACTGCATTCAACGGTAGCTGATCCCCGGCTTCGCGGTGGAAACCCGCGTGCCGGCGGTGCCTTTGACGATGTCTTCGATGTTCTCCAGCGAACTGATCACTGCCACTTTGCCGGTGTTGCGGGCAAAGTCGCAGGCCGCCTGCACCTTCGGCCCCATGGAGCCGGCGGCGAAGCCGAGGCGTTCGAGCTCGTCGGGGTGGGCCTGGGCAATGGCCTTTTGCGTGGGCTTGCCCCAGTCAACATACGCCGCATCGACGTCGGTGGCGATTATCAGAAGGTCGGCGTCCAGCTGCTCTGCCAGCAGGGCCGAGCACAGGTCCTTGTCGATCACCGCCTCGATGCCCTTGAGCTTGCGGTTCTCGTCGTACATGGTGGGGATGCCGCCGCCGCCGGCGCAGATCACGATGCTGCTCTTTTCCAGCAGCCACTTGATCGGGCGGATCTCGAAGATGCGCTTGGGTTTCGGGCTGGCTACCACGCGGCGGTACTTGTCGCCGTCAGGCTTGACCACCCAACCCTTTTCCTTGGCCAGGCGCTCGGCCTCTTCCTTGGCATAGACCGGGCCGATGAACTTGGTCGGGTCCTTGAAGGCGGGGTCGTTGGCGTCCACTTCGACCTGGGTCAGCAGGGTGGCGAACGGCACTTCGAAGGCCAGCAGGTTGCCCAGTTCCTGTTCGATCATGTAGCCGATCATGCCCTCGGTCTCGGCACCCAGCACGTCCAGCGGGTAGGCCTCGTCGGGCTTGTAGGACAGGCCCTGCAGCGACAGCAGGCCAACTTGCGGGCCGTTGCCGTGGGCGATGACCAGCTCGTTGCCTGGGTGGATCTTGGCGATCTGTTCGGTGGCGGTGCGGATATTGGCGCGCTGGTTGTCAGCGGTCATGGGCTCGCCGCGACGCAGCAGGGCGTTGCCGCCCAATGCAACAACGATACGCATGGGGAATGTCCTTTAACAAAAGAAGGGAGCGCTGCTCTCGACCGGTATCGCCGCCCCCTTGTGGGAGCGGGTTTACCCGCGAAAGCGTCAGCCCATGCAACACGGCTGGTGCTACTGACGCATTCGCGGGTAAACCCGCTCCCACAGGGATTCGGGTTGCCCGGCTTGCCGGGTCAGCCTTTACAGGTCAGCCAGTGTCGACACCAGGATCGCCTTGATCGTGTGCATGCGGTTTTCCGCTTGCTCGAAGGCGATGCAGGCCGGCGACTCGAAGACGTCGTCGGTCACTTCGATACCGTTGGCCAGGTCCGGGTACTGTTCGGCGATCTGCTTGCCTACCTTGGTTTCGGAGTTGTGGAACGCCGGCAGGCAGTGCATGAACTTGGTCCGCGGGTTGCCGGTGGACTTCATCAGTTGTGTATTCACCTGATACGGCTTGAGCAGCTTGATGCGCTCACCCCAGGCTTCGATCGGCTCACCCATCGATACCCACACGTCGGTGTGCACGAAGTCCACACCCTTGACCGCGGCAACCGGGTCTTCGGTGAGGGTGATGCGCGCGCCGCTTTCCTCGGCGTACTTGCGGCAACGCTCGACCAGGTCGTCATGCGGCCACAGCGCCTTGGGCGCTGCGATGCGCACGTCCATGCCGAGCTTGGCGCCAATCAGCAGCAGCGAGTTGCCCATGTTGTTGCGGGCGTCGCCCAGGTAGGCGTAGCTGATGTCGTGCAGCGGCTTGTCGCTGTGCTCACGCATGGTCAGCACGTCGGCGATCATCTGGGTGGGGTGGTATTCGTCGGTCAGGCCGTTGAACACCGGAACGCCGGCGAACTTGGCCAGCTCTTCGACGATTTCCTGCTTGAAGCCACGGTACTCGATGGCATCGTACATGCGCCCGAGCACACGAGCGGTGTCCTTCATGCTTTCCTTGTGGCCGATCTGCGAGGAGGTCGGGTCGATGTAGGTGACATTGGCGCCCTGGTCATAGGCGGCCACTTCGAAGGCGCAGCGGGTACGGGTAGAGGTTTTTTCGAAGATCAGCGCGATGTTGTTGCCTTTCAGGTGCTGCTGCTCGGTGCCGGTGTACTTGGCACGCTTGAGGTCGCGGGACAGGTCCAGCAGGTAGCGCAGCTCGCGGGTGCTGTGGTGTTCCAGGCTGAGCAGGTTGCGGTTGTGAATATTGAACGCCATGACTTTTCTCCTTGAGTTTGGTGAACACACCGGCCGCCGCTTTGTGAGGGTGGCCGGGGGTAATGGTCGTTAGTAGTCGATCGGGTCGCGCACGATCGGGCAGGTCATGCAGTGGCCGCCGCCACGGCCCCGGCCCAGTTCGCCGGCGCTGATGGTGATGACTTCGATCCCGGCCTTGCGCAGCAGGGTATTGGTGTAGGTGTTGCGGTCGTAGCCGATGACCACGCCCGGCTCGATGGCCACCACGTTGTTGCCGTCATCCCACTGTTCGCGCTCGGCGGCAAAGCTGTTGCCACCGGTCTCCACCACGCGCAGCTTGACCCCAAGCTGCTCGCCCACCACTTCGATGAACGACTTGTTGATGCGGCGCACGTCCATGCCGTAAGGCTTGCTTTCGTCCGGACGGATGATGAACGGCACGATCTCTTTCACCACTTCCGGGAAGACCGTGACCAAGTCGCGGTCGCAGAAGCTGAACACGGTATCCAGGTGCATGGCGGCGCGCGATTTCGGCAGGCCCGCGACGATCACTTCCTTGACGGCGCCCTTGGCGAACAGGTTCTGCGCGAGCTGGCCGATAGCCTGGCGCGAGGTACGCTCGCCCATGCCGATCAGCACGATGCCCTTGCCGATCGGCATGACATCGCCGCCCTCGAGGGTGGACTGGCCATGTTCCTTGTCCGGGTCGCCATACCACACCTGGAAGTCGGCGTTGGTGAACTGTGGGTGGAACTTGTAGATGGCGGTAGTCAGCAGGGTTTCCTGGCGTCGCGCCGGCCAGTACATCGGGTTGAGCGTGACGCCGCCGTAGATCCAGCAGGTGGTGTCGCGGGTGAACTGGGTGTTGGGCAGCGGTGGCAGGATGAAGCTGGAGTGGCCCAGGTAGTCGTTGTACATCTTGACCACCTCGGCACCTTCGCTCTGCGGCAGGTCCTGCCCGGCGACGCCGCCGATCAGGAACTCGGCCAGGTGGCGGGGCTCGAGGCCTTCGAGCCAGCTGCGCACTTCATTGGTCAGGCCCACGCCGACGGTATCGGGGGTGATCTTGCGATCGAGGATCCACTTCAGTGCTTCGGGTTGCTGGACGATGTCGGTCAGCAGGTTGTGCATCTCCAGCACATCCACGCCACGCTCGCGCATCTTGGTGACAAAGTCGAAATGGTCACGCTTGGCCTGGTCGACCCAGATCACGTCGTCGAACAGCAGCTCGTCACAGTTGCTCGGCGTCAGGCGCTTGTGCGCCAGGCCCGGCGAGCAAACCATGACCTTGCGCAGTTTGCCGGCTTCGGAGTGGACACCGTACTTCTGTTTTTCAGCGGACATGATTTCATTCCTCCAGTTGAACGAAGACGTGGGTCAAAGAGTCAGGAAGCCGTCGTACAGGCCAAAGGCTGCCACCAGGGCGCCGATGACCACGGCTGCGAAGATCAGCTTTTCCACGTTGGTGAAGACAGGTTGGCCGACTTCACGCTTGGCCTTGGCGAACAGGATTGCGCCAGGTGCGTAGAGCAGGGCCGAGAGCAGCAGGTATTTCACACCGCCGGCGTACAGCAGCCAGACGGCATACAACAGGGCGATGCCGCCGATGATCAGGTCTTTCTTGCGCTCAGCCAGGGCCTGTTCGTAGGTTTCGCTGCGCCATGCCAGCAGGAAGGCGTAGGCCGCCGACCACAGGTAAGGCACCAGGATCATCGATGTGGCCAGGTAGATCAGCGACAGGTAGGTGCTGTTGGAGAACAGCGTGATCACCAGGAAGATCTGCACCATGGCGTTGGTCAGCCACAGGGCGTTGGCCGGTACCTGGTTGGCGTTCTCGCGGCGCAGGAACTCCGGCATGGTGTGGTCCTTGGCGGCGGCGAACATGATCTCGGCGCACAGCAGCACCCACGACAGCAGCGCCCCGAGCAGCGAGATGATCAGGCCGACGCTGATCAGCACCGCACCCCAGTGGCCGACCACATGCTCCAGCACGGCAGCCATCGACGGGTTCTGCAGCTTGGCCAGTTCCGGCTGGGTCATGATGCCCAGCGACAGTACGTTGACCAGCACCAGGAACAGCAGCACGGTGACGAAGCCGATGACCGTGGCCTTGCCCACGTCAGAGCGTTTTTCCGCCCGCGACGAGAAGATGCTCGCACCCTCGATGCCGATGAACACCCACACGGTGACCAGCATCATGTTGCGCACCTGGTTCATCACGCTGCCAAGTTCTGGCGTGCCCACCGCCCAGATGTCGGCGGTGAAGATATCGAGCTTGAAGGCGAACAGGCAGATCAGGGCGAACAGCAGCAGCGGCACCACCTTGGCCACGGTGGTGACCAGGTTGATGAACGCCGCTTCCTTGATGCCGCGCAGTACCAGGAAGTGCACCGCCCACAGCAGCACCGACGCGCCGATGATGGCAGCGGGGGTGTTGCCTTCGCCGAAAATCGGGAAGAAGTAGCCCAGGGTGCTGAACAGCAGCACGAAGTAGCCGACGTTGCCCAGCCAGGCACTGATCCAGTAGCCCCAGGCCGAGGAGAAGCCCATGTAGTCGCCGAAACCGGCCTTGGCGTAGGCATACACCCCGCCATCCAGGTCAGGCTTGCGGTTGGCCAGGGTCTGGAACACGAAGGCCAGGGTCAGCATGCCGACCGCGGTGATTGCCCAGCCGATCAGCACAGCGCCAACCCCTGCGCTGGCCGCCATGTTTTGCGGCAGCGAGAAGATCCCGCCACCAATCATCGAACCGACGACAAGTGCAACTAACGCGCCGAGCTTTAGTTTTCCGGATGAATCAGACATTTAACAACTCCTGCCAGGAGAAAGTTGACGACAGAGTAAATCCGACGCCGCTGCCATTCGCTGACTTGGGTCAGTTCATGGCGACGTGAAGTAGGAAAATTCCTTCACGAAGCTCCTGGAGAGTGCCGACAACTTCTGCTGCAGGCCTTGCACGCTGGCACCTCCATGTCCTTCTAGAGCAAACGCTCTGTTCAGCCTGCGATGCTTGAAGCTAGCCGCTTTTGCCGCTTTCGCAAATTTTTCACAAGAATTTCGAGTTTTATCGGATTCTTTTCTAGTTGCTTGGGAGCTGCTAGTTTTTAGTCAAAGGGTGGCATAGACAAAGCAGTTATTAGTGCTATAGCTTCATTGATCAGGATCATTATAAGTAACACCATCTATATGGCCCACATGGCTGTTTCAAGCCCATGACAGCGCGCAAAAAAAAGGAAGGCTCATGAGCGAACCGGGACAGAAGCTGCGCCTGGGCGCGCTGATCGCGTTGGTGGTCGGCTCGATGATTGGAGGCGGGATCTTCTCGCTGCCGCAGAACATGGCGGCGCGTGCCGATGTGGGGGCGGTGCTGATCGGCTGGGGGATCACCGCGGTCGGCATGCTGGCCCTGGCGTTCGTGTTCCAGACCCTCGCCAACCGCAAGCCAGAGCTGGACTCGGGGGTGTACGCCTACGCCAAGGCCGGCTTTGGCGAGTACATGGGCTTTTCCTCGGCCTGGGGCTACTGGATCAGTGCCTGGCTGGGCAACGTCGGCTACTTCGTGCTGCTGTTCAGCACCCTGGGCTTCTACTTCCCGGTGTTCGGCGAAGGCAACACGCCAATCGCCATCGGCTGCGCCTCGCTGCTGCTGTGGGCGGTGCATTTCCTGGTGCTGCGCGGCATCAAGGAAGCGGCATTCATCAACCAGGTGACCACCGTGGCCAAGGTGGTGCCGTTGCTGATTTTCGTGGTGATCGCCGCGTTTGCCTTCCGCGCCGATATCTTCACCCGTGACATCTGGGGCCTGAGCAACCCGCAGTTCGGCAGCGTGCTGGAGCAGGTGCGCAACATGATGTTGGTCACCGTGTTCGTGTTCATCGGCATCGAGGGCGCCAGTGTGTATTCCGGGCGCGCCCAGCGCCGCTCGGATGTGGGCAAGGCCACGGTGATCGGTTTCCTGGGGGTACTGGCGCTGCTGGTGCTGGTCAACGTGCTGTCGCTGGGGGTGATGACCCAGCCGGAACTGGCCGGGTTGCAGAACCCGTCACTGGCCTCGGTGCTGGAGCATATCGTCGGGCCCTGGGGCGCCTTGCTGATCAGTATCGGCCTGGCGATTTCGCTGCTTGGCGCGCTGCTGTCGTGGGCGTTGCTGTGCGCCGAGATCCTCTTTGCCACGGCGCGGGACAAGACCATGCCGCGCTTCCTGGCCAAGGAAAACGCCAACCATGTGCCGGCCAACGCCCTGTGGCTGACCAACTGCATGATCCAGGGCTTCCTGCTGATCACGCTGTTTTCCGCCGGTACCTATACCAGCCTGATCTACCTGGCCTCGTCGATGATCCTGGTGCCCTACCTGTGGTCGGCGGCCTACGCCGTGCTGCTTGCGGTGCGTGCAGAAACCTACGCCGGGCAGCCGGCCCTGCGCCGCAAGGACCTGCTGGTGGCGCTGGTTGCCCTGGTGTATGCCGTGTGGCTGTTGTACGCCGGCGGGCTCAAGTACCTGTTGCTGTCGGCGCTGCTGTACGCGCCGGGCGTGATCCTGTTCGCCAGGGCCAAGCATGAGCAGGGAAAAACCTTGTTCACCACCTGGGAAAAGCTGATCTTCGCCGCCGTGCTGGCAGGTGCCGCGCTGGCGGCCTATGCCCTGTACTCAGGGCTGCTGAGCTTGTGACGGGGCAGGGCAGGGGGCGTGCTCGGGGCGGGACCAGATCCACAGGTTGCCCAGGGTCATGCCGGCGATGGCCAGGAACACCGGCCAGCGGTGTTCCAGGAATGTCAGCATCAGGCCCGCGCACAGCAGCATGCTGAGGGTTGCGCTGACCTTGGCCCGGCGCTGGATCACCTTGCCATTGCGCCAGTTGTGCAGGATCGGCCCGAACAGCCGGTGGTTCTCCAGCCAGGCAGACAGGCGCGGCGAACTGCGCGTGGCCGCCCAGGCGGCCAGCAGGATGAATTCGGTGGTCGGCAGGCCAGGAATGACGATCGCGACCAGGCCCACGCCCAGGCTCACGTAAGCCAGGAGCGCATACAGCAGGCGGGCGAGTTTCGAGCGGGCGGGTCGGGTCATGGTCTCACTGCATAAAACGGTTCGGCCACCGGTAGGGTGGCCGGCTACGGCGTGTCAAACCAGCGCGGCATCCGCGGCGTAGGCGTGCTTGAGCAGCTCGGTGAAGCGCTCGAAGGCAGCAACTGCGCCGCGTTCGGCAGCGGCTTCCTCTTCGGCCGACAGGGCCAGGCCATCAAGAATGCGGGTGAACTGCTTCCAGCCTTCGGCACGGCCACCGGCCGGTTCGCCCAGGTGTCGGGCACCGAAGCTGTCGGACAGTTCCAGGGCCACGGCACGCTTGATCAGAAACGCAGCGCCCAGTTTGGAGCCTTCGGAGACGAAGATCCAGCCCATTGCCTCGCCCAGGCTCGGGTTGCGCAGGGCTCCCGGCACGGCTGGCGGTACTTCGGTGTCGAGGTCGGCGAGGTCCAGGCGGGCCTGTTCGGCGCGGCAGCGCTCCGCCAGGTCGGGGACGATGGCGATCAGTTGCGGGTCGTTGTACAGGGCCTGCAGCTCGGCCTGGAACAGGTACTGGGCGACCACGAAGCGGGCGAAGCTTTCGCGGCTGTCGAAGGGCGCGTGGGCTTTGACCAGGGCATCCAGTTCGGCGTGGGGGGCGTGGGTGATCTGGTTGAGGCGCTGGGAGCGCAGGGCTGGGCGGTCGGTCATGGGGCAGTCCTTGGAAAAGGGGGCGTCTAGAGACAAGACGAAATAGTTGGAGCGCGACAGTAAAAAAAGCTGGTATTTGTGCTGGTAGTGCTGGCCTCTTCGCGGGTAAACCCGCTCCCACAGGGACATTACAGCCCCGAGGTCTGCGCAATACCTGTGGGAGCGGGTTTACCCGCGAAGAGGCCGGCACTGACGAAACAAACCTGTCAGCGATAATCCAGGTCAGATATCCCAAACCACATTGATGCCGAAGTTGCGCCCCGGCATGGTCAGGCGGTCGATGTTGGCCGGCTGGGTCACGGCCGCTTCACCCTGGCCGTCGTAGCTGCGTACCGAATCCCACTGCCAGTACTTCTTGTCGGTGAGGTTGTACAGGCCGGCGTTGATGGTCACGTCGTCGGTGATCTTGTAGTAACCGGTCAGGTCCAGCACCCCATAGCCGGGGGTACGGAACTTGGAGCTCGAGCCGTCGGGCGAGTAGAAGGTGCTGTCGTCGACGCGGGTCTTGCGCTTGACCAGTGTCCAGCTCAGCAGGCCGCCGTAGTGCTGTTGTTCGTAACCCAGGCCAAACACGCCCTTGAGCGGGTTGACGCTGTTCAGTGGCTCGCCGGTGTCATCGTTGCGGCCATAGGTGTAGGCGATCGAGCCCTGGGTATACAGGCCCTGCGGCGCACCGAAGTGGTCGAGGTTCAGGCGGCCCTTGACCTCGGCACCCTTGATGGTGGCGTGCTTGATGTTGTTGGCCTGGAAAGTCTGCTCCAGGTTGGCGCTTTTCACGGCGTCCTCGTCGATGAAGTCGCGGTACTTGTTGTAGAACACAGCCACGTCGAAGTTGCCGGCGTCGAAGTTGCCACGCAGGCCGGTTTCATAGCTTTTGCTTTTTTCCGGTTCCAGGCCCGGGTTGCCTTCGACGCGGTAGCCTTGCTCGATGTTCTCAAACTTCCCGTACATGGATTTGGCAGTCGGGGTGCGGAAACCTTCGGCGTACTGGCCATACCAGGTGTAGTTGTCGTTGAAGGCGTAGGTCAGGCCGAACTTGGGCGAGACGCGGTGCCACTTCTTGTCCGAGTCGTCCTGAGAGGTAGGCGCGGTACCGGTGGACTCCAGGCCACGCAGGAACTCCTTGGTGAACCTGGGCTCCATGCGCGTGTAGTCGTAACGAGCGCCAGGCATGAAGGTCCAGTTGTTCCAGCGGATTTCATCCTGCACGAACAGGCTGTAGGTGTTCACGGTCGGGTCCGGGAAGTCGCTGACCAGGGCCTGGCCGTCTGCCGGGCGCTCGGCGCCAGCGGCAGAACAACCTGAACCAACGGCCAGGCAGGTGCCAGTGCCGCTGCGCGAACCGGTGACCTTCTCGTGCTTGAGGGTGGTGCCGTAGGTCAGCAGGTGATCGGTGGCGCCGAGGCTGAAGGCCTTGTCCAGCTGGGCGTCGAATACCCACTGGCGGTCCTTGTAGGTGGTGTCGCGGGTACGCAGCACCTGACGGCCAGGTGGTGCGTAGACTTCTTCGGTGTGCTGGTCGGTCTTGGCGATCTGGTAGTTCAGGCTCCACTTCACATGGTCGGCCACCAGCGAATCCAGGCCGAACTCATGGTTGATGCCAAAGCGTTCGCGGGTGATGGTGTCGTTGCCAGTGCGCGCCTTGTAGTAACCCGAGGCACCAAGGCCAGGAATGAACGGCCCGCCCACCGCACTGAGGATGTTCTGGTCGCGGTCATCCTTGTAGCGTTCGTAGGTGAAGCCCAGGCGCGCGTCGTCGGCGTAGTTCCAGCCCAGCTTGGCCAGCACGTTTGTAGTGCGCACATCCATCGGGTTGGCTTCGGTACGGGCCAGGCCGTCACCGCTGTGGCCGCCGTGGGTCTCGGTTTCGTGGCCGTTGCGCTGGCTCAGGTGCAACAGGCCGTCGAAGTCGCCCTGGCGGCCGGCGACGGTGGCGGAGGTCAGCCAGCTTTCGTCGGCCGAGCTGTAGCCGGTCTTCAGGCGGGCGCCTGCGTCCTTGCCGGGCTTGATGATGTCGTCCGGGTCGAGGGTGAAGTAGCTCACCGCGCCGCCGATGGCGTTGCTGCCGTACAGCACCGAAGCCGGGCCGCGGAGGATTTCCACACGCTTGACGATCTCCGGGTCCACGTAGTTGCGCTGGGTCTGGGCGTAGGGGCCGAAGAAGAAGCTGTCGGGGATCGACACCCCATCGACCTGGGTGAGGATGCGCTCGCCGTCGATGCCACGGATGTTGTAGCCGTTCAGGCCGCTGCGCTGGCCGGTGCCGGCTACCGATACGCCCGGTTCGTAGCGCACCAGGTCCTGGATGTTGTTGATGTTCTGCCGGTCCAGTTGCTCGCGGGTCTGCACGCTGACGGTGCTCGGCACCTGGCTGACGTCCTGGGCGCTGCGGGTGGCGCTGACGGTCACCTGCTGCAGGGCAATCACATTGGCGCTGGCCTGGCGTTCGAGCACCACATTGCCGTTGCTGATCTTGCGAAAGCCCAGGCCGGTGCCGTGCAGCAGGCGCTTGAGTGCGGCTTCCGGCGGTAGCGAACCCTGCACCCCTGGCGATGCCACGCCGTCGGCCAGTTCGGCGCTGAAGCCGACCTGCCAGCCGGTGACCTGGCTGAAAGCATTGATGGCCGAAACCAGCGGCTGCTGGCCGATGCTGAAGCGGTAGTCGCCCATGCGCGGGCTGCTGGCCTGGGCCGGCTCGGCGGCCAGCGCCGGCAGGCTGCAGGTGCCGCTGGCGAGCAGGGCCAGGTTCAGTAGGGAAAGGCTCAGGAGGGACAATTGCCCTCCATGACGAGGACGAGTGGAGGGGCGGGTAGGACCTGTGGACATCGGAAGCGCTCCCTGACGCGCGGACTGTTATAGGTGATGGCTGTCCTCGTTTTCAAACGAGAATCAGTTGCATTGGCTATAACGAGACGGGCGGGGTAGCGCGACTGCGTAAAAAAAGTTGGATTGCGGTCTGGCGATCGGTATCGCGATTTCTGTGGGAGCGGGCATGCCCGCGAAACAGGCACCGCGGTGGATGGCACGGGCGTTGCCCGTGTTCGCGGGCACGCCCGCTCCCACAGGGATCGTGTCGGGTTTCAGATTTGCGGATCAGTTCAGGATGACCAGTGCCGGGAACTCATGCAGCTGTGCCGAGGTGATGTGGGCCAGCGCGCGCAGGGTTTCCAGCGGCTGGTCGAGGCGGTAGTTGCCGGTGACCGCCATGTCTTCCAGCTGCGCGTTGCGGTTGATGATCCAGCCCGGGTAGTAGCGCTGCACCTCGGCCAGCACCTGGCTCAGCGGGCAGTTCTCGAACACCAGGCGGCCGTCGACCCAGGCCAGGTCCTTGTGCATGTCGGGGCGCTGGCGCTGGCCGAACCCCTGGGGGCCGACGCTGATGCTGTCGCCGGCACTCAGGCGGATGCGCTGGTCGCGGCCCCCCTGCAGGTCAACATCGCCGCGCTGCACCCGCACCTGTGCCTCGCCGTCGAGGTAGCGCACGGCAAAGTCGGTGTCGCGCACCTGCGCGCGCAATGGCCCGGCCTGCACTTCCAGTGGCAGCAGCGCGCCCTCGGGGACTTGGAAATAGGCCTCGCCTTGTAGCAGGCGGGCGATCTGGCGGCCGTCACGCTGCTCGCTGGCAAATGCCGAATTGGTGTTGAGCAGCACTTTCGCGCCGTCTTCCAGCTGCAGGCGCTGGCGCTCGCCCACCACCGTCAGGTGGTCGGCCTGCAGGCGCATGGGCAGGTTGCCGAGGGTGAACAGCCCGACCAGCAGCAGCGCCGCCGTGGCCAGGGGTTTCCAGTGGCTGCGCAGGCGCCCGCGCCACGAGCGGCGCTGTTGCTGATGCATCTGCACGGCCACCTGGTGCAGCGGTGCGCCGTTCCACAGGGCTTCTGCCTCGACATAGGCCTCGGCATTTTCCGGCGCTGCGCTCAGCCAGGCTTCGAAGGCCTGGGTGTCCTCGGCGTCGGCGCATTGCAGGCGCACCAGCCAGTCCAGCGCCTCGTCCATGGCACGAGCACGGGCGCTGGGCCCGGCGGGTGACGGGCGAGGGGGGCTGTCGGTCACGGTGAATCCTTGAATGGTTTTTTGCGAATGATCAAGGCTGAGGCGGGGCGTGGCAAGGGCTTTGCGTTGCCTCACTTGAGGCGGTCGGCGACACCCATGCATATCGCCATGATCAGTTTCAGTTCCTTCTGTACCGTGCTGGGCGAAACATTCAGTTGTTCGGCGATTTCCAGGTAGGTGGCGCCATGCAGGCGGCTGAGGATGAAGATGCGCTGCTGGCGTTCGCTCAACTGGTTGAGGCTGATGCTCAGGTGCTTGAGCAACTGCTCGGCATGGGCCGCATCCTCGCTGCTGGTGGCCGGCGCGGCCACGCTGTGCAGGACCTCGTCGGGCACGTCGTCGACCAGCATGCGCGATTGCACCCTGCGTGCGCGCAGGTGGTCGAGGGCGAGGTTGCGTGCGGTCTGGAACACGAACGGTTCGATGTGTTCGATGGGCCGCTCACCGAGGGCGCGGGACACCCGCAGGTAGGTTTCCTGCAACAGGTCCTCGGCCGTGTTGGGGTTGCCCACCATGCGCTGCAAGGTGCGCAGCAGGGTAAGGCGCTGGACGAGGAAGACAGAGTGGAACCGGGACTGACTCACTGGGGGACCTGGCCGACGAAAGGTTAATGATAATGCTTATCATCCATATCGAAGGTCAAGCCTGGAAATGTTAGGAAAAGGTAAAGATTGTGAGTCCCGGCCTTGCGCGGTCCCATGTAGGAGCGGCCTTGTGTCGCGATGGGCTGCGCAGCAGCCCCAGGATTTTTGCCTTGGCACAGATTGCAGGGGGCTGCTGCGCAGCCCATCGCGACACAAGGCCGCTCCTACAGGGAGCGTGCCGAAGCTCAGCGGGCGCGGCACAACGCCAGACAGTTATCCAGCATGCGGTTGGAGAACCCCCACTCGTTGTCATACCAGGCCAGCACCTTGAGCATGCGCCCGTTGGCCCGGGTATGGTTGGCATCGAAGATCGACGACAGCGGGTTGTGGTTGAAGTCGCAGGAAACCAGCGGCAAGGCGTTGTAGCCCAATACCCTGGAATGCTTGCTGGCCTCGAGGAACAACTGGTTGACCTGCTCGGCCGTGGCCTCGCGCTTGAGGTTGACGGTGAGGTCCACCAGCGACACGTTGATCACCGGCACCCGTACCGCCATGCCGGTAAGCTTGCCGGCCAGCTCCGGCAGCACCAGGCCAACGGCCTCGGCAGCGCCGGTCTTGCTCGGGATCATCGACTGGGTCGCCGAGCGCGCACGGTACGGGTCGCCGTGGTACACATCTGTCAGCACCTGGTCGTTGGTATAGGCATGGATGGTGGTCATCAGGCCCTGTTCGATGCCGAACTCGCGGTGCAGCACCTGGGCAATCGGTGCCAGGCAGTTGGTGGTGCAGGAGGCATTGGAAATGATCTGGTGCGAGGCCCGCAGGATGTCATGGTTGACCCCGTACACCACGGTGGCATCGGCGCCTTTGGCCGGTGCCGAGACAATCACCTTGCGAGCTCCCGCAGCCAGGTGTGCGGCGGCCTTGGCGCGCTCGGTGAACAGCCCGGTGCATTCGAACACCACGTCGATCGCCTCGGCCTTCCAGGGCAGTTCGGCCGGGTTGCGGATGGCGCTGACCGCGATACGGTCACCATTGACCGTGAGGCTTTCGTGGTCGGCCTCGACGCTGGCGTCGAAGGTGCCGTGCACGCTGTCGTACTTGAGCAGGTGGGCATTCATGGCGCTGTCGCCCAGGTCGTTGATGGCGACGACCTGCAGGTCCTGGCGGT
>Ga0268257_1000864_pt1 | contig 30174 bp, 22 predicted proteins | sample AgamicAtPrz_FD_200249 | JGI IMG/M metagenome (GOLD analysis project Ga0268257, IMG submission 200249) | Agave microbial communities from Guanajuato, Mexico - At.P.rz (v2) (version 3) | ecosystem: Host-associated > Plants > Phyllosphere > Phylloplane/Leaf | place: Guanajuato, Mexico | collected... | reverse complement strand
CGGTTACTTCCCAGTTCCTCCAGTTGATTCTTCACAAGATATGCGTGCAGAAATGTGTGCAAAAATCGAAGACATCATGGGCCCAGGTCGTGTAGAAGTACATCACCACGAAGTTGCTTCTTGCCAATTAGAAATTGGTGTGAGCTTCAATACTCTTGTACGTAAAGCTGACGAAGTTCAACAGTTCAAATATGCTGTTTGGAACGTTGCACATCAATATGCAAAAACAGCTACGTTTATGCCTAAACCAATGGTAGGTGATAACGGTTCTGGTATGCACGTTCATATGTCTATCTCTAAAGATGGCAAGAACTTGTTTGCTGGTGACGAATATGCAGGCCTTTCAGAAATGGCGTTGTACTTCATCGGTGGTATCATCAAGCACGCTCGTGCATTGAATGCAATCACAAACCCATCTACAAACTCATACAAGCGTTTGGTTCCTCACTTCGAAGCACCAATTATGCTTGCTTACTCAGCGCGTAACCGTTCTGCTTCTATCCGTATTCCATACGTTTCTAGCCCTAAAGGTAAGCGTATCGAAGCTCGTTTCCCAGACCCAATGATGAACCCGTACTTAGGTTTCGCTGCATTATTAATGGCTGGTATCGACGGTATCCAAAACAAGATCCATCCGGGCGAAGCTGCTGATAAGAACTTGTATGATCTTCCTCCAGAAGAAGAAGCAAAAATCCCAACAGTTGCTCATAGCTTAGATATGGCTCTTGAAGCACTTCAAGCAGATCACGAATTCTTGTTAAAAGGCGGCGTGTTCACTAAAGAAATGCTTGATGCATACATCGAACTTAAAACTGAAGATGTACGTCGTCTTAACACGACTACTCACCCAGTTGAATTCGATATGTACTACAGCTTGTAATACATATTTTCCTAAAAAAGCCTGCTTATGCAGGCTTTTTTATTGTTCAAAATGTTGATTGAATTCTCTACGTTTTTTATCAAAAAATTGGGGTAAACTAGGTGCGAGTTTTCATGTGAGCAGATTATGCGTAAACGGCAACCAGTACTTAAACAGGAAAAGACTTTAAATCCTGAATTGAAAACATGGTTGTATGCGTCTGGTTCTCTGACTCAACAATTGACTGAGCTTGGTGGTGGCCAGTTCAGTGTAAAACCCTTTAAAGAACACTTTCAGCGTTTAACTTTTGCAGATAGTCAGTGGATGAATATGTCTCATGCTCACACTTCGTGGGTAAGGGAAACTTATTTATATGGCTGTGAGACAGAGCCGTGGGTGAAGGCAAAAAGTATTTTTCCAATTCAAAGCCTACAAAAAAAAGCCCGTATATTTCAGCATATTGGTTCTAAGCCGATTGGCCTTTTTTTATTTCAAAGAACTACTCCGCTTTGTGACCGCCGTGTCATTCGTTTACCAGAAGGTTGGACACGGCAAAGTTGCTATACTTGGCATGGATGTAAATTTATCGTCCAAGAAACATTCTTACCGGCTTTTGAAGCTTTTTTAAATCAGCAGCACGACAAGGAATTACTATGACGACTGCAACAGGCACAACATGGCGTCAGCGCTTAGAAGCTTATTATTATCTATGTCGATTTGATAAGCCTGTTGGAACAGAACTGGTGTTTTGGCCAACCATGTGGGCACTTTGGATTGCAGCAGAGGGGATGCCACCTCTACATATTCTTCTGGCGATGGTATTAGGTACAATTTTTATGCGTGCTGCTGGCTGTGCCATTAATGACTTTGCTGATCGTAAAGTCGATGGTCATGTAGAGCGTACAAAGACACGTCCTTTGGCAACTGGTGTAATTAGCCCAAGAGAAGCTGTATATGTATTTTTAGCTTTAGTATTTGCAAGTGCTTGTACCTTGTTCTTTTTACCTATAGCAACATTTTACTGTGCGTTAGGAGGTTTGGTTCTAGCATTTATATATCCTTTCATGAAACGTTATACCCATTTACCGCAAGTCGTTTTAGGTATGGCATTTTCTTGGGGTATTCCAATGTCATTTACAGCAATGGGTAAGCCTTTAGATATAACGTGTTGGCTGCTCTATTTTGGTAATTTGGCTTGGACGGTTGCTTACGATACTCAATATGCAATTACTGACCGTGAATATGATTTAAAGATTGGTGTGAAATCTACTGCTATTCTTTTTGGTCGATATGACATCCAGATTATTGCACTCCTACAGGTAACGAGTCTTGTTTTGATTGGTTCGGCACTGTATTTAGAAAATATCTTATTTCCATGGGCGATCATCGCTTTAGTGATTGTAGCATTCGATTTTATATATCAAACAATGAAAACCAAAGACCGCAATCCCCAAGTCTGCTTTTGGGCATTCCGTCACAATCGTTGGGTTGGATTAATCATTTTTCTAGGAATATTTTTAAATTTCATATAGTAAAAATGACCATGAGGTTGAAAAGTGTTCTATGCAGAGCACTTTTTTTATGTCTTAATATTTGTGCATAAAAAATATGCGGAATAAATAACACATAAAAAGGATATTCTATGAAACGGTCAAACATTGCTTTAGCTATAACATTATCAATTTCAGCATTATTTCTTACAGCGTGTAATGACGATGATGATAATTACACTGGGATAGATACAAATAAAGCCTATGTCTCTGAAAGTAATTACGCAATTGATAAAGTTGATAATGCCTCAACGATCAAAGTAATGACTTATAACATGGCAAATGTTCAAGGAAAAACAGCAACTGCTACAGCAATGGTATTGTTTCCAAAAGCTACACAACCGAAAGATGGTTATCGCGTAGTGGTGTGGGAACACGGAACTGTTGGGGTGGGTGATGGTTGTGCACCAAGTAAAAATACAATTAATCCGCGATTTAAAATCCTTGCTGAGTCTTTGTTAGCAGCAGGTTATGTGATTGTGGCACCAGATTATGAGGGATTAGGTACACAAGGGGTGCATCCGTACTTAAACTTATCAAGTGAGGCAAAATCAGCATTAGCTGCAGTTAAAGCAGTAAAAGAACATTATGGCGCTCAGTTAAAAGGTGACTGGATGTCGATTGGTCAGTCTCAAGGTGGGCATGCATCTTTGGGAACTGCTGAATTTGCTAATACCGATGCAAGTTATAAAGGAGCTGTAGCTGGTGCACCAGCTTCAAGCTTAGGAACAATTATTCAAATTTATATTGATCCGCAATTTAATCTTGATGCAAATGGAAAACCTAAACAAGTAAATAAATTGGATGAGAACTTACTACAAGTTCGTTATGCAGTGGCCAATAAGTTGATTACAGAAGCTGAAGGTCAGGCGATGATTGGCCAAATTGCAGATGGTTATGCCGAATTATTGGCATATGCAGCTTTTGCTAGTGCAGGGATTAAAGCACAGCAACCAGACTATGACTTGAAAGCAATTTTTACCTCAGGAGCAGCTGATATTGCAGAATTGGCTTATGGTCGTACAGGTGATGATGGTGCATGTTTAAGTTATCCTGCACCAGATAGTGCTAATGGCTTACAAGAAAAGTTTAAAGCGGGAATCTTAGCTTTCTTGGCAGACCCTACACACCAAATTGCACAGTACGGTATTGATCTGAATAAATTCAAGACAGATCAAGTTGTTCAAAATTTTCTGACAGCAACCCAACCTGCGACGAATGCTACAGCCGAGAAAGTTATTAAAACGCCTGTATTTATGATTCAAGGTGAAAAAGATCAAGCTGTATTGCCAGTAGTTACACAAGGCTTATTTGCCAATATGAAAGCTAATGCTGTGAAATTCTTCCCACAAGCAGGCTACGATAAGGGCTATAAGCTAACTATTGTACCGAATGCGACTCATACTCAAGCAATCATATGTGAAAATGCCAATGCTGTAGATTTCATTCAAGCTAATATGTCAGCGGGTACGGGTATTGTGCTGACTGATGCACAAAAAGATGCCAGCCAAAGTCCACATTGCACAGGTAAATTCTAAGATTTATTTGTTTAATTGGAAATTAGCTTTAAAAAAAGAGCCACTTTATAGCGGCTCTTTTTGTTATATTGTTACACAGTTTGATTTGATACTATTTGAGTTTAAAGCATTTATGAGCCAGCAATCTGTAGAAAAAAAATCTGTTCCTTGGTTATTAATGGGATTAGGTTTACTTATTCCTTTTTTGATTATTGGAATACTTTTCTTGGCTGCAAAGAGTGATGCTAAGAATAAAAAACAATATGAGCAGCAACGTATAGAAATGGAAAAAAGAATCGCTGAAAAAGAGGCTGCAAATTCAGAAAAGAAATAACAGCAGCTTGTTAATGAATATCCTTTTGTAACTGGCGTACCGTAGGAATATTCGTGTAGCGCTTTACTAGGTAACCTGCTTCAGTGAGCATTTGATCACGAATACGGTCTTCTTCTACTTTTTCAAGATGGGTAGGGTCATCTAGCTCAATAATAGCAATCACTTCCATCTTGTTATTTAGCACGACAAAGTCAGTGACTTTACGGTTGAACTGACTACGAATTTTATAGTCATTACTGGTAATTAAAGCACTAAAAGCCACTTGTGCTAACACATGATAATTTGGAAAACTTTGTTTTAAACGGATAAACATTTGAGTTTCAAAGTTTGTAATGACAGGACGAGCAAAAAATTTTTGTTTTGGAAATAAATAAGGGCGTAAACAAACGAGAAGAAAAATACAGGTGCTTACGCAACCTAAAACAATAAAAAATAAGTGACTCGATTCGAACATGGGAAAGCATCATACAAATAAAAACCCACTCATGATGAGTGGGTTTTTAAGAATCTTGGCTCTCCCACCTGGGCTCGAACCAGGGACCTGCGGATTAACAGTCCGTCGCTCTACCGACTGAGCTATGGGAGAATCTGGAAAAGGATTTTAGGCAGGAAAGGGGGCTGGGTCAAGCCTTAATGGCAGAATTAGAGAGAATATCTAATCGTTTGGTTTAAAAATACTCGAAACGTTGATTTTATTAAAAATAATAAAAGTATTAAATGATAAAAAAGAAAAAGCCCACAATAAATGCGGGCTTTTAGAATCTTGGCTCTCCAACCTGGGCTCGAACCAGGGACCTGCGGATTAACAGTCCGTCGCTCTACCGACTGAGCTATTGGAGAATCTGATGCGCATTTTATGGATGAAATCTAAAACCGTCAATAAGAATATTAAAGAAAATGAATCGTTTGCTTGATTAATATGCTTTTGTGGTATTAAAAATAAAAAAAACCACCCGAAATAGGGTGGTTTTTTATAAAGAAATAAAATTATTTCTCTACACCTGCTGGTTGACCTGCAAGTTTTGCATTTGCATAGTCCCAGTTTACAAGGCTTTCTAAGAAAGTTGCGATGTATTTAGGACGTAAGTTACGGAAATCGATGTAGTAAGCATGTTCCCATACGTCAATTGTTAATACAGCAATTTGACCATGTGCAAGTGGAGTGTCTGCATTAGAAGTTTTAGTAATAGAAAGTTTACCGTCTACTTCATCAGCAACTAACCAAGCCCAACCTGAACCGAATTGAGTTGTTGCAGCAGCAGTAAATTCTTCTGCAAATTTTTCGTAGCTACCAAAAGCTTCGTCAATTTTAGCAGCGATTGCGCCAGTAGGCTTACCACCACCATTTGGCTTCATAGAATTCCAGTAGAATGTATGGTTCCAAACTTGAGCAGCGTTGTTGAAAATACCAGCTTTAGATGCATCACCAGCAGTTGCTTTAATGATTTCTTCTAAAGTTTTACCTTCAAGGTCAGTTCCTTTGATTAAGTTGTTTAAGTTAACAACATAGGTATTGTGGTGTTTGTCGTGATGGTATTCTAAAGTTTCTTTACTAATATGTGGCGCTAAATCATCATAGCCATATGGAAGTGCAGGTAAAGTAATGGTTGTCATGTTCCTATTCCTTGCATTTGCTGGGTTATACAATTAAGTGGCTCTATTGTAAATGATTCTGGTCACAATAGGGCATCGTTTTAAAGAACTATACACAATAAAGATCTAATTAATACGCATAACACAGATTGAAAAAAAGACTTAATTAAATCGGATTATTCAATTCAAAATATTCACTTTCAACTGAGAACTGTTTTGAGATTGCTTGTGCTAAACGTTGAACACCATAACGCTCAGTTGCATGGTGGCCACAAGCAAAATAATGAACACCTAACTCTTTTGCTTCATAAAAAGTTCGTTCACTGACTTCACCTGAGATATAAGCATCACAATTTTGCAAAGCCGCTTTAGCAATAAAATCTTGAGCCCCACCTGTGCAGAAGCCCACTTTTTGAATGCTTTGTTTTTCTGCTGGCAAATGAATCACCTTAAAATCAAAACTGTTTTGTAGTTTTGCTTTAAATTCATCAACTGATAGCGCTTGTTCTAAATAACCAATATTGCCAATTGGATGTTTCTCGGCTAAATCGAGTGGTTCTAAATTCTGCAAGCTCAGTTTTTCTGCAATAGCCACATTGTTGCCTAAAGTTGGGTGGGCATCTAAAGGTAAATGGTAAGCAACTAATGAAATATTATTTTGGATGAGTTTCTTAATGCGGTTGCCGCGCATTCCTGTAATTGGATATGGTTCGCCCTTCCAAAAATAACCGTGATGTACGAGTAATAGATCTGCATTCTGAGCAATTGCCGCATCAATTGCATCTTCGGAAGCAGTAACCGCACAAAGAATACGTTTTACTTCAGTTGAACCTTCAATTTGCAGGCCATTAGGTGCGTAATCTTTAAATTCTGCTGCTTTTAAGGTTTGGTCGCACCACTGAATAATTTCATGCAAATTTGCCATGATATTTCCTGAATTGAGTAGTAAATAATTGCTAAAGCTATAGAAACATATTTTGTTGTGTAACTAAAGCTAGACAAATCTTTTTTGACTTTTTTATGTATATCGACATATTTAATTTAAAATGCTTAACTGAAAAGTCTTTTTGTTCAATATATTAATTTAATTAAAAACTTCTTTGCGTAGAGGATATGAACGTGCGCCGCACCTTTACATGGTTACCTTGGGTGTTACTTATTATTGTAATTGCCAGTTTTATTGCATGGCAAAAATACCATCAGCCGAAACCAACTGTTGCAGTTGATGGGGTGCAAATGCCTGCTGAGAAAGTTGAACCATTGGTTGATACTTCACGAACGGGCGGGGTGGTATCTTATAGCGCTGCGGTAAAAGTTGCAGCGCCAGCCGTTGTTAATATTTTTACGACCCAGAAAGTTAAACAAAATCATCCATTATTAAGTGATCCTGTCTTCCGCGAATTTTTTGGAAATCAGGTTCCTGAACAACAACAGCAAAATGAAAATAGCTTAGGCTCTGGGGTTATTGTACGAGCTGACGGTTATATTCTTACGAATAATCATGTAATTGCTCAAGCTGATCAAATTGTGGTGGCATTACATGACGGGCGTCGTGCAGAAGCAACGATTGTGGGTACAGACCCTGATACGGATTTAGCCGTAATTAAAATCGATTTAGATAAATTACCTGTATTACCATTTAAGCTAAGTGGCAATGAAGTAGGTGATGTTGTCTTGGCTATCGGTAACCCATTTGGTGTGGGGCAAACGGTAACCCAGGGTATTATTTCTGCGACTGAACGCTCTGATTTAGGTATCAATACCTATGAAGACTTTATTCAAACGGATGCAGCAATTAACCCAGGTAACTCTGGTGGAGCATTAATTGATGTGGCTGGGAATTTAATTGGTGTAAATACTGCTATTTTCTCTCAGTCAGGTGGTTCTTTAGGAATCGGTTTTGCAATTCCAGCTAAAGTTTGCCAACAAGTTTTAAACTCAATTTTGAAAGATGGCCGTGTTGTCCGTGGATGGTTAGGTATTAGTTTAGTACCACCTACACAAGAAGATGTATTAGCGCCGAAACAGCAAATTGGGGTAGTGGTTGCAGATGTCTTGAAAAGTGGTCCAGCTGCGTCAGCAGGTATTAAAATTGGCGATAAAATTATTCAAGTTAATAATGAGCCAATCACTTCAGCATCTCATTTGATTAATTACGTCGCATTACAAGCGCCTAATAGCGAAATTAATGTAATGGTTGAGCGAGATGGGAAGCAACAAAACTTTGTGGTGACAGTAGGGGAAAGGAAAAACCAAAATACTCAATCACAATTTATACCACTGCCTAAACAATAAAAGTAAAAAAGCCTCTTAGTGAGGCTTTTTTATTGGCTTGAATTAAGAATGAGAGGGTGCTTGATGTTGATGTTTAAACTCAGTTAAAGCATCAATGCGATACTGAATTAACATTTCACCAATCTCAGCACCTTTAATATTCTCAGGTAAATCCTGAACTTTAATAGAGCGAACGATTTGCATCGCGTCTAACATATATTGAGCTTGAGGATAAGGGCGGTCTTCTAAACCTAGTCTTCCTTTAGCATCACATTCACATGCTTGTACAAAAGCTTCTACTCTCTCAGGACGGCGTAAGACATCTAGACGCTGTAATAAACGCCATACAGTTCCAGGTTTTAATGACATTATCTGATGACATTTTAGATGTTCTTTACACACCGAGAGTGCCAACTGTCGAGTTTGAGTAGGAACTTTTAAGCGTTCACATAGCTCGGTAACAGGTTTTACTCCACGTTCTTCATGCATGATATGGCGAGGAAGTTCATTAACTGGAGTTAATGCTTTACCTAAATCATGTACTAACACAGCAAATCGAACATCGAGCGAATAATTAGCCTTACAAGCTTGTTGTAAGGACATTAAGGTATGTATGCCGCAATCTACTTCTGGATGATATTCAGGTCGTTGCGGTACACCAAACAATGCATCAATTTCAGGAAAAAGATGTTTTAAGGCACCGCAATCACGCAATGTTTGGAAATAAACATCGGCATGATCTTCTAAAAGTGCACGTGAAGTCTCTTTCCATACACGCTCTGGCGTTAATGCATCTAGTTCACCTGATTCTGCCATTGTTTGCATGAGTTCTAAGGTTTCAGGTGCAATATGAAAACCATATGACGAATAACGTGCTGCAAAGCGTGCAACACGTAAAACACGTAAAGGATCTTCAGCAAAAGCTTCTGAAACATGACGTAAAGTTTTATTTTCTAAATCGTTTTGACCGCCATATGGGTCATATAGTTTGCCATCTTGATCCATTGCTATGGCATTGATGGTTAAATCACGGCGAATTAAGTCTTCTTCTAAACTTACGGTAGTATCGGTAAAGAATTGGAAACCATGATATCCCTTACCGGACTTACGTTCAGTGCGTGCAAGTGCATATTCTTCTTTCGTTTCAGGATGAAGAAACACAGGGAAATCTTTGCCTACAGGTTGAAAACCTTGGGCGAGCATGTGTTCCGGCGTTGCACCGACCACAACATAGTCTTTTTCTTGATAGGGATGCCCAAGTAAAGAATCACGGACAGCACCGCCTACTAAATACACTTGCATGAAAAAACCTCTATTCTTCAAGCAATCATGCTACAGAATAGAGGTTTTCTCAAGTCATTAGAGAGGCTTTTCGTAAAAAGCGGTTTCTAAATTACTTTTCTTGTTGTTGGATTTCAGCAACAGTTAAAGCAGTCATATTGATAAGACGACGAGTTGTTGCAGTCGGTGTCAAAATATGAACAGGTTTAGCAGCCCCTAACAAAATTGGACCAATAGTAACGTTGTTACCAGAAGTCGCTTTCAATAAGTTAAATGAAATATTTGCTGCATCTAGGTTCGGCATAATGAGCAAGTTTGCAGATCCTTTAAAACGTGAACCTGGGAATGCAAATTGACGAATATTTTCGTCTAATGCTGCATCACCGTGCATTTCACCTTCAACTTCAAGCTCAGGAGCTTGCTCAGATAAAATACGATAAACTTCACGCATTTTTTGAGCACTTGAATCAGTTTGATCACTACCAAAACTTGAATGAGAAAGTAGGGCTACACGTGGAGTAATACCAAAACGACGCACTTCTTCAGCTGCTAAAATAGTCATTTCAGCAAGTTGTTCAGCAGTCGGGTTGGTGTTGACGTAGGTATCTGCAATAAATAAATTACGATCTTCAAGCATTAATGCATTTAATGTGAAGAAGTTATTCATGCCTTCTTTAAGGCCAATCACATTGCGTACAAAGTCGAGGTGAATGTTATAGCTACTATAAGTACCACATAACATACCGTCTGCTTTACCGAATTTAACCAGTAAAGATGCAATTAAAGTAGAACGGCGACGAGCTTCACGTTGAGCATATTCAACAGTAATGCCTTTACGTTGCATTGTTTGATAGTAGTCTTTCCAAAACTCTTCATACATCGGGTTTTGTTCTTGATCTACGATCTCAATATTTACACCATGTTGTAAACGTAAGCCTAATTTTTTGATATTAGCTTCAATTACAGCAGTACGACCTACTAAAATTGGTTTAGCCAAGTCTTCATCAACTGCGATTTGCACTGCACGTAATACGCGCTCATCTTCACCTTCAGCATATGCGATGCGTTTAGGATCTGTTTTTGCTTGAGCAAAAATCGGTTTCATCAAGAATGCAGAGTTATAAACAAACTCAGATAGTTTTTGACGGTATGCAGAGAAATCTTCGATCGGACGAGTTGCAACACCTGAATCCATTGCAGCTTTAGCAACAGCCGGGGCAATTTCTAAAATTAAACGTTGATCAAGTGGACGTGGAATTAAATAGTCACGGCCAAATGAAGCAGATTTTTCACCATAAGTAGCTGCATCAGCTTCTACATGTGCCATACGTGCAATTGCATGTACACATGCAATTTTCATTTCTTCATTAATCGTCGTTGCACCAACGTCAAGTGCACCACGGAAAATGTAAGGGAAACATAATGCGTTGTTTACTTGGTTTGGATAGTCAGAACGACCTGTTGCCATAATCACGTCTGGACGTACTTCATGTGCATGTTCAGGTAAAATTTCTGGATCTGGGTTTGCCAAAGCAAAGATAATAGGGTTCTCAGCCATCTGTTTCACCATTTCTTTGGTGAGAATACCAGCAGCAGAAAGACCCAAGAACATATCTGCACCAGCCATTACTTCATGAAGCTGAGATGCAGTAATGTCTTGAACATAACGTTTTTTAGATTCATCAAGTCCATCACGAGAAGTCGTTAATAGACCACGAGAATCGGCAACAATAATATTTTCTTTTTTAGCACCAAGTGCACAAAGCAAGTCTAAGCATGAAAGTGCTGCTGCACCTGCACCTGAAGCTACAATTTTGATTTCATCAATTTTTTTATTTACAAGTTGCAATGCATTGAGCAAAGCTGAACCTACAATAATACTTGTACCATGTTGATCGTCATGGAATACAGGAATTTTCATACGTTCACGAAGTTTCTTCTCAATATAGAAACATTCTGGCGCTTTAATATCTTCGAGGTTGATACCGCCGAAAGTTGGCTCAAGAGAAGCAACAATATCTACAATTTTATCTGGATCGTTTTCTGCAATTTCGATGTCAAATACGTCAACACCAGCAAACTTCTTGAATAGAACCCCTTTACCTTCCATTACAGGTTTAGAAGCTAATGGTCCAATATTACCTAAACCAAGAACAGCTGTACCGTTACTGACTACGGCAACCAAATTTCCGCGAGCTGTATATTTAGCAGCAGTTGATGGATCACGTTCAATCTCTAAACATGGCGCAGCAACTCCTGGTGAGTAGGCTAAAGCCAAATCTCGTTGGTTGACAAGTTGCTTACTTGGGGTGACGCTGATTTTCCCTGGGTTTGGATATTCATGGTAATTTAAAGCGGCCTGTTTTAAAGATTGATCGTCCATCTGAGTCTCTATTTGATACAAAAAAGCAAACTAGTCAAATCGCTCATTTAGGGAGAGGCAACGCGGCTCTTTGACTATGCTTTAATTTTTACCAATTAAGAGAATAGTAGACGAATTGCCAATAGCCCCGTGGTGAGCTAAATGCTAAAGAATATAACACTACTTCTTTATTTCTCACAGTCAAAAACGCTCATTTTTGGAAAAAGCAGCATAGGTAAAATAGATGGCCAAAACAGTTAAGAAATATGTGGATTTGTTTGTAGATAAGGAATGACCTGCTCGGCAGGGATTGGACGACTAAAGAAATAGCCTTGTAAAAAATCACATTGTTGTTTTTGCAGATAAGTTACTTGTTCTTTTGTTTCTACGCCTTCAGCAACCAGTTTAAGCCCCATGCTTTTACCCATTGCAATCATTGCATTTACAATCGCTTCTTGTTTGTGGTCACCAATTTTAGAAATAAAAGCACGATCAATTTTTAATACATCAATTGGGTACTCTGTCAGGTACGCCAAAGAAGAATAACCCGTACCAAAGTCATCTAGGGCAATTGAGATATCTCGTTGTTTTATCGCGTGTAATAGTGTTTTTACGTTATCAGTATTATCTAAAAGGGCTGACTCGGTAATTTCAAGTTCGAGATCTGAACCTTGTATATTATATTTTTGCAAAACCTCATCTAAATCACTGAGTAATAAGCCTCGATGTATCTGTTGCGCCACAATATTTACAGAGACTTGAATATTGATATAGCCTGAATTTTTCCACTCTTGTAGTTGCTTTCCAACTTTATCTAAAACAACTTTACCAATGTCTGAAATTAGGCTACTACGCTCAGCAAAAGGTATAAACATATTCGGCATGACTAATCCTTTTTCAGGATGTTGCCAACGAATGAGTGCCTCAAAACCGATAATAGATTGATCTTGTAGACTAATTTTAGGTTGGTAATAAACTACAAATTCATTATTTTGAATAGCTTTGCGTAATTCTTGTTCTAAATCGGCAGTTTTATATGGGTGATCTGTTTTATTGCAGTAGTAAGAAATAGTATTGCCTCCTAAACGTTTTGCCTCTGAAAGTGCTTGTTCTGCATGATGGTTGAGATGGTCAATTTGTCTGCCATGTTCAGGGAAACATGCCACACCAATAGAAGCAGTAATAAAATATTCGTGATTATCAATATAAAATGGTGCGTTTAGCGCTTGCAAAATATTTTGGCAATATTGCTCAATATTTGGATGAATTGGCGAAATTTCATAAATAATTGCGAAATCATCACTATTTAAGTAGGCAACCAAAATTGCATTAATATTGATTAAGCGTAATCTTTGTGCGAACTGTTTAAGTAATTCGTCACCACTATCATTATTTAAAAATTCATTAAAAGCCCGGAATCGGTCAATATTGACTCGTATTAAAGCTAAATTTTTAATGTTATATGAGGGGTTTACAAGATATTGATGTAATTGATTGTAATAGTAAAGACGATTAGGGAGGTGAGTGAGACTGTCGTAATTTTTTAAATAAGATAGGTGCTGTTCTTGACGCTTCTGCTCAGTGAGATCGCGGGCAAATCCAATGTAATTGGTAATTTGATTGAACTCATCTTTGACGACATTAATATGCAACCACAAATAGACGCTTTTGCCAGAATTAAATTTTTCGTCAAACTGGCCCATGTATTCTCCTGTCTCGAGGAGTTGCTGTTTTATTGATGTATGAAATTGTTGTTGTAATTCTTTTTGATTACTTGTAATGCTAAATAACTCTTTATTCAGAAGTTCTGCTTTAGTAAATCCAGTCAATTTTTCGTAGTAAGGATTAATATTAATATAGTTCAGATGTTCATCTAAAATAAATATTCCTTCCGCAGCCTGCTCAAGCACAATAGCAGATAGTCTTAGATGTTCTTGATCTTTTTTCTCTTGATGTATATCTCGGGTCATTCCAACCATACGAAGCGCTTTTTGTGTTTTAGGATCTCTTGTGATGACTCGACCTACATCATGAATCCATCGCCAAGAACCATCTCGACGTAAAATTCGAAAATTGATATTAAAATGATCTGTAATACCTTCCAAATGTTGTTTTAAACGTTCTTCAAAAAGCTTTTTATCACTTGGATGGATCCGATCTAATATCGTATGAAGATGAATAACAGCAGTCTGACTTTGCTTTTGTTGATCAAAAAAAGTAATTTCTAACTTTTGATTTTCAATATCCCAATCCCAAGGCCGGATACCTGCAGTTTCATGCGCAAAAGCTAAATTGTAGTGATGGCTTTCGAGTTGCTCATTCATTTTGGTGAGATCATAAGTACGTTCACGTACTTTTTGCTCAAGTAAATGATTGTTGAACTGAAGTTGGGCTTCAATATCTTTAGACTTATTTACTTCTTGCTGGAGCTGTACACATAATTCTTCAGCCCACTGAGTATGCTGGTCTGAAATTTGAACAAGCTGTTTGTTTTTAAGTAATAGTTGAGAAATTTTTTGGTAATTACGTTGAGTTGCGTATGCACAAAGTACAGTTGCTACAAAGGTAAGGTTATAGGCAAAATAAAATGGTAATTCAGTAATGGAGTTGTGTGTGAATTGGGCGAACAATAGCGGCAAAGTACTAGGAATAAATAAGAGATAAAAGTATCGAGGTTGTTGCGTTAAAAACGTAAGGCCAATGATATGAGCAGAGGTAATAAATAAAGCAATTAAAATATGAGCATCTGGTAGTGCAACTAACTCAGGCGGAAGATAAAAATGAATAATCGTGACATTTATTCCCATTAAAATGCCAGATAATAAACAAATACTTTGTAAGATACGATCAGCTTTTTTTGTGAAGTCGATAGTGCGGTAATGAGTTAAAATATTTGGAATAAATAATAAGCAGATAAAAGAAATGATAGTCAGTCCAATAGACCAGCTAAATATTGTTATTACAGAGGAAAAATAATAAGAAAAAATACCATATGAAATAAGGCACAGTAATATGAGGCTAATCAAATACCAACGTATATATTGAGTTGAAAGTTTCAGCTGTTCAATTTTTGTTTGATGCTGTAGATATTCTTCCTGAAGCCCAGACATAAGATTTTTCTATCCTATTTTTTTTACATATATACAGAAAGAATCTGATTTATCAGTGAAAAAGAATTTGAAATTTTATTCATACAATAAAAGTAAATTAACTTTAAATCACGATTTAATCAATGTTCTGAGAACTTAGGTGGATAAAAATCGATAATTTAAGATAGACAAGGCAACAACTGGGGCAGTTTCTGTACGTAAAACACGGTCACCAATACACCAGTTCATAAAACCAGCTTGATTGGCTTGGGTAATTTCATTTTCACTTAGTCCACCTTCTGGACCAATTAATAAGGCAAGTTCAGGTTGTATTCCTGCCAATACATCTTTTTGTTCTTTTTCAGGCGCTAAAACAAATTTAGAGTGAGGAAGTTCAGACGAACTTAACCATTCATTAAGAGAAATAGGGGCTAATACTTCTGGGACTAAGTTCAAACCACATTGTTCGCATGCTGCAATTGCAACTGCTTGCCAGTGATCTAATTTTTTTTGATCTCGATCGTATTTTAAGCGCATTTCACAACGGTCACTTGTCAGTAATTGAATTTGGCTTACACCCAGCTCAGTGGCTTTTTGAATAGCATAATCCATTCGATCGCCTTTACTCATAACCTGGCCCAAAACAGCTTTAAAAGGGGCATTACGGTTTGCAGGGTTAAAATTTTCAATTGTGACAGACGCATTTTTTTTATTAATTTCGGTCAACGTTGCAAGATATTCACCACCTTGTCCATTAAATAAAGTCGCTTGTTCTTGTAGTTGTGCACGTAAAACACGTACCCAATGATGGAATACTGATTCTGTCAGTTGAATTGTTGAGCCAACTGTAAGTTCAGTTTCGATAAAAAAACGATTCATTGGGTACGCCTTACAAAATTAATTTAAACCAAGGTCAACAACAAGCTGACGAGTTGGTTCGACTTGATTCATTGAGTAGAAGTGTAAGCTTGGTGCTCCACCTGCAATGAGGCGTTCGCATAGCTTAACAACAACTTCATGACCGAAAGCTTTAATACTTTCACTGTCATCGCCATAGGCTTGTAACTGCTTACGGATCCAGCGAGGAATTTCAGCACCCGTGCCATCTGCAAAGCGAATTAAATTACTTGCATTGGTAATAGGCATGATACCAGGAGCGACTGGAATATTAATTCCAGCTTTATCTAAACGCTCTATAAAATAAAAATATGAATCTGGATTAAAGAAGAATTGGGTAATTCCCGCATTGGCACCAGATTGTACTTTTTCAATAAAACGTTGAATGTCGGAATCAAGATTTTCAGCTTGAGGATGCATTTCTGGATAAGCTGCAACTTCAATATGAAAATGATCACCTGAGTGCTCACGAATAAAACGTACTAAATCTTGAGCATAAGGAAGTTCGCCAAGACCAACCTGTCCAGATGGTAAGTCACCGCGTAAAGCAACAATACGATTAATGCCTTGCGCTTTATATAAATCTAGTAACTCAGCAATACGAGCTTTATCATCACCAATGCAAGAAAGGTGAGGTGCAACTGGCGTACCTTTACCGTTAAAATCTTCAATAGCAGCAAGAGTACGTTCGCGAGTAGAACCACCAGCCCCATAAGTAATCGAGAAAAACTCAGGGTTTAATAGTTGTAATTCTTGGTGAACAATACGAAGTTTTTCAGCACCAGCATCAGTTTTTGGTGGGAAAAACTCAAAAGAAATAGGTGTACGTTTAGTCATGTCAAATCCTTGTAAACAGCGAAACATTTTTAGAAAAAAGGGCAGCCGGTTCACCGTCTGCCCTTAATTTCTTAGTATTTGTAAGCGTCAGATTTGAATGGTCCCTCAACAGCAACACCTAAATAATCAGCTTGCTCTTGAGTTAACTGAGTAAGTACACCACCGAAACCTGCAACCATTGCAGCAGCAACTTCTTCGTCAAGTTTCTTAGGAAGAACTTCTACGCGAATTTTTGCAGCTTTTTCATTTGCAGGAAGGTCAGCAAATTTCTCTTGGAATAAGTGAATTTGACCTAACACTTGGTTAGCAAAAGAACCATCCATCACACGTGATGGGTGACCAGTTGCATTACCTAGGTTTACAAGGCGACCTTCAGAAAGAAGGATAAGGTAGTTATTTTCGTCTTCTGAACGATAAACTTGGTGAACTTGTGGCTTAACTTCAACCCACTTGTAACCACGTAAATAAGCCGTGTCGATTTCTGTGTCGAAGTGACCGATGTTACATACAACTGCACCAGCTTTTAAGCTGTCTAACATCGCTGCATCACATACGTGGTAGTTACCAGTTGTTGTTACAACAAGGTCAGTGTTGCCAAGAAGATCATGGTTAATATCTTCTTTTTTACCTGTTTGTACGCCGTTTTTGTATGGAGATACAACTTCATAGCCATCCATACATGCTTGCATTGCACAAATTGGGTCAACTTCAGTTACACGAACGATCATGCCTTCTTGACGTAAAGATTGAGCAGAACCTTTACCTACGTCACCATAACCAACTACAAGTGCACGGCGGCCAGACAAAAGCATGTCAGTTGCACGTTTGATCGCGTCATTTAATGAGTGACGGCAACCGTATTTGTTGTCGTTTTTAGATTTAGTCACTGAGTCATTTACGTTGATTGCAGGAACTTTCAAAGAACCGTCTTTCCACATTTCGATAAGACGTTGAACACCTGTTGTAGTTTCTTCAGTAATACCGTGAATACGTTCTAAAAGAGCAGGATATTTTTCATGAACAAGAGCAGTTAAGTCACCGCCATCGTCCAAGATCATGTTGGCGTCCCAAGGTTGACCATTTACATTGATTTGTTGTTCAAGACACCATACATATTCTTCTTCAGTTTCGCCTTTCCAAGCAAAAACTGGAATACCGCGAGCAGCAATTGCAGCAGCCGCGTGGTCTTGAGTCGAGAAAATGTTACATGATGTCCAGCGTACTTCAGCACCTAACTCAACAAGCGTTTCAATAAGAACCGCTGTTTGAATGGTCATGTGAATACAACCAAGAATTTTTGCGCCAGCAAGTGGTTTAGTCGCTGCATAGCGTTTACGTAAGCCAATCAAAGCTGGCATTTCTGCTTCAGCAAGTTTGATTTCTTTACGACCGTAGTCAGCAAGTGAAATGTCAGCAACTTTGTAATCTGTAAATGAAGCATTAACCGCGTTCATCAGGATCTCCTAGGAAAAAATAGTATTGATCATTCTGTTCGCGGATGCCGTTGTTGGTTAAAACGAGTGTTTAACCGATCGTCGAGCCTGGCAAATTGATCTTTAGTGCCGATCATTTGTCGCAGCATCCCTCGACTAGCGGGACATTGTACTTGGAAAAGCTTTTAGTGCCAATCCAGTTTTGTTTATTATCTGCGTAATTATTACTTTAGATTTCAATTATGGCAGTAAATATCCCCGAAGTATTAGCGAACCTTGAAGCCAACTGTGGCGTATTTGCAGTGTGGATGGTACTTCAGCATCATGCAGTGCAAATTGATGTGGCCGAGTTGATCAAAGTTTGCCGACACGATGAAGGAGGGACCTATACGATTGCATTAGCCGTCGCTTTAAAAAAACTCGGATTTGAAGTGTCATTTCATTCAGATGAAGATCCTAATATTAGCCCTAGCGAACGTATGAGCTATAAAGAAGCAAAGGTATTAAAAATTCCAACTAGACCAGCGCTGAGCTATCAAGATATTCAAGCTGCAATTGAAAATGGGAAAATGGTCATTGTCTATTACGATACATTAGAGGGTGTCGGAAATCAGTCACTTATCTATTCTATTGACTCAAATGAAATCTGCTTTTTTGATAGTTTTGAGCCGATGTCGGCAGCAGTTTTTGAAAAGCAGCGTCAAGTAGAAGGGATTTGTCGTCAGGCTATCGTGATTGATGACCGTAATTTTCAGACATATTCGACCAAATTGAATTAGATTAAAAAAGAGCCAGTAGCGTGCTGGCTCATATTGAAGTTATTTTTGTTGATATTCCTGAATCACTTCTAAAGCAGCACGAAAAGCTTCTTGTGTAGCAGGCGCACCGCAATATGGCAGACTATGCAATAAAGTTTCTTGAATCTCTTCAACTGTACAGCCATTGTTGAGCGCACCACGAACATGACCTTTGAGTTCAGTAGGTGATTTGAGTGCCGTGAGCATTGCCAAAGTAATTAATGAACGATATTTACGTGGTAGCACACCTTCACGCTGCCAAGTCGATCCCCATGCATGTTCATTAATCCAGTCTTGTAAAGGCTGGGTAAAGGGTACGGTGTTTTCTTGGGCACGTTTTACAAAAGCTTCTCCCATCACTTCTGTGCGTACTTTTAATCCATTTTCGTAATCTTGCTTAGACATTAATTTCTCCTAAAAATAAAAGCGTCGATTGACGCTTTTATGGCTGTTTACTAATTAATCCCAATCAAAAGTGAATGCAATAGTGAATTAGTGGAGGCATCAGTCACTAAATTTGATGAGGATTCGACAAAGGAAGATCCTTATTTAAATCTTCATCAAATACATCTGTAAGCATGCTATCGAATCGAATTGCGTTGTATTGCAATAATTGTTGAGCTTCACTTTCAGAAATAAAACCTTCTTTTATCGCTTGTTGAATATTCTCTTCGAAAGTGAGTCCTGTAAATTTGCCTTTAGATTCAGCTTTTTTAAACTTATCCCAAAGCGGCTCAAGTGTTCGTAGAATTTGGAAAGCATGCTCTAAACGACCCGTTACATCATCGGCTTTGGTTGAATAAAATACGTGATGCTTAAGCTGTTCTCTGAAAGGATGTTCTTGCATCATAAGTTCAGCGACTTGTTGTTTTAACTCATCATCTGGTTTTGAAATGACACGACCAAAAGGGAAACAGATCCATTTCACAAATGTTGCTGGAAGTTTGGCTGGGAAGTTTTCAAATAATCCCCAAAATGCTTCCTGAATATTCAAGAACGCTTTTTGTAGCGCTAATTTAGCGTGAAGTTGTTCAGCTTCAGTTTTTTGTCCAGCTTCATAAAATTTTAAAATTGCAGTAGAAATAAACAGGTGCGCGTGAATATCTGCCAAACGGCCTGATAACATCTCTTTGCGTTTTAAGTCTCCTGCAAGTAAGCCAAGTGACATATCCGAAACAAGCGCGAAGTTGGCACTAAAACGGTTAATCGTCTTATAGTAACTTGCGGTGAATTGATCTGCTGACTGAGGTGCATCGCTTGAGCCACCTGTCCAACCGTAAGCAAATGATCTAGCACCACGATTAAAGGTATAGGCTAAATGTTTAAATAATAAATCATCGAATTTTTTGACTGAGTTATTTTTGTCTTCAGACTGTAAAAGTTGCAATTCTTCAAATAGATAAGGATGACAACGCATTGAGCCTTGACCAAAAATCATTAATGAACGGGTTAAAATATTTGCGCCTTCTACCGTAATAGCAATTGGAATCGCTTGATAGGTAAGGGCAAGGAAATTACGTGGCCCAAGTTGAATTGCACGTCCTCCCGCAATATCCATCCCATGATTGACCACTTTACGCATCGTTTCAGTTGCATAATATTTTGCCATGGCAGTCATTACCGCAGGCGTTCCACCTTGGTTTAGGCCACATGTCACTAAATAACGGAATGCTTCAAGCATGTAAGCATCGCTGGCAATTTCACTGGTCGCTTCTTGTACGCCTTCAAATTTACCGACAGAAATATTGAACTGTTGACGAATTTTCGCAAAAGCCCCAACGGTTAAATAGCTCATTTCACCTGCTGCTGTTGCTAAAGCGGGAAGGGAAATACCACGGCCCACACCTAAGCATTCCATGAGCATACGCCAGCCTTTACCGGCATTTTCTTGACCACCAATAATCCAATCAATAGGAATAAAAACATCTTCTCCTTCTACTGTTCCATTCATAAATGGAGAGCCAGGATAATGACGTGCTCCTATTTTTACACCTGCATGACTGGCAGGAATTAAGGCACAGGTAATACCGTACTCTATTTTATCTTTATCGCCGAGTAAGCCGTCTGGGTCATAAAGTTTAAATGCAAGACCTACGACTGTGGCAATTGGGGCGAGGGTAATCCAGCGTTTAGAGAAATTCATGCGCAGCCCAAGAACCTGAGCACCTTCATATTCACCGTAGCAAACAACGCCCGAATCTGGAATGGCACCAGCATCTGAACCCGCTTCTGGACTGGTTAAACCAAAGCATGGAATCTCTTCACCTTTTGCAAGACCCGGTAAATATTGTTGCTTTTGAGCATCGGTACCGTAATGCATGAGTAGTTCACCCGGCCCCAACGAGTTTGGAACCATACAACTCACAGCAGTGGTGAGTGAGCGTGAAGCAATTTTGCTCATAATACGGCTTTGGGCAAATGAGCTAAATTCTTTACCACCAAAAGATTTTGGAATAATGAGGCCTAAAAAACCTTTGTCTTTAATAAATTGCCAAACCTCTGGTGGAAGATCTTTTAAGTGATGATGAATTTCCCACTCATCTAGCATGCTGCAAAGTAGCTCAACTTCATTGTCGATAAAACTTTTTTCTTCTGCTGACAACGTTGGATAGGGATACTTTTCAAATTGCGACCAATCAGGTGCCCCCATAAATAATTCTTTTTCCCACCAACTGGTACCTGCCTCTAAAGCCTCTTGTTCAGTCGTACTGATGCTTGGCATTGAGTTTGCTAATGTTTTATATGCAGGTTTGGTAATCAGGTTAAAGCGTAATGGTGCAAATAAAATAATGATACTAAGGGCAATGAGGGGAATACCTAAAATGAGAGCCCATGGCGTTACTATGAGTGCTGTAAATATAGCGACAGCAATCGTAATTACACTACCAATGATTCGATTCAGGTTAAAAAAGAAAATTGCCCATATTGCAAAAAGCTGAATGACAATGCTTAAAACAAAGAGTAGGAAAATCATACTTGCTCCTTGCTAGATAAGCCCTCATGTTAGAAGTTACAAAAAAAAGCGAGGAGAGATTTAAGGCTTAACTAGCTAATTTTAATGCTGTTTAAATTTAATTTTTTATGTCGCAATTGATGTATATGCTAGAGCAGGGATATATCGTACTTTTAGGTATAAGATATTTTTAAGTGAAAGTGTAATGGCTTGTTTTATCGATTTGTCAAGAAATGTTATTGATTTTCTTATACAAATAAAAAGCCCTCTAAAGCAGAGGGCTTTCATTGAACTTTAATTTTTAAGCTTCGACAACTTGAACAGCAATTTTTTTAGCTGGATCTACTTTACGACGAACTTCTGGTACTGGTTCACCATGGTATTGACGATCAGCAAAGTAACTTGAACGAACCATTGGTGCAGACCAAATATTTCTAAAGCCAAGTTTACGGCCATGCTCTGCATAACGTTCGAACTCTTCTGGCGTTACAAAGCGGTCAATTGGTGCATGCTGTTTAGAAGGCTGTAAATATTGACCAATAGTTACATAGTCAACATCGTGAGCACGTAAGTCATCAAGTAATGCAATAACTTCTTCTTCAGTTTCACCAATACCGACCATCAAACCACATTTTGTTGGGATATCTGGGCAGTATTCTTTAAACATTTTTAATAAGTTTAGAGAATGTTGATAGTCTGAACCTGGGCGCATTGCTTTATATAGACGTGGCACAGTTTCAATGTTGTGGTTAAATACGTCTGGCGGACATTCAGTCATAATGCGTAAGGCGATGTCCATACGTCCGCGGAAATCTGGTACTAAAATCTCAAGTAATGTATTTGGACTAAGTGCGCGAGCTTCTTTAATACAGTCCACAAAGTGTTGTGCACCGCCGTCAAGCAAGTCATCACGGTCAACCGAAGTAATGACTGCATACTTGAGTTTAAGATTAGCAATTGTCTCTGCCATGTGACGAGGTTCATCAGCATCGAGTGCATTTGGACGACCATGTGCTACATCACAGAAAGGGCAACGACGTGTACAAATATCACCCATAATCATGAATGTTGCTGTACCACCCCCAAAACATTCAGGTAGGTTAGGACAAGCAGCTTCTTCACAAACGGTATGGAGTTTTTGAGCACGTAAAGTCGTTTTAATACGCTGAACTTCTTCTGGTGCCGTCATCTTGACACGAATCCAGTCAGGTTTACGCGGCACTTCAACCGTAGGTACAACTTTTACAGGAATTCTTGCGACTTTTTCTGCGCCACGAAGTTTTACACCCTGTTCAGGTTTACGGTGTTCTGACATATTTAACTTTTCCACTCGTTTATAGAGACATTGACATTGTATTATAGCGAACTTCTGCAGTTAATAGCGGAAAATAACTATTCATATAATAAATGTGGTTATTCAGAAATATAGGGTTGAGAAATACATAAATTCACCGCATATTACCCATAATTTATTATAAAATATGGTCATTCAAGTGAGGAAGGAGCTTTCAATGCCACGTAAAAAAGAGGTCGTTAGTGGGAATTTCGTTAAGTACGATGCGGTAGTTCTCGGTTCTGGACCTGCAGGTGAAGGCGCGGCAATGAAGCTTGCAAAAGCGGGTAAACGTGTTGCAATTGTAGATGTGCGTGATCAACTGGGCGGTAACTGTGCGCATGTAGGTACCATTCCAAGTAAAGCATTACGTCAAACAGTTTCTAGTATTATTCGCTATCAGCGTGATCCAATGTTTCAAAAAGTAGGTGAATGGAAACAGTTCACCATGAAACAGGTGTTGCGTAATGCACATAAAGTGATTCAACAACAAGTTGATACGCATACACGTTTTTACGACCGAAACAAAATCGGTGTATTCCACGGCCGTGCATATATTCAAGATAAAAATACAGTTTTAGTTTTTAGCCATGAAGGTATTAAAGAAACAATTATTTGTAAGCAAATCGTGATTGCGACAGGTAGTCGTCCTTATCATCCGCAAGGTCTAGATTTTGATCATCCTCGCGTATTTGATTCGGACAAAATCCTTGATCTTGATTATTCAATTCAAAAAATTATTATTTACGGCGCGGGCGTTATTGGCTGTGAATATGCCTCAATCTTTATTGGTCTAGATCATAAAGTTGACTTGATCAATACTCAGCAAAAACTATTAAGTTATCTAGATGATGAAATTGCTGATGCGTTGTCTTATCACTTACGTGAACAAGGTGTGTTAATTCGTCACAACGAACAAATGGATCATCTAGAAACGTTTGATGACCATGTGGTTCTGCATTTACAAAGTGGTAAAAAGATTAAAGCTGATGCGATCCTTTGGTGTAATGGTCGTTCAGGAAACACAGAAGGTTTAGGCCTTGAGAATGTTGGCTTAGTTCCAAACAACCGCGGCCAACTTTCAGTAAATGACCAGTACCAAACTGAAGTTGAAAACATCTATGCTGCTGGTGACGTGATTGGCTGGCCTTCACTTGCTTCTGCTGCTTATGACCAAGGGCGCTGTGCTGGCGCAAACATGAGTGGTGAAGATGCGAAACCAGTACGTGATATCCCAACGGGTATCTACACCATTCCGGAAATCTCATCCATTGGTAAGAATGAACAGGAATTAACGGAAGAGAAAATTCCGTATGAAGTGGGTCAAGCTTCTTTCCGTCATTTGGCTCGTGCACAAATTACCGGTGATACAGTAGGTGAGTTAAAAATTCTTTTCCATCGCGACACTATGGAAATTTTAGGTATTCACTGTTTTGGTAATAACGCTGCCGAAATTATCCACATTGGGCAAGCAGTTATGCACAGCCCAAATAATACCTTGAAATATTTCGTTGAAACGACATTTAACTATCCAACCATGGCGGAAGCATACCGTGTAGCTGCACTTAATGGTATGAACCGTTTATTTTGATTTTAAATAAGTTTTCAATAAAAAAGCCCGCAAACTTGCGGGCTTTTTTATTTTCATTAGACCATAGGTTTCTTATATTTTTATGACAATGCAAAGCTTTAATCTGATTATCGATATCTCTAGTGAGCACAAAATGCTTGATTAAAATACTCAAATAAATCAGGTGTCTGCATCCATAAAATAAGTGAGCAGACCAAAAGAGTAATGACGAGAAAAATCATAATTGTTTTCAAAAGTAAGGCATTATGCGTCATGAATAACAGCCTCCTCATTCACAAAGAAGTGGACGATTACACCTAATATACTCAATGCAATAGAACATAGCCAAATCGCATTGTAATTACCTGTTAAGTCGTGATTAACACCGCCAAGCCAACCGCCAAAGAAAGAACCGACTTGATGGGTGAAAAACACAATGCCGCTCAGCATTGAAAGGTATTTGACACCAAACATATTTGCAACAATGCCGTTTGTGAGTGGAACTGTAGAAAGCCATAAAAGGCCCATAATCACTCCAAAAGCATATACCGTATATGTGCTTAAAGGTAATAGTAAAAAAGCAATAATTGCGATGCCGCGGCTACCATAAAGTACCATTAATAACTTTGGCTTCGAGAAACGATCTCCTAACCAGCCTGCGCCGTAAGTCCCCACAATATTAAATAGTCCGACTAGTGCCAGAAACACGGTACCTGTAGCGGCATCAAAGCCATGGTCGATTAAATAACCGGGTAAATGTACACCTAAGAATACAACTTGAAATCCACAAACTAAAAAGCCTAATGCTAACCACCAGAAGGGTTTGTGTTTTCGGGCAATATTCAATACTTGCTTAAATGTGAGCTGAGGTTGTGTAATTGCTTTTGGTGTTTGAGTGCTAGGACCTTTTAACATCCACGCTAGTGGAATAATAAGGGCAATTAATAGCGCACTGACCATTAGGGCTGCTGACCATCCAACATTTTTAAGTAAGAGAAGGGTTGAGGGCAGCATAATAAACTGACCAAAAGAACCTGCTGCACTGGCAATCCCCATTGCCATACTCCTTTTTTCAGGCGGAGCAGCTCGGCCTACTGCACTGAGTAAAACTGTAAAAGAAGTTGCTGATAAAGCTAAACCAATAATAAGACCTAGGCTCAAATTCAAAATGAGTACATTTGAACTAAAAGCCATGAGTAGTAAGCCGAGGGCATAAAGTAGCCCACCAACAGCAACCACAATTTTACTGCCGTATTTATCTGCGATAGCCCCAGTAAAAGGTTGAACTGCGCCCCAGATTAAATTTTGCATAGCGATTGCAAGACTAAAAACATGCTGCCCCCAACCGAACTCATGGCTCATTGGTACGAGGTAGAGGCCGAAACCATGACGAACACCTAATGAAAGTGCCAGAATGATTGCACTGCCAATCAACATATAGATGAGGGACTGAGAAAATTGGTTGCCAGTTTTAGTCATGATTAATGGAAAATTATAATAATGATGATTTATTGTAGAAGATATATCGAACAATATCGATATGGTTGGGATGATATTTAAGAAGAATTAAAAAGTTTTTAAGGGTCGTATTTTATGAGAAGACAATTAAAGAAGCAGACATCATTTTGATCTCTGCTTCTTATAAAAATTACGCGGCGGAATTACGTTCAAGTAATGCTTGTTCAAAAAGCACTTGTTCTTTTTCTTTATGTTCGGTGGTAAAGCGAATCAAAATGACGCTACAGCCTGCGACCATGACTAGGCCACCTAAAATAAATAGGCAAGTTTGAACATCAAGCAAGCCTTTAAGTAGGAAACCAGCAGCTACAGCACCTACATTGCCACCAGCCCCAATAATGCCAGCAACACCACCTAATGCATTACGGTCAATAAATGGTACGAGAGCATAGGTCGCGCCACAAGCCATGTGAGTAAAGAGGGCAAAAATTGTCATAGAAATAATTGCAAGAGCAACCACATTCATTTGAGAAAAAAGAATTAAGAATAAACCTTCACCCAAGATCATGAGCACCAGTACTTTAGTGCGGCCATCTAAACCTTTTTTCAGAGCGACTTTGTCGGAAATAATACCGCCAAGCGCACGAGCGAATAATGCTAAAAGACCAAATATCCCGGCAGTTAAACCAGCAGTTTTTAAATCCATTTTGAACTGATCAACATAGTACATTGCTGCAACGTTATGGATAAAAATTTCGATTCCGAAGCATGCCCCGTAAGCCACAAATAAAATCCAGACGCGGTAGTTGCGAGCAGCTTGCATTAAAATTGCCATGCCACCTTTTTTGCCACTGCCAACTTCAATGCCTTGTGCACGAACTTCTTTAAAATTTCCTTGCGGGCAATCTTGAGTGAGTTTCCAGTAAAGAATACCAACAATGACCATCATTATGCCCGGTACGACTAACGCAACACGCCAGCCCATAGTTTGCTCGACGCCAAACATGATAATTGCACCGAGTAATAAAGGCATAAGTGCTTGAGTTGCACCGCCACCAGCATTTCCCCAACCAGCTGCTGCTGCATTTGCTGTCCCTACTACGTTAGGAGCAAACATAACACTGGTGTGATATTGCGTAATGACAAAGCTTGCACCAATTGCACCAATCAGCAAGCGGAAGAATAAAAAAGATTCATAACTGTTGGCTGCGGCTACTCCAAATACTGGAATACTTCCTAATAGCAATAGGGTGGTGTAAGTGATGCGGGGTCCATATTTATCACATAGGGGACCGACAGCGAGTCTTACTAAAATCGTAATCGCAACGGCAGCAATATTAATATTGGCAATTTGATCTTTGGTTAAGCCGAACTCACCTTTAATCACTGGCATTAATGGAGCACATGCAAACCATGCGAAGAAGCACACAAAGAATGCGAGCCAAGTCATATGGAAGGCACGCATTGCTGGAGTAGAAAAACTGAATAATTTAATCTCAGTTGCTTTTTTTGCATCTAGATTGATATTTGAAGACATACGCCGTCCCCCTGAACTGAACGAAATGTTAATTTGCTTGGCAATTTATTGCCTACTGCATACCGATCAGAGCGGACATCATTGGCCGTCTTGGTTTATTCATTGAGTCATCGTTGACTCATCTTGCTATGAATAAAGCAAAGCTTGTGCCAAAAAATTATTTTTACTAAAAGGAAAACTTTAGTTATTAAAATTAAAAACTATTAGGGTAGGGAATTTTAAAGAAAGAAGATGATAAAAGTGAAGAAAGGGAGATTTGATGAACCTATTTTTAAAAAGTGCTCATTTTTTTAGCACTTTGTTTTAAAAAGAGGCAGTGTGTAGAGAGAGAAAGCTATAACAACGTGCCTCCGTTCTTATAGCTTTATGTGAGACAAAAGTTAGAAACGGTAACCGATACCTGCATAACCTAAAATTGGGTTAATTTCGATATCTGCTTTTGCATTAATTAATTCACCATACTTAGCATCATTGACTGTAATCGTTGTATCTGTTTTTAAGTGAGCATAAGAAACAGAGCCAACCGCATACCATTTATCATTGAAGTCATAGGTGAAACCTAAAGTTGCTACAGGCGCAATTGCATCGGATGCTTCAAGTTCTACTTTAGGATCACCAGAACTGGTTTTTCTTTCTAAGGCAGCACCTGATTTACCATCTTTAATATTGACAATCATGTGCCCAGCACTGACTAAATCTTTCTCAATTTCAGGATTCATTTCTAACTCACTGAAATAGGCATACATCACACCTAATCCGACATAAGGTCTAAATTTATTTACGCCAGTTTTGCCAAAATGGTACTGTAGTTCAAATGCAGGTGTCCAAGCTCGAGCCGATGCCGCACTTCCATGTGCTTCAAGATCGGTAATAAAAATATTATTTTCTAGCTCCATCGACCCGAGGATTCCACCAGCAGGTTTTGCAGTAGCAGAAAAGGGAGCATATATTTTCCCTTTACCTTGTAAATCAACTTTAGGGGGAATTCCTGCTTTTACTTCTAGTGAAACATTATCTGTAAAAAAGTAATTTGACATGAGACCGAGAGTAGTCACATCATCTGCTTCTAAACCTGTATTCTCAGCTTCCCATTGGCTTAAACCGCGGATTTCTGCTGTTCCACTTAACCATGCAGGAATAGTATCTGTACCTAAACCAATAACATCAATGAGCTGTTCAAGAACGACATTACTATTATCGTCTGAAATATTGTCTTGAATAGTTTTTACTTTAATATCTCCGACCTTAGACTGCTCATTCTCTTTAACAGAAGTATTAATTCTAAATGGTTGAGCATTACCAGTCGGTTTGACATATAACGGACCAGCAGAGATAGAAAAACGTTTGAAGCCATCACCATCTTTTAAACTAAAATATGGAGAAGCGGCGGAAGTGACTGTTGGCAGAGCAAAAAAAGCAGCTGTCATACAAAATAATGACTTTTTCATCATAAAAGGACTCCATGTCCGAACATTTGTTTACTGATTTTTATTGAGCCCACCATAGCGTGTTTTATTAAAATGATTGTGTATTTAAAATTAACAATTGTAATTTTTTTGAAATATTTGTTTATATTTGGAAATATTTATTAATAAAAAGTACATAATAAATAATAAAAGGCTACATAAAGTAGCCTTTTATTTAAGTTTGTTAAACTATTTAGTTAAAGCGAGATAAGTCTTCTTCAGGACGAGCTGTTAGAACTTCAATACCTGTTTGAGTGACTAAAATAGTATGTTCATATTGAGCTGAAAGTTTATGATCTTTCGTTACAACCGTCCATTTGTCACCCAATAATTTGGTTTGCCAAACACCCGCATTTACCATAGGTTCAATCGTAAAAGTCATACCAGCTTCTAAACGCATACCTGTACCAGCTTGACCATAATGGAGTACTTGAGGTTCATCATGGAAAACAGTTCCAATACCATGGCCACAATATTCACGTACTACGCTAAAACGTTCTGATTCAACATACTTCTGGATTGCATGGCCGATATCACCTAAATATGAACCATCTCTGACAGTTGCCATTCCACGATACATTGCTTCTTGAGCAACTTTGCATAGACGGTTTGCTAAAATAGAAGTTTCACCACCAACGACATACATCATATTGGTATCACCGTGATAACCGTCTTTAATGACAGTTACGTCAATATTAAGAATGTCACCATTTTTTAAGATTTTATTTTCAGAGGGAATACCATGGCATACAACATGGTTAACCGAAGTACAAATAGAGTGCTGAAAAGCCGGGCGGCCAGGAGCTCCACCATAGCCGACACATGCAGGAATGGCATGCTGCACATTTTCAATGTGATTGCGACAAATGGTATCAAGTTCAAGTGTACTTACACCTGCCTTAATATAGGGCTTGATCATCTCTAGAACTTCAGCCGCCAGTCGTCCTGCAATGCGCATTTTTTCAATTTCATCTGGAGTTTTGATTAATCGACGTGGAGCTGTATAAGTACTGTTCATGATCTCTAAAAACTTT
>Ga0268257_1000862_pt1 | contig 30197 bp, 20 predicted proteins | sample AgamicAtPrz_FD_200249 | JGI IMG/M metagenome (GOLD analysis project Ga0268257, IMG submission 200249) | Agave microbial communities from Guanajuato, Mexico - At.P.rz (v2) (version 3) | ecosystem: Host-associated > Plants > Phyllosphere > Phylloplane/Leaf | place: Guanajuato, Mexico | collected... | reverse complement strand
CTGGGCAGGCTGACCGCGACGATGTTGGTGTCGAGGATGATCACGGCGCACACCGCCGAGGCGGTGAACAGGGTGAAGCGTGGTGAGGCGGCTGCAGGCATGGCAAGGCTCCATTGTAGAGAGCAGGCAGGTCGTCGCCGCTTTACCGCCACGACGCCAGCCTTGTAGTGTTGTCTCAACCATAACGCCGCAGGGCGCCCGGCTTGTTAGCCAGCACGTCCCGCGTCATTAGCGCCTGGCTAACGAGGCCCCATGGAGATACGTCACTTCCGCTACTTCCTTGCCGTCGCCCGCCACGGCCACTTCACCCGCGCCGCCGAGCAACTGGGCATCGCCCCGCCGACCTTGAGCCGGCAGATCCAGGACATGGAGCGTGAGCTGGGCGTGCGGCTGTTCGAACGCAGCCAGCGCGAGGTAAGCCTCACCGCCGCCGGCCAGGCCTTGCTCACCGAGGCCGAACAAGCGGTGCAGCAGTTCGACGCCGCACAGTTGGGTGCGCAGCGTGCCGGTCGCGGCGACAGTGCGCGGATCGAACTCGGCTACGTTGCCTCGGCGGCTTACTCCGGCACCCTGCAGCAACAGGTCAGTCGATTTGCCCAGGCTTATCCCGGCATACAGCTGAACATTCGCGAAGTGCCCATGCTTGAGCTCCCCTCTCTTGTCGACGAGGGCCAACTCGACCTCGCCTACCTGCGCTCGCCGATGGAGCTGCCGCAGACCCTGAATGCCATCGCCCTGCATCAGGAAGGTTTCGTCCTGGCCCTGCCGGCCAGCTCGCGCCTCAACGAACTGAAGACCATCCCGGCCTCACGCCTGGCCGACGAAACCTTTATCTTGCCCGAGCAGATCTCCGGCACACTGGCAATTGCCAGCCAGGGTAGTTTCACCCCGCGCCTGGGGCCGCAACCGGGCAGCCTGGTGGCGGTGCTCACCCTGGTGTCACTGGGCCAGGGCGTGGCCGTGGTACCGGCGTCGGTGGTCCAGCGCATCAGTTTGCCCCAGGTCAACTACCGGCCCATCGCCGACGCCCAGGCAAGTTCATGGCTGAGCCTGGTGCACCGCCGCTTCGAAAAGTCGCCCGCAGTGCTGCGCTATATAGAAGGAGTGCGCCAAGGTGCCGAATGATCACCTACGTTCCGGCTATCGGGCACTGCTGGTGTTGCTCGCCTGCCTGGCCTGGCCCGCGTGGGCCGGCGACACCATGCAGACGATGACGCTGGGCAAGCCTGCGCCCTATCCTTTCTTCACCTATGCCAATGCCAGGCTCGATACCCGCCTGCCAGTCCAACACGCAGTGATCGTGCTCCATGGCGTGCACCGTGATGCCGACCACTACTATCGCAGCGGCCTGACCCTGCTCGGCAATGCGGGACTCACCCAGGACGACACGCTACTGCTGGCCCCCCGCTTCTTCAGCGAAGACGATCCCCAGGCAACACCCACTCCGCCCTTGTGGGTGAAGAGCCAATGGCTGCAGGGCCACGAGTCCGTGGCCGGACGCTCCGGCATCTCGGCATTTGCCGTGCTCGACGACCTTCTCGCCTACCTTGCCGATCGTCATCGATTTCCACACCTTGAAGACATCACCTTGATCGGCCATTCCGCCGGCGGCCAACTGTTGCAGCGCTACACGCTGCTCGGCACGGGCGACCAGGCGCTGCGCGCCCTTGGCATCCATGTGCGCTACATTGTCGCCAGCCCCTCCACCTACCTGTACCTGGATGCCAACCGCCCCCTTGGCGAAGGCTTCGCCCCTTTACCTGCCGCGCAGTGCGCCGACTACGACCGTTACCGCTATGGCCTGCCAGGCGCACCGGACTACTTCGTCACGCAGCATCTCGATGCCCGCCAGGTGCTGGGCCGCTACGCCGCACGCGACGTGACCTACCTGGTCGGCGAGCGCGACCGCCACCCGCACAGCCGGATCATGGACCGCAGCTGTGCAGCCCAGGCCCAGGGCAGTGACCGGGTCGAGCGGCAACTCAACTACCTGCGCTACGAGGCTTTTCTGGCCCAGCGCTGGTCGATTACGCTCGCGCATCGTCAGTACGTACTGCCGGGCATCGGCCATGACCCCGCCCGCCTGCTGACCGATCCAGGCGTTGCCAAACTGCTGTTCCCCGGCCACTGACATTCCACCACGCCGCGCAGTACACTCGGGCCCTCCCCCTTTCGGAGACGTCCAAGGTGCATCACGCAGGAAGCGATGAACATCCACCGGCACGTGCCCGAGCTGGCGCGGTCATCTGGCTTACCGGACTCTCAGGCGCGGGAAAGTCGACACTGGCCCAGGCCCTGGCCCGAGAGCTCCATGAGCTTGGACATGGCTGCTACGTGCTCGACGGTGATGTACTGCGCACAGGGCTGAATGCCGACTTGGGTTTCTCGCCCGAGGATCGCCACGAAAACATCCGCCGCACAGCCGAGGTGGCGGCGCTGTTTGCCGATGCCGGGCTGATCTGCATTGCCGCGTTGATCTCGCCCTATCGCGCCGGACGCGCCACCGCGCGCCAGGCCTGCAAGGCGGGCTTCCACGAAGTGCACGTCAAGGCTGATCTGGCCACTTGCGAGGCCCGCGACCCCAAGGGTTTGTATCGCCGCGCCCGAGCGGGAGAGTTGCCGGCCTTCACCGGTATCGATGCGCCCTACGAAGTGCCGGAGCGACCGGAGCTGGTGGTGGAGACGGCACAAGTGCCGCTGCCGATAGCCACGGCGCAACTGTTGGCGTACGTACAGCAGCGGGTACTGCACCAACCGCAGTAGGCGCGGGCTGACCCCGCGCCTGCTGGTGGCACTCAACTGCCCGGGGCGATATCGCCACGCTGCCAGCGTGCCTCGTTGTTGCCCAGGGCCTGGGCAATGTCGGCGAGTTCGCCGGACGGCAGGGTCTGCGGCAGCGGGTCGAGCCCCGCGCTGGCGAACACCTGGCCATAGCTGTTGCGCAGCTCGGCATAGGCCAGGTCGCGGCGCAGGTCGGCCTGCAGCGCATTCAGTTCCCCCTGGATCAGCTCCAGCTCGCCAATGCCCTGCGCCTGGTGGCGATTGCGCAGTTGCTCGACGATCTGCTGGTCGAGGGCGACCAGTTGCTGGCTGGTGGCGAACTGGCGGCGAGCTTCGTTGTAATTGGCATTGGCCACGTAGAGCTGGGCCAGGATGGCCATCGACATCGCCTGGCGACGCGCCTCGACCACCTGCTCGCCGGCCTTGGCCACATCGATGGACGCCGGCCCCGACAGCACGTTGAACAGGTTCCAGGTGACCTTGACGCCATAATCGGCCCAGTGCTGGTTGGTCAGGAAGCTGTTGCTGTCGTAGTGCCCGCCCGCCGAGAACTCCAGCCCCGGCAGCATGCGCAGCATCGACTTGCGTACCTCGGCGGCGCTGATGCGGGCCTGGTAGTCCTGCTCGCGCAACTCGGGGCGCGTGGCCAGCGCCTGCTGCTCCAGCGCTTCGAGGCCCACCTTGAGCTCCGGCACGCTGTAGTCGTCGGTGGCGGCGAGGGTCAGCTCGCTTCCCGGCGGCAGGTTGATCAGCGCGCCCAGTTCGGTCTTGGCCAGCGACAGCGCACGGCGCTGTTCTTCCAGCTGGCGGGTGGCCTCGATCAACGAGCGCTGGTAGTTGAGCGCCTGGATCGGGTCGCCGATGCGCTGGTCACCCATGCGCTGGCTGTTGTCCCGGGCCTGCTCGACCCGCACCATCAGCGCGTCGATCTGCTTGAGCAGGCGCTCGGCGGCGACCGCCCGCCAGTAGGCCGAGCGCACGTCCTGGATGATGGTCTGCACCACCTTGCGCCGGCGTTCCTGGACGATCAGGCGCTGATCGCCCTGTTGCTTGGCGCTGACATAGCTGACACCGAAGTCGAGCACGTTCCACACCATGGTCAGGTCGGCCACGTCGCGGTCGCGGTCCTGGGAGGTCGATGGCTCCAGGGACTGGGTATTGGTCAGCACGCTCTGGCTGCTCGAAGCACTGACATTGCTGCGCCCGGCGTAACCGGCCGACAGGGCCATGCGCGGCAGCATGTCGAAGGTGGCCAGGTCGACCTGGCGCTGGGCCAGGGCCTCTTCCATGATCTTGAGGCGTGCCTCCAGGTTGTACTTGACCGCACGGGCCATGGCCTGGTGCAAGGTCAGCGGCCCTTGCAAGGCCTCCTGGCCCTTGAACATGCTGGCAAGGTCCGCCCGCGCCCGCTGCTCGCTGACGCTGCGGTCGATGGGTTGGGTCTTGACCGCGCACCCTGTTACCGCCAGTGCCAGTACGCTTACCGCAAAAATCCTCGATGCTCTGCTCATCCCTGTCCGCCCCCTTGGTACGGCACTGCTTTTCTTCTAATTGGATTGCTCGCGTGCGCCGGCTCAGGCCTGCGGCACGGGTACCTCGACCTGCCCCAACGCCTGCGCCAGTTGCCTGGCCTGGTGTTGCTCCCCCTCCCGGAAGGCCTGTAACTGCTGCCCAAGGGTCGGCGCCCCGGTCAGGCCCTTGCCCGCCCCCGCCTCTGCCCCCTGGCGGAATGGCTTGCCACCGCTCAGTTCATACTGGCCACCGTCATCCGGCAGCGTCTTGTCGAAGATGTTGGCCAGGCTGCTGGCCCCGAAGACATTGGCGTCACCACCGCCAAAGCCGAGGAAACCGGCCCCCGAACCATTGCCGATACCGCTGTCGGCGTGCTGGCCGGCGAATACCTGGGCCAGGTAGCTGGGCGCCAGCGCACCGTTCTGGATGAACAGATTGCCCAAGGTCGGCAGCCCGCCGCCCGTTGTCGGCACCTCGAACAGCGGCTGTGGCAGCAGCGGCGACTGGAACGGCGCCGTTACCGGCAACGGTGCGATCACCACCGGCGTGCCTGGGCTGGCCTGGCCCGGGCGCGCCGGTGGGTAGGCGCGGAATTCCGGATCACCGTCGGTCGACTGCAATGTCACGCTTTCCCCGGCAAAGCCGCCGACCAGGTCGTTGCCTGCGCCATCGCGAATGCCGGTGCCACTGGCCTTGAGCCTAAGGGCCAGGCCACCACTGCCCGCCACCCCTGCAACATTGACCTGCCAGGTATGGCCGTCGAGGCGTACCAACGACTGCAGCGTGCCACTGGCGTTGCCACTGGCCAGCAGTTCGAAGTCGCCCAGGTCGACACCGCTGACGTCCTCGCTGAAGGTCACGGTGAAGGACTGGCTGCCCGGCGTCGGCGACGGATTCGCCACGATCGAGACCACGCCGGGTGGCGTGCTGTCGACAATGACCCCGTGGCTGTCGCCAATATTGTTCAGCCCCGGTATCAGTTGATTGCCGGCCGCATCGTGCAGGCTCGCGCCATTGGCCGACAGGCCGAGTACCTGGATGCCGTCGGCATCGTTGTCGCCGGCCTGGATCTGGTACTGGAACACCAGCGTCGGCGTGCCTGAGCCGGCCACGAAATCGGCGTAAACCGTGCGCCCGCCGACATCCAGGGCAAGCCGCGGCACGCCGTCGACCAGCACCGCTTCGCTGGTGTTGACCACGAAGGTGAGCACATCGCCCGTGTTATAGGGGACGCCGACCGGCACGCCGACACTGCTCACCGTGGGGGCGTCGCGGTCGATGTTGTATGTGGCTCCGGTCAGGCCACCGACCAGTGCGTTACCGGCCACATCAGTGATACCCGTGGCACTGCCATTGAGGTTCAGGCCCAGGGTGCCGGTGCCGTGCACGCCACTGACGGTGATCACATAGACTCCACCGCCCAGCGCTTGCAGGCCGCTGAGCGTGCCGCCGGTCGAGCCGGTGCCGACCAGGCTGAAATCGCTGAGGTCGACGCCATTGACCTGCTCGTTGAAGGTCACGGTGAAGCGCACGCTCTGGGCGTTGCTCGGCGACGGGTCGAGGGTGACGATGCCGACCGCGCTCGGCGCCTGGGTATCGACCAGCACCTGGTGGGTATCGGCCACGCCATTCAGGGTCAGGTCCATGGCGTTGCCCGCGGCGTCGACAAGGGTCGCGCCATTGGCGGCAAGGCCGGTCACGGTGATGCCGTCAGCGTCGTTGTCACCGGCCTGGACGATGTACTGGAACACCAGGGTCGAGGTGCCGGCGCCCGCCACCAGTTCGGCAAACACCGTGTGCCCACCGATGTCCAGGGCCAGGCGCGGCGCCCCGGTGACCTGGACCGCTTCGCTGGCGTTGACCACGAACACCAGCGCGTCCCCGGAATTGTAGGAAACCCCCGCTGGGCCACCAACGCTGGTCACGCTGGGAACTCGGGTGTCGATGGCATAGTTGTTGGAATCGGTACTGCCCACGCCGGCGTTGCCGGAAGACGCCGCGACCACGCCGCTGTTGTCCAGGGTGATCAGGTTGCTGGTGTCCTCGACCCCATTGCCGGGTTTCAGGGTCGCGGTCCAGGTGATGCCGCCATCGCTGCTGCTCAACCCGCTCAAGGTGCCGTTGGCCACCGTCAGGTCGGCCAGGGTGAAGCCGCTCACCGCCTCGCTGAACGTGATGGTCACCAGGCTCGACTCGCCCGCGCGCAGGGCCGTATCGGCAACCACGACAGTGGCGGTGGGGACGACGGTGTTGACCGTGTAGTTGGCCGATGAAGTGGTGCCGGTTCCGCTGTTGCCGGCCAGGTCAGTGTAGCCCGTGTTGTTCAGTACGATCAGGTTGGTGCCGTCTTGTATACCGTTGCTCGGCGTGAACACGGCGGTCCAGGTGATACCGCCGTCGGCGCTGGAGAGCGCGCTCAAGGTGCCGTTGGCCACGGTCAGGTCGGCGTTGCTGAAGCCGGTTACCGCCTCGCTGAACGTGATGGTCACCAACGAGGTTTCACCGACACGCAGATCACTGTCGGCCATGACGATGGTGGCGGTTGGTCGCTGGCTGTCGACGGCGTAGTTGTTCGAGTCAGTGGTGCCGGAACCGGCGTTGCCGGCGGTGTCGGTCACCCCGCTGTTGTCCAGGGTGATCACATTGGAGGTGTCGGTGATGCCGGCGGCCGGCGTCAGGGTCGCGGTCCAGGTGATACCGCCATCGCTGCTGCTCAGCCCGCTCAGGGTGCCGTTGGCCACGGTCAGGTCGGCGGTGGTGAAGCCGCTCACCGCCTCGCTGAAAGTGATGGTCACCAGGGACGTCTCGCCGATAGCCAGGCTGCTGTCGGTCACCACGATGGTTGCGGTCGGGCGTTGGGTGTCGATGGCGTAGTTGTTCGAATCGGTGGTACCGACCCCGGCATTGCCACTGCTCGCGCCCACCACGCCGCTGTTGTCGAGGGTGATCAGGTTGCTGCTGTCGGTGATGTTGCTGGTCGGGGTGAAGGTCGCGGTCCAGGTAATACCGCCATCGCTGCTGGACACGGCGCTCAAGGTGCCATTGGCCAAGGTCAGGTCGGCATTGCTGAAGCCAGTCACCGCCTCGCTGAAGGTGATGGTCACCAGCGACGTTTCGCCGACCCGCAAGGCGCTGTCGGCGACCACGATGGTGGCCGTGGGGACCACGGTGTCGACCGTGTAGTTGGCCGACGAAGTGGTGCCAACGCCAGCGTTGCCGGCCAGATCGCTGATACCAGTGTTGTTCAAGGTGATCAGGTTGCTGAGGTCGCGCACCCCGGCGTTCGGGGTGAAGGTCGCGGTCCAGGTGATGCCGCCGTCGCTGCTGCTCACGGCGCTCAGGGTGCCGTTGGCAATGGTCAGGTCGGCGTTGCTGAAACCGGTCACCGCCTCGCTGAAGGTGAAGGTCACCGTGGTGGTTTCGCCCGCGGTCAGGGTGGGGTCGGCAATCACGATGGTGGCGGTCGGGCGCTGGCTGTCGATGGCGTAGTTGTTCGAGTCGGTGGTGCCGGAACCGGCGTTGCCAGCGGTGTCCGTCACCCCGCTGTTGTCCAGGGTGATCAGGTTGGAGGTGCCGGTGATGCCGGCGGTCGGCGTCAGGGTCGCGGTCCAGGTGATACCGCCATCGGCGCTGGACACTGCGCTCAAGGTGCCGTTGGCCACCGTCAGGTCGGCACTGCTGAAGCCAGTCACCGCCTCGCTGAAGGTAATGGTCACCAGCGACGTCTCGCCGATCGCGAGGCTGCTATCGGCCACCACGATGGTTGCGGTCGGGCGTTGGGTGTCGATGGCGTAGTTGTTCGAATCGGTGGTGCCGGAGCCGGCGTTACCGCTGCTGGCCCCGACCACGCCACTGTTGTCCAGGGTGATCAGGTTGCTCGCATCCTGGATATTGCTGGTTGGCGTGAAGGTGGCGGTCCAGGTGATGCCGCCGTCGGCACTGGACACTGCGCTCAGGGTGCCATTGGCCACCGTCAGGTCGGCATTGGTGAAGCCAGTCACCGCCTCGCTGAACGTGATGGTCACCAGCGAGGTTTCACCGATACGCAGCGCCGCATCGCTTACCACCACGGTGGCCGTGGGTTGCAAGGTGCTGACGCCGTAGTTGTTGGAGTTGGTGGTACCGCTGCCGGCGTTGCCGGCCAGGTCGGCCACCCCGCTGTTGCTCAGGGTGATGACGTTGGTGGCGTCCTGCACGTTCACCGAAGGAGTAAAGGTCGCCGTCCAGGTGATGCCGCCGTCACTGCTGGAAAGCCCGCTCAAGTTGCCATTCGGCGCCGTCAGATCGGCCAGGGTGAAGCCAGTGACCGCCTCGCTGAAGGTAATGGTCACCGTGGTGGTCTCGCCGACGGTGAGATTGTTGTCGGCGACCACGATGGTGGCCGTCGGCCGCTGGGTGTCGATGCTGTAGTTGTTCGAGTCGGTGGTGCCGCTACCGGCGTTGCCGGCCAGGTCGGCCACCCCGCTGTTATCCAGGGTGATGAGGTTGCTGGTGTCGGTGATGTTGCTCGACGGGGTGAAGGTGGCCGTCCAGGTGATCCCACCGTCGCTGCTGGACACCGCGCTCAAGTTGCCGTTGGCCACGGTCACGTCGGCATTGCTGAAGCCAATGACCGCCTCGCTGAAGGTGAAGGTCACCAGCGACGTCTGGCCGATGGCCAGGGTGGGGTTGGCCACCACGATGGTCGCGGTCGGGCGCACGGTGTCGATGGCGTAGTTGTTCGAGTTGGTGGTGCCGCTGCCGGCGTTGCCAGCGGCATCGCTCACCCCGGTGTTGTCCAGGGTGATGAGGTTGGTCGCATCGGTGATGGAGCTGTTTGGGGTGAACGTCGCGGTCCAGGTGATCCCGCCGTCGCTGCTGGAGACAGCGCCCAGCGTGCCGTTGGCCACCGTCAGATCGGCATTGGTGAAGCCGGTCACGGCCTCGCTGAAGGTGATGGTCACCTGCGACGTTTCACCAATGCTCAGGCTGCTGTCGGCCACCACGATGGTCGCCGTCGGGCGCTGGGTGTCGATGGCATAGTTGTTCGAGTTGGTGGTGCCGCTGCCGGCGTTGCCAGCGGCATCGCTCACCCCGGTGTTGTCCAGGGTGATGAGGTTGGTCGCGTCGCTGATGGCGCTGCTCAGGGTGAACGTCGCGGTCCAGGTGATCCCGCCGTCGCTGCTGGAGACGGCGCTCAGGGTGCCGTTGGCCACCGTCAGGTCGGCATTGGTGAAGCCGGTCACGGCCTCGCTGAACGTGATGGTCACCTGGGACGTTTCACCGATGCTCAGGTTGCTGTCGGCCACTACGATAGTCGCCGTCGGGCGCTGTGTGTCGATGCTGTAGTTGGCCGAACTGGTGGTGCCTGCGCCAGCGTTGCCGGCCAGGTCGGTGACGCCAGCGTTGTTCAGGGTGATGACGTTGCTGGCGCTGGTGATGTTGCTGGTCGGAGTGAAGGTGGCGGTCCAGGTCTTGCCGCCATCGCTGCTGGCCACCGCGCTCAGGGTGCCGTTGGTCACCGTCAGGTCGGTATTGGTGAAGCCGCTCACCACCTCGCTGAAGGTGATGGTCACCGTCGCCGTCTCGCCCACTTTCAGGGCCGTGTCGCTGAGGCTGATGGTGGCGGTTGGCGGTACGGTCTCGTGGATGGCCACCGTGACCGACGCCGCGCTGGAGGTGGCGCCGTCGCCATCGTTGACGGTGACCGACAGGGTGCGGGTGGCCTGGCCAATGCTGTTGGCGGCATTGCTGTTGTCGTAGGTAAGGTTGCGCACCACCGCCTGGACCGCTGCGGCCGTGGCGTTGCCGTTGAACGTCAGCACCAGGTTGGCGCCGCCCGTGCCCCCGGTGTAGGTGCCGATGGCCACGCCGCCGTAGCTGACCGTATTGCCGCTGACGCCGATTTGCCCGGCGCCGGTGCCTTGGTTGCGGATACCCAGCAGATCTTCGCCGGCCACGCCGTTGCCGCTGACCGCCACGGTCAGGTTACCGCCAGCAAAGTCGGCCGAGTCGCTGTCGGTGACCGTGGCGTTGCTGCCGCTGTCGAGCAGCACGGCGCCACTGCCTTGGGTGAAAGTCTGGCTGTCGCCGTTGAGGTTGGCGATCACCGGCGCGGCATTGAGCGGCTGGACCACCACCGAGGCGGTGCGGGTGGTGCTGCCCATGTCGTCGTTGATGCTGACGGTCACGCTGCGCGTGCCACTGGTGTAGGCCCCCGCAGCATTGCCATAGGTTACTGCGGCGAGCACCGCACGATACTGGGCCAGGGTGGCCACGCCGCTGAGCGATAGCACCGCAGTGCCTGAACCGCCGATGGTGATGCCGAAGCTGGCCGCCGTGGCGATCTGCCCGGCGGTGAGCGACAGGGTCTCGCTGCCGCCATCGAGCACACCGCCCAGGGTCAGGGTGGCACCACTGACCTGGGTGTCGCCGTCGGTCTGGGTGATGCTGATGTTCGGCACGATAACCACCGGGCTGCCGGTGAAGTTGACCGTGCTGTCGTTGCCGCCGCTACCGGTATCCAGGTCGACCACTGGTGGCGCCGAGTACAGCACCTCGTAGGCACCGATATCGACACCGCCGCCCCGGGGTCGGTCGAAGCCGCGCAGGTCAGTGGCCGGCGCACCCGCCTGGGTGCCCTGGTCGATGGCGTTGCTGGCAGTGCTGGCCAGGCGGTAATCGCCGCCGGCGGCATTGACGAAGTTGACCGTGGTGCCGATCAGGTTGGTGGTGCTGGTGTAGCCACCACCACTGCCGCTGTTGGTGGCGGCATCGAGGGCAGCGCCATTGACGGTGTTGCCGCTGATGATGCTGTTCAGCACCGTCACCGTGCCGGCGCCGCCGGTGGCCCAGCCCAGGCCGGCGGAATTGATGGTGCCACTGCTGGTGTTGAGGTAGGTGTTGTTGGCAATGGTGCTGTTGACGATAGTCACCGACCCACCGCTATTGCTCAGCACGATGACCGAAGCGCCGGCGACCGTGGCGGTGGCGGCGTAGGTCCCACTGTTGTTGTAGATCGCCACGTTCTCCAGGACGTGGTTGTTGTTGCCGCCCAGGCGCACCAGCGACGACATGCCGGTGGCGCCGACAATGCTGGCGTTGTTGTCATGAATCGTGGTGTTGCGGATCACCACCGTGGAGCCAGTGGTGGTCGCCGAGTTGATCACGGTGCCGGCGTTGTCCTGGAAATTGGAATCCTCGACGGTGATCGAGCCGCCGTTGGCGCGGATGGCGCCACCGGTGATGTTGCTGGAAAAATGCCGCATGTCCAGGTTGCGCACCGTCAGCACACCGCTGCCGTTGCTTTGCAGGCCCGAGGCCTCGCCGGCATCGCGGATGTTGTTGCTGTTGACGTCGCCACTGAGGATGATGTCGCTCTTGCCGTCGCCGTCGACATCACCGTTGATGGTGATGTTGCTGGTCACCACCAGCGCCGTGGCCGACGACCAGCGGATGATCTCGCCTTTCAGGTTCTGGTGGAACACGATGATGTCGTTGCCGCTGCCCGCGGCGGAGCCATCCACCGAAGTGTCGGTGTTCGCGGCCTGGATGGCTTCGGCCAGGGATACCTGGCCATCGTTGGTGATGAGCGAAGCATTTTTGCTGGTGACGGTAATGGTCGCCAGCGAGGTGTTGAACGCCGACAGGTCACCGCGCTGCACGCCCACGCCAGTGGCCACGGCGCCAGAGATGGTCTCCAGCTCCCAGTCCTCGCCTGCGCGGTTGCCGGTCGAATCGGACGAGGCGCCCACATCGGCGCCACTGAGCCGCGCCACTTCATTGACGAATAACTGGCCATCGCTGCCGGCCCCGGTGTTGCAGGCAAAGAAGCGGATATCGCCGCCCGGGGCCAGGCTCGCGCCGATGCGCGCCAGATCGGCGCCATGGCTGGCCAGTTGGTTGGCCCAGATGGCATTGCCGGCCAGGTACACATAGCCGCTGTCGCCGTGGCTGATGATATCGACCGAAGTGACGTCGCTACGGCCATTGAGGTAGTCGGCGATCTGCTTGAAGCCGTCCTTGCCGTTGTCCAGCACCACCACCTCGACCCCGGCAGGCAGGCCGGCGATGAGTTTCTGGTAATCACTGACCGCAGAGTCGACGAATACCACTTCATGATTGCCCGGAACCTGGGAAATCGGCGCGGTGGCCGGTGTGGCCTGATGGGCCGGTTCGTGGGCGGTGTTGTCGCGGGTACTGGCCGCATCACTGGCGGCGCTGGTGTCCTTGCCTCCGGTGGCGGCTGCGGCGGCTTCGACCGCCTGAGCCCCCTGATCGGCGACCACCCCTACCGAGGCGTCGAACATCATGCGCGGTTCCAGGGCCTGGATGAGACTGGGCCGGCTCGCGGAAACGTTGGGTGTGTGGGTGTCTTTACCGCGTTTCCAGAATGCCATGATGCCCTCGCTCAGCCCTGCGGCTGCTTATGCCTGCCGTCCCTGCAGATGAGGACGGCCTGTCCTTGTCTGGTAACCCTGAACGGACGACGGGGCGCCGATGCGCGCCCCGCTGCCCTGCCTGCCGAAATCCTGGCCTCAGTTACGGGATGGGAAGATCCCTTCGGTCGCAATGATGAAGTTGATGCCCAGGTAAGGGCTCTGGTTCGAGAACGGCTGGTTGCCTGCCGCGGTTGCGCCCGTCGTGGCTGGGATGGTGAGGTTGAACGGCTTGAGCGTGGTATTGCTGGCGGTGGAGGCGTAGATGTCGATCGACACACCCGATCCGGACGAGTCCTTCGGTTTGGCCAGCACGCCGGTGGTCGAGGGGGCCGGCAGATCGGCGTCACCTTCCGCGGCAGGGATGGCAACCGATACGGTCTGGGCGGGAATGTTCACGGCCTGCGACGCCATGTTCAGCGATGTCAGCGTGGTAGTCGGCGTGCCGGCTGCCTCGCCCAGCACGACACTCGGCAAGCCTGGCCCCTGCCCCTGCTGGACAGGTGCGCGACCACGCAGGTCAGGCAGGGCGAATGTAGTCTGGCCATTACCACCGTAGGTCGTCCCCAGAATAGAGAACAACGCGGTGTTCGTGGCGATGCTCAGCAGTTGGCCTTGGCAAAACATCCAGCCCCGTGGCGCGAAGTTTCCCGCGAACAATGTGATCTGACCGATGAATGGCTCACTCATTTACTGCACTCCTTTGACAACGCGGCAAGGACGGGCCTCAAGGCCCGCAGGTAATCACGTTCGTGACAGGCACGCTCAGAGCTGCCGATCGGCGTGGAAAATCGTCTGGAGCTCCGGCCCCCTTGGGTATCGGGGCTCACCGGTTGCATCAATCGCGGCAATGGACGCTGGCCGACTCATCTTCAGCGACAAGCCGTTCTCGCCGACCACCTGGAACCCACAGCGCTGATAGAGCCGCAAGGCCGGGTTGTGGGAGGTGACGTGCAGGCCGGCGCTGAGCCCCCGTTCATCGGCACGTGCCAGCCACTGGCCGAGCAGCCGGCTGCCGATGCCACGGCCGCACCAGGCGGGTAGCAGGGCCATGTCGATGAATTGCACGTGGCTATCGGTCCATAGCAGGCAGGCACGGCCGATGGGCTCGCCCGCCACTTCGATGACAAGGAAGTCGGCGTCGGCGAACTGGGCCTGGTAGTGGTCGTGCTGGGCCTGGAACTGTTGGTCGAGGAAGGCATCGGTGGCGGCCTGCGGCCACGGCAGCAGGGCCATTTCGGCGGCACGCGTGGTGCCATAGAGTGTGCGCAGGAACGCCCGGTCGGCGTCCACGATGGGACGGAGGTTCACCTCGGGGATGGACATCGGGTATGGCTTCCCTGCGTAAGGTTACCCCATGGTGAGGGGCGCACATCCAAGTGAATTGTCCTACACGATCTGCAGCAGCGTAGCCGAAGAACAAGGCATATAGCCACTACCCGAGCGTGGTCTTTACGTTTATTTTCTCAAACACCCGTTCGAGGTACTTTGACGCCACTTTCTAGGCATTTCGCAACCGTATGGATTCCAAAGCGTTGTACGGCTGCAGGGCCCATCGGGCGACTGCCGCACGCACCTCGTCGCTTGCCTCGTCACGCTTGCGCTGGCCATCGGCGCTGAAGTTCATGGCCGGCTGCTTGGCGTCGAAGGCCGCGACCGCCTGCAAATCCGCTACTTCGCCTGGCAGGATGCCGAACAGTGGCCCCAGGCGCCCCCAGACAGCATTGGGCAACTCACTGTAGTTCACCGCGATGGCGCCTTCGCGTTCGCACAACGCTAGGCCAGCCGTGAGGATTTCGCCAACCATCCGGCAGGTGTATTGCACCGCGCCCATGCCCTGGGCCTCGGTCAGCACGCTGTCGAGCCCCGAGGCGCCGAGCAGGCCCGGCACTCGATGCATACCCGGCTGGCGCAGTTGGGAAACAACGATCTCCAGCGGGTCACGGTAGAGGAACACCCGTGGCACCTGGGGATACAGCGCCGTCAGCAATGGGGCGTCGAAGATGTTCCAGGCATCGAGCTTGATCAGCAGCTGGCGCTCGTCGCACCGACGACGCTGACCGTAGGCCGAACACAGCGCCCGCAATGCATCGGCCTGCCAGGCGGCGGCGGACGGGTCCTGACGCGCGGCACGCAACAGGTTGTCCAACGGCGGCGGCTCGGACAGCACGATATTTCGCACTTGGCTGGCCAGCAATTGGGCGATCAGCGTCGAACCACAGCGTGAAGCGTGGAACACCAAGGCCGAGGGCGTCAGCCCCGGGCTACGGGCGTGCCAATCGAGCAAAGCCGAGACATCGGTGTCGCGGCGCATAGCCTGGTTGAACGGCAGGCGTAACGCCTGGTCGACGTCATCGCGGAAAAACGGGCGGGTCAGGCGCTGTTCGCCGAACCAGCACCAGTCCACTCGCCATCCGGCGTCGCCCTGCCAGAGACGGATGGGCAGCCAGCCGTGAAAATCCATCGGGGTATTCACACTCGCCATTGATCGCTCCATGCCCGCTTGCCCCGGCGCATGGCGCCCAGGACCTCTGCCTCGGAAAACGCCAGCCCTAGCTCGGCACCAAGGCGCACCGCCTCGGCCACGAAGGCCCGGGGATCCTCCAACGCCTGTAGTTGCGCGGCCAATGCCGGCGCCTCACTCACCTGCTGGCGAAACCGATCGAATGCCTGCCCGGCCCTGCCGGGCTGCAATGCCGGCGTCTGCGCCAGGCCTTCGTCGATCAGCGCCAGCAGCCAAGGGTCGGCCGCGCAGTCGAGTACCAGGTGGATGCGCTCACCGGGCCCGGGGTTGTTGACCCGGTGGGGGCGCGACAGGTCGATGAACCAGCACTCGCCCGGGCGCATCGGCACTTGCAGGCCATCCACAAGGAACTCCACGCCCGGGGGGCTCAGCAGCGGTATGTGCAAGCGCAGGCAGCCGCCTGGGCGTCCGAGGTCGGGGTCACGGTGCTCGTGAATCCGCGCCCCCGCCCCCAGGCGTAACAGGCGGGCGGCGCGCAGCGATTCCTGGAAGGGTGCGAGTACTTGCTGCCAGGCCGGCTCGCCTTGCCACCAGGCCAGGCTTGTCGGCGCGCCTGTGCCTGGGGCCAGCGGCAACGGCGCGTCCTCGGCGGCGATCAGCGCCACACCGCTCCAGTCACCTTCGTGGTAGCCCCGGTTGAAATGCGCCTGCCAGGCTTCAGTGTCCAGCCGGGTCAGGGCCTGCAGCAACGCGGGCAGGTTCGTGGGCAAGGTAAGGCGGGAACACAGTGGCAGAGCGGTCTCGGTCATGCGGGCTCCTTGCGTTGGCATTGTCTTGAACGGTGTTCCTGGCGAAGACGACGGGGCCCTGGAGGGGAAAGGCCGCCTAAAACCCACTCTCACGAACCCCCAATGCCGCCAACCGTCGCCAGGCGGCCCCCAGCAACGACTCGCGCGCGCCCTCCAGTACCACCACCCCACGCAACGGCTGGGCCACATCGGGCACTTCGCCCAACGGGCTCAGGCGCACGCCGTACTGGGCCTGCACCGGCTCCGCACGCTGCTGGCCATCACGCCGCACGGCTACCGGGCCGTGACGGTCGGAGGCCAGCGCTTCGAGCTCCAGCACGGCAACGCCAGTGGCATCCACCTGCTCCACGCGCACCGGCAATGCCGGGCGCGCCGGGTCATCGGCGATGAAGCGCCCTTCGCTGCCGGTCGCCACCCGCCACAGATCGGCCTCGGCCAGGTAGCCGCGCAAACGCAGCCCCGGCTCGACCACCCGGCCCAAGGTCTGTGCCGGGCTGACCCATTGCCCCGCTGCAAGGCCGGCCGGCAGGTCGCGCAGCACACCGTCGCGGGGCGCGCGCAGCTGCAGGCGCTCGCGCTGGGCGGCCAGGCCGCGGTATTCCGCCACGGCTTCGGCCAGTTGCTGCTCGAGCACACCGGCGTCCGCCGCTGTCTCGCTGCGCCCGGCCTGGCGGCGCAATAGCAGCTGCAGGATGTCGATCTCGCGGCGCACGATGGACTGGCGCGACGTCAGGTCGGGCGACTCCAGTTCCACCAGCAGCTCGCCCTGGCGAACCGCCTGCCCTTCGCCCACCGGCAAGCTTTTCACCCGTGCCGCCACCGGCGCATGCAGGGCGCTGACGCGGGATGCCTCGAGCATTGCCGGCACGTCCACCGCACCACGCCAGGGCAGCACCAGCACGGCCAGCAACAACGCCAGCGCGGCCGCCACCCGCAGTGTCTTGCCCGGCGCCGCCTGGCCACGGTGCAGCCACCATTGCCTCAGTTCCTTGTACACCGGCATACCGATGAACCAGGCCAGCTCCACCAGCATCAGGAAGATGCCCAGCACCTTGAAGAACAGGTGATATACCGCCAGGGCAATACCGAAGAACAGCACCGCGCGCCACAGCCAGGCGCCATAGCCCCACACCAGCAAACGGCGGCGCATGGTCGGCGACCAGGCTTCCGGGGCCGGCTCGCCATAGCCGAACAGCGCCTCGCGCAGTCGCCAGCGACACAGGGCAAAGGCGCGGTTCTGCAGGTTCTCGACCCGCCACAGGTCGCTGATCAGGAAGTAGCCGTCAAAACGCATGAAGGGGTTGAGATTGACCAGCAAGGTGGTGATCCAGGTGGCGCTGGCCAGCATGAACGCCGCCGTGCGCGCCGGGCCGTCAGGCAGCAGCGACCAGGCCAGCAGCGCCAGCACCGCTAGCAGCAGCTCGGCGAACACCCCACCGGCATCGATCAGCAACCGCGCGCGGCGGTCGCTGACGCGCCAGGCATCGCTGACATCGGTGTAGAACATCGGCAACAGCACCATGAACGCCAGGCCCATGCTCTGCACCCGGCACCCGGCGCGCTTGGCCATGAAGGCGTGGCCGAACTCATGGCAGAGCTTGGCGAACCCCAGCGCCACGCCAAAGGCGAGGATGCCGCCGAGGCTGAACAGGTGCGGGAACGTGGCGATGAAGCGCGACCAGTCGCGGATCACCAGGAACACGCCCAACGCCAGCACCAACGGCAGGGCGTAGCGCAGGATCCAGCCTCCATGGCGTTCGAGCACCGGCCATGCGCGGTTGAGGAAGGCATCCGGGCGCCACAGTGGAATCCGGAAGAACAGGTACTGGTGCAGCACACGGGTCCACAGGCTCTGCCGGGTGGCGGCGGCCTTGGTCGCATAGCTTTCACGCTGGCGGGCGTCTTCGGCGCCGATCAGGTCGTGCTGGCCGAGAAACAGCAAGAGCTCTTCCAATGCCTGCTCGTCGACTGCCAGGCCAGGCTCGGCGTTCGCGGCCGCCAACACGCGCTGCGGGTCGCCCAGGCGCCAGTGCTGCAACAGCCGCACGGCGCCACCGCCCAGCTTGAAGTAACGCCCGCGCAGCGGGTCGGCCAGGGTCCACTGCGGCGCGCCGTCATGCCCGGCCACCGCCGGCGACAGTTGCAGGTCGGCGCGCAACGCCGGCAGGGTCACAGCCCCAGCCCCTGACGCAACGCAGCCAGCGGGCGACGCAGCAGGTAGTAGACCAACGGAGCGCGCTCGCCATATACCTTGGCGGTACCACGCAAACCGATGCGCGGCGGTGCCTCGTCGAAACCGGCGTCCAGCCGGTAGGCCAGTTGCCCGGCTGCGGTGGCCTGGGCCTCGTAGGCCGCGCGTTCCAGGCGAGCGCCATGGCGGTGCAGTGGGTCGCTGTCGAGGAACAACGCCACTTCGGCACCAGGCTGCAAGGCGATGGCATCGCCCACCGGCAGCTCCAGGCGCAGTTCGGCCTGCTGTGGATCGGCCAGTTGCATCAGGCGCTCGCCGGTCTGCACGGGCTTGCCGGTCCAGCGCTCGGCGTCGGCGAACACCGCGATTCCCGCACGCTCGGCGCGAATTTCGCTGCGGCCGAGGAGCTGGCGGGCGTAGTCGAGTTCGGCGCGTTTCTGTTCCACGCGGGCGGCCAGCAGGTCGAGGCGGGCATTGGATTCGGCATCGCTGAAGGCGCGCTGGGTACTGGCCTTGAGCTCGGCCTCGGCGACCCCGAGGGCGCGCTCGGCGACATCGACCTGGGCCTTGAGGGTGGTGGCGTCGAAGCGCACCAGCAGGTCACCGACGGCGACCGTCTGGTTGGGCTTGACCAGGAACTCGGCGATCACCCCGTCCAGCGGCGCGGCAACCACCCGCCCTGCCCGCGGCACGACCTCGGCCGGGGCCAGCACCGATTGGCGCACCGGCACCAGCAGCACCAGCAACGACAAGCCCAAGGCCACCAGCAGGCGCCGCCGTGGCCAACGCAATCGCCAGGGTTTGGCCGGGCCCAAAGCCAGCCAGGCGTGGGCGTAAGTCTCCCCCAACTGATTGAGCAGGGCTTGCTCGGCGGGGTTGAACGCCTGGTCGCGGGCCAGCCACAGCCCGCCGAACACTTTGCCTTGGCGATCAAGCAAGGGCAGCCAGAATGCGTGGGCGGCGGATAGCGAGCGCCAGTCTGCCTGGGCCTGGGTGTCCAGCATCGTCGGATCCACGGCCCCGGCCTGGGCCGCGACGCCGGCTGCCTGGAGCGTGTGAGCGGCACGTTCGACAAACGCCACGAACGGCGCATGGGCCTCGACCACACTGATGCCGGTCAGTGCCCGGACCTTGCCGGCGATCAGCAGGGCGGCATGGCGAAAACCGAACAGTGTCTGGCCATCGTTGACCATGTTGTAGGCCAGTTGCTCGGGGCCAGTCGCCTGGCGGGCCTGGCGCTGCAGGCCGAGAAACAGCGCGAAGGCATGCTCGGCCACACCCGTGGCGGCGGCCGTCATGGTTGTACGGCGAAGTGGGCGGTGCCGCTCATGCCGGCCAACAGCCCCTGGCTGTCACGGGGCAGTTCGCCGATCAGCAGCAACGTCTGGCTGCCCTCGTCGATCCGGGCACCGACGCGCTTGACCTGTGCCAGCAGCGGCTTGCCGGTTTCATCGGGAACGAACTCGAACGGCTGGCCTTGCTTGAGCTGCCCCAGCCAACGCGAGGGCACCAGCAGGTGAATTTCCAGCGAGCGGTTGTCCACCACCTCGAGCAGCGGCGAGCCACTGGCGACGCTTTCATGGGGCTGGGCCCGGCGCTGCACCACCCGGCCATCGAACGGCGCGCTGACCACGCAGCGCCGGACCTGCACCTGGTACACCTGGGCCTCGGCCTGGGCCTGGGCCTGCTTGGCCTCGGCCAGCGACACCTCGAACTGACCGACCGATTTCAGCGCGGCCAGTTGGCGGTTGTGGTTGAGTTCTTCGCGAGCAGCACGAACGGCGGCCTGGGCGGCGTTGAGCTGGGCCTGGTAGGCGCTGCAATCGAAGCGCGCCAAGGTGCTGCCCTGCTTGAAGTCCTGGCCGTCGGCATAGGGCATCTCGACGATGCGCCCGGCCAGCTCGCTGGACAGCACGGCCTGGTCGCGGGCACGCAGTACGCCTCGGGGATTCTGTCCGGCGCTGGACGCTGCGGGAGTATCGAGCAAGGGGTCGGCGGGCGGGTCACCAGCCTGCGCCAGTGGCAGGTGCAACAGACCCAGGGTCAAAGCCAGACGGAAACCGCTAAGCATGTTGCGCACTCCCTTGCGAGCTGATGGCCGGAGTGTAAGACAAAAAATGATGGCACGGATATATCACGCCGATGAAGATCCAGGATGCTCACAGTGCGCAAGGAGCAGGCCTTGGAACGACGTGGGAGCGGGCTTGCCCCGCGATGAGGCCAGCCCATGCGACCACGCCACCAGGCACGGGCGTCGCCCGTGTTCGCGGGGCAAGCCCGCTCCCACAGAAACCGCGCAGGCTTACAGAGTCCGGGTCAGCCCGGCGACCGCGCGGCCACCGCCCGACGCACATGTCCTCGGGTGGTGATGATGCCGAGGAACGAGATCACGATCGCCAGGCTCAAGGTGGCAGTGACCTCGGCGCGGTGCTCCTCGGTGAACATCATCACGGTCAATGCGCCACTGATGAACAGGATCACCGCCCAGGTCAGCCAGGGGAACAACCACATGCGGAACTTGAGGTTGGCGTTCTCGCGCTCCAGCCGCCCACGCATGCGCAGTTGCGAAATGGCGATCACCAGGTACACCAGCAAGGCAATGGCGCCGGAGCTGGCCAGCAGGAACTCGAACACGCCCTTGGGTGCGAAGTAGTTGAGGATGGCGATAGCCGCGCCGATCAGGGTGCTGCCGAACACCGCCGCACGCGGCACGCCAACCCGTGAAGTGTTCTTCAGCAGCGCCGGAGCATCGCCGCGCTTGGCCAGCGAGTACATCATCCGCGAGGCGATGTAGATCGACGAGTTCATGCAACTGGTCACCGCGATCAGCACCACGAAGTCCACCATCAGCGCGGCATTGGGGATGTTCATGATTTCCAGCGCGCGCTGGTAGGAGCCCACCACCGCCAACTGCGGGTCGTTCCAGGGCACCACCGAGATGATCACGAAGATCGACAGGATATAGAACGTACTAATGCGCCAGATCACCGAACGGGTGGCCTTGGCGATGTTGCGCGCCGGATCGCTGGACTCGGAGGCAGCGATGGTCACCGCCTCGGTGCCGATGAAACTGAACATCACGGTGATGAAGGCTCCGACCACCGCCGACCAGCCCTTGGGAGCGAAGCCGCCATGCTCGTCGACCAGCGTGCTCAACCCGCTGACCTCGCGCTCCGGCAACCAGCCTGCCAGTGCGGCAAAACCCAGGCCGATGAAGCCGAGAATCGCGGTGACCTTGAGAATGGCGAACCAGAATTCGAACTCGCCGTACTTGGCCACGCTGAACAGGTTGGTGCAGGCCAGCAGCAGCACTGAGGCCAGGGCGAAGATCCAGCTATCTACCTGGGGGAACCAGGCGTTGAGCACATGCCCCGCGGCCAGCGCCTCGATGGGGATCACCAGCACCCAGAACCACCAGTACAGCCAGCCGATGGTGTAGCCGGCCCAACGGCCAATGGCCTGGTCGGCATAGGTGGAGAACGAGCCGGTGTCGGGGTGGGCAACGGCCATTTCGCCGAGCATGCGCATGACCAGCACCACCAGGGTGCCGGCCACGAAATAGGAAAGTATGGTGGCGGGCCCGGCAGCCGCGATGGCATGCCCGGAGCCGACGAAAAGTCCCGCGCCGATGATGCCGGCGATGGACAGCATCGTTACGTGACGTGGCTTGAAACCTTGAGCAAGGTTGCCATCAGTTCCCACGGTGTTCATTGGTCTTGTTCTCTTTTTACTGACACAAGGAAGGGACGGGCAGGCGTAGGCGAAACGGTCTCCTCGGCTAAGGGCGGAGTACGTTGCGCACGCTCTGTTACGGCCTTCTCATGCGCCCGGGGCAACGCACCATGGGGATGCGGGCTTCACTTTAAGCCGGGCGCGGCGCGAGCAAAATGCTCGAAAACGTCAGACAACTGTTCGATCACGACACCGCGTGCCCATGTACGTCAGTCAAGCCCCCGGACATGCCTGTTTGCGGCAGTCGCGGTTACCAGGCTTGCCCCCGGCGCTTCTGCTCCAGGCGACGAATGAACTCCTCAAGCACCAAGGTGTAGAGGTCGTCGTGGAGGTAGGCGTCCTCGATACCTGCGTCGAGGTTGGGGTTGTCGTTGACCTCGATCACCACCACCCGGTCACCAACCTGCTTGAGGTCGACGCCGTACAGGCCATCGCCGATCAGGTTGGCCGCCTTCACCGCCAGCTCCACCACCGCCCGCGGCGCCTCGTGCACGGCCAGGGTGCGGCACTCGCCGTTGACCTCGTCGCGCTGGGCCTGATGGTTGAAGATCTGCCAGTGGCCCTTGGACATGAAGTACTGGCAAGCGAAGATCGGCTTGCGGTTGAGCACGCCGATACGCCAGTCGTACTCGGTGTAGAGGTATTCCTGGGCGAGCAGCAGTACCGAATGTTCGAACAGTTCGGCGGTGGCGGCCTGGAGTTCGCCGGGGTCCTTGACCTTGATCACGCCCCGGGAGAAACAGCCGTCGGGGATCTTCAGCACCAGCGGAAAACCCAACCGCTCGCCGATGCCTTCCAGGGCCTGAAGGTTGTCGCGGTAGAGGATCTCGCTGGCCGGCATGGCCAGGCGATGGCTGCGCAGCAGGTCGGTCAGGTAGACCTTGTTGGTGCAGCGCAGGATCGACGCCGGGTCGTCCATTACCACCAGCCCTTCGCTCTCGGCCTTCTTGGCAAAGCGATAGGTGTGGTTGTCGACGCTGGTGGTCTCGCGGATCAGCAGCGCGTCGTATTCGGCCAGGCGGGCGTAGTCCTTCTTGCCGATCAGCTCGACGTCGACCCCCAACTGCCGCCCGGCGCGAATGAAGTGTTCCAGTGCCTTGGGGTTGGAAGGCGGCAACGCTTCGTCAGGGTCGTGGAGGATCGCCAGGTCGTAGCGCGCCACTCGGCGCGAGCGTGGCTGGCGCCAGATCCTGCGGCTGAAGCCATCCAGGGCGTTGGCAAACGGGTCCTGCTGGTCTTCACGCAACTTGTGCAGCGCACCAGCCTTGACCCCGGCGATATGCCAGGTACTGGTCTTGCGGAACTCCACCAGCAGAATCGGACACGGGAAACTTTCGAACAGCTGGCGGGCGATGTCCTGCAGCGGTTCCAGATCGGTACGGCCGAAATACAGGGTCAGGGTGAACCCTTCGGTTTCTCCGTAGGGGTGGTTGGCCAAGGCACTCTCGAGGCTGCGCGCCATGTCGTCGAGGGCCAATCCGTATAACGACTTTCGGGTCAACTCACTGATACTTCTGACCGAGGGAATAACTTTATGCCCGCGCGCCTCGGCCAACAACGAACAATAATAACCGTGGCCCAGATACTTGTAATTACGGCATAGGTTAATCACTTGTACACGCTTGCCGCTGTCAGCCTCGCGCGGTTCTTCCAAGTACTCCTGGGCCGTCACGACGTCTTCGCTGGGCAGGTAGGAAGCCCAGTCTTCACGCCGCTCCACGATGATTACCAGCTGACTTGACTTGTTATCCAGGGTCAGAGGATAAATAACACCAGTCGTACTTGAGTGTGAACTTTCCCCGGGCCAGCCAGGTAAGGGTTCCTGAAACGATGACATTGTTGAAGCCCTGTGTTGGGTAGACACGGTTTCTATTAAGCACGAAGTTTTTCGAATGTCCCGTTTCATTACGCAACTTTTACGGTGGCCCATGCACATCGAATTTCGCCTGGCAACTGTTGACGACCTGCCGGCCCTGCTGGCGCTGGAGAACCAGTGCTTCGCCCTCGACCGGCTGACCCCACGCAGCTTCCGCTGGATGCTGTCCCACGCCAACGCCAGCCTGCTGGTGGCGCAACGAGACGGCCAGCTGATGGGTTATGCGCTGTTACTCTTCCACCGCGGCACCTCGCTGGCCCGGCTGTATTCCATCGCCATTGCCAAACAGGCGCGTGGCCATGGCCTTGGCACGCGCCTGCTGGAACAGGCCGAACGCTGCGCCCTGGAGCACGAGCGCGCCTACCTGCGTCTTGAGGTGCGCACCGACAACCCCAAGGCCATCGCCCTGTACGAACGCCATGGCTACCGGCGCTTCGCCCAGGTCGACGACTATTACCAAGACCACACCAGCGCCCTGCGCTACGAGAAGCGCATCCTCCAGCACCCGACGGGCGAAACGCGACCAGTCCCCTACTACGCCCAGACCACCGACTTCACCTGCGGCCCGGCCTGCCTGCTGATGGCCATGGCCGCGCTGCGATCGCAGCGCCCGCCAAGCCGGCGCGAGGAACTGCGCCTGTGGCGCGAAGCAACCACCGTGTTCATGACCGCCGGCCACGGCGGCTGCAGCCCTCACGGGCTGGCGCTGGCCGCGTGGCGTCGGGGCTTTCGCGTGCGCCTGCTGCTCAACACCGAAGGGCCGCTGTTTCTCGATGGCGTGCGCCAGCCCGGCAAGAAGGAGGTCATGCGCCTGGTCCATGAGGACTTCTGCGCCGAGTTGCAGGACAGCGACGTGGTGATCGCCCGGCAGGCCCCCGACCTGCCCCGGGTACTGGCCGAATGCGGCTTGGCACTGGTGCTGATCAGCAACTACCGGCTGACCGGTAGCAAGGCGCCGCATTGGGTGCTGGTCACCGCCTGCGACGACGATTTCGTCTACCTGCACGACCCCGACACCGACCACGCTCGACACCGGCAGGCCCTGGACTGCCAGCACCTGCCGGTCAGCCACCAGGAGTTCCAGCGCATGAGCCTGTTCGGCGGGCGCAAGTTGCGGGCGGCGGTGGTGCTGTTCGAGCGCGAATGCGCCTTGGGCCAGAGATGATGCACGCCGGGGTGACTTGTCATGCGCACCCGATGGACCTGACATTTTTGCCAGTTACCCGGGCATCGTCCTGGTGCTAGCTTGATTTCACGCGGCGGTAAAAATAGTGGGAAGGTGCCTGGCTCGATGGATCAACTTCCTGAAGATATGTTGGCAATTGGACAAGAGGTCACCATGACAACCACAAAGATGCTCGCGTCCGACTGGATGCAGACGCCACAAGTTGCGCAAAGCGAAGCGCTGCGCTTGCCTTGCAGCCATGCACCTTACGGTCACCGCAGCGCACCGACTGGCGCTCCGGATACAGGCCTCACCGGACAACGGCGCGAGACCGGACTGGGCTGGTACCTGCTGGGCAACGGCCACAGGTGCTATAGCCCCGTGCTGATGCGCTTCCACTCTCCCGATTTGACCAACAGTCCTTGGCGCGGTGGGGGCGTCAACAGTTATATCTACTGCCAGGGGGATCCAATCAACTTCCATGATCGAAGTGGCCGAATCAAAGGCTGGGCGAACTCCATGGTAAGCACGTCTGCGTATCAGAGTTTCAGCACAGGAACGAATACCACGGCAGGTATCCTGCCTGCAATCACCGCAGTCTCCTTCTTCACTATCAGCAAAATGAACTCAGCGAGTATTTCCCGTACCGACGCAGCTCTTTTGGCTGTTGGGGGTGTCGGTGCAGCTATATATGGCGCAGGAAAAGTTGCGAGATACACGTATGACGAGAATGTAGCCACTATTCTGGAAGATGCAGGCACCACGCTTGTGAACGCAGCAGGCGCCGCCTCAATGCCCGCATTCTACAAATCCACAAGAGATGCAAGGCTTCAAAACCTTGCAGATCAACATATTTCCTCGTCACCGTTAATGTCACCTACGGGCACTGACCAAGTAGACGCTCGTTCCTCTTTGATGCCCTCAACCCCAGCCGGAGTCAAGGTGATAGGAGGCAGAGCCTTACTAGTTTCATCCTCCTCGACGCCCAGCAACAGTGCTTATTCGTCAAGGGACACTCTGTCCACACCCGGATTTGCAGGGCACATGAAAAATATATTCAGCTACGTCACTGGAAATCAAGTACGCTCATCAGAGACCATCAACCTTGACGATCTTTGACAACCTCGGATATTCGAGCATGATAAATTACAGTACCGACCCTTGAATAAATCCACATAGCAGCCATACAAATGCCAGCCCAACTATAGATTTCAGTCTCATGAAAAAATATAACCACCCGACTAGCTTCTTCGGCAGCAAGCTGCTGACCATTGACCGCAGTGGTTCCGTACTGGATCTTCTGGTAAAGCCATTTTCATATGCCTGCTTCGGTTACCTACCCGCCAATCATGGGCTATCCGTGCTGCTGGCTTTCAATGCACTGCCGCTAGAGCTTTCTACTGGCTGCTATTTGCTGGGTAATGGTCGACGGGCCTATAACCCCGTGTTGATGCGCTTCCAATCCCCGGATGCACTAAGCCCATTCGAAGCCGGGGGGCTCAACGCGTATGGTTACTGTGAGGGTGATCCGATAAACTGGCAGGACAAATCAGGGCAGGCTCGCAGTTTCATCGAAAAGGTTAAGAGCTTTGTAGGAAACGGCCATTTGGAATTTGTACAGCCCTCCCCGCCCACACCGCCCACTCCCCCCAACACACCAGAGCCAAGCAGAGCGGACAGAACACCTGGACATGCGGCGTCAAGAAAAAAAGTAAAATTCTCTGAAAAAACCAGCGTTGCAGCCTATGGATTTATAGACGCGCCCAACGTAGAAGAAAAGTACCAACACACCACCAAGGCCAAGCTCGAACTTGAAGAAGCAAAGTCCAAATATGAAGCTCAACCAACAAATAAAAACAAAATAAGGCTTGGCAAAGCAGTTGATAAACAGCAGAGCGCGGCCGCCCAGTTCAAAATCTCCAGAAAAACCACACCACCGTTTCATACACCCCCAGTCACTTACCAGGAAAATATAAGAACCCAATAAGCATTTAACACAACTGACACAGCTTTTATCTTAAAGCACAAAACGTCACTTATCACTCGCCCCGCCGGCTACAACTTATTACAACTCAACCTCCACACCGCTGTTAATCTACAACTCCTTTCGCTGAAAATTCGACACCATGGCAATCTTCTTCAATGATCCCTCCCTTGAGCGGAGAGAGCGCTATCACGACAACCCGCATCTGCGCGCCGAACTCAACGCCCTCACCCACCAGACCTATGGCTTCGACTTCGAAGCCTGGTACCAGGCCGGCTTCTGGCAAGCCGACAACCAGCCGTGCTCTCTGGTTCGCGACGGAAAGATGCTGGCCAACGCCTCGGCCAACCTGCTCGACTTCACCCTCGGTGGCCAACATCTGCGCTGCGTTCAGATCGGCACGGTGATGACTACGCCCGAAGCACGGGGCCGTGGCTACAGCCGTTATCTGATGGAAGTGCTGGTGGAGCGCTGGGCAGGCCAATGCGATCTGCTGTACCTGTTCGCCAACAGCACCGTACTCGATCTCTATCCCAAGTTCGGTTTTCGCCGAGTGGTCGAACACGAGTACTACCAACCCTGGTCGGCGCAGCAACGGGCCACGACCTTCCACCCGGTGAATCTGGATGATGGCGAACAACGTCAACGCTTCATCGATGCGCTGGAAAAGAGTTGTCCACAGGCACGACTGAGCCTGGCGCCGAATGTGCCGCTGACGATGTTCTATTGCGATGGGCCATACCGGGAGGCAGTGTTCCATTCCTCAGAGCACGAGGCCTATGTGGTGATCGAACATGATGGCGAGCGGATGGTGCTGGTGGACGTGTTCTGCGAACGCGAACTTGTGCTGGCCGATGTGATGGCTGAACTGGTCACGGCAACGACCCGGGAGGTGGTGCTGGGGTTTGCGCCGCTACATGGCGATGGCTTCGCGACGCGAGTTGTGGATAACGATGATGCGCTGTTCGTCTGGGGCGCGGCACCTACCAGTGTCGATGGACAGGCGCTGATGTTTCCATTGCTGTCCCATACCTGACTGGGTCCCCCGCCAAACAGCGCACCGTCTCTTCACAGGGCCCTCAGACCTTCACCAGGTCAGGCAGATCTTGCCGAAATGTCGGTTGCTCTCCTGGTACCGGAACGCCTCGACCATCTGCTCCAGTTCGAAATGCTTGTCCACCACCGGCCGCAGGCCGTTGGCGTCGATGGCGCGAACCATCGCCTGCTGCTGGGCGCGGCTGCCCACCAGCACGCCCTGCAGGCGGATCTGCCGCACCAGCGCCTGCACCAACGGCAACTGCCCGGCCACGCCGGTGAGAATGCCGATCAACGATACGTGGCCACCGATGCGCGCAGCGATCATCGACTGCTCCAGGGTGGCCGGGCCGCCGACTTCGATCACATGGTCCACGCCACGGCCGCCGGTGAGTTCACGGACCTTTTCGCCCCAGGCAGGCGTGGCCTTGTAGTTGATCAGGTGATCCGCGCCCAGTGCCTTGAGGCGCTCGAGCTTGGCATCGCTGGACGAGGTGGCTATCACCGTGGCACCGGCCAGCTTGGCGAACTGCAGGGCGAAAATCGACACGCCACCAGTGCCCTGCACCAGCACGCTGTCACCGGGCTTGAGGTGGTCATCGCTCATCAAGGCGCGCCAGGCGGTAAGGCCGGCGGTGGTCAGCGTTGCCGACTCGGCATGGCTGTAGCCTTTGGGCGCAAGGGTGAAGGAGGTGGCCCGGGCGGTCACCTGCTCGCGGGCGTAGCCATCGATGCCATCCCCCGGCACGCTGGCGAAGCCCTCGACCTGAGCCTGGCCGTCGAGCCAGTCGGGGAAGAACGTACTGACCACGACATCGCCAACCTGGAACTCACTGACCCCAGCCCCCACCGCGATCACTTCACCAGCGCCGTCGGCCATCGGGATACGCCGCTCGCTCGGCCCCCACATGCCACTGACCACGGCGAAGTCGTGGTAGTTGAGGGAGCTGGCGTGCAGACGCACGGTGATCTCACCGGCCTTGGGCGCGGCGGTTTCGCAGGTGCCGACCTGGACCTTGTCGTAGCCGCCGCCGGGCAGGACGTAGAGGGCCTTGGTGCTCATGGGGTGGGTCTCCATCGTGGGAAAAGGTGCAGTGCAGCTTAGACAGGTCTGGACGATCGCGGGGCAAGCACGTGGGAGCGGGCTTGCCCCGCGACAGGGCCGTCAGCCGAGCAACGCCCTCAACGCCCGGCAATCGGCCGCGTGCCAGTCGGCCAACTGCGGCCAGGGATTGTCCGGCAAGTTGACCAGCACGGTGCGGGTGCCTGCGGCCCGGCCGCAGTCGAGGTCGAAGCGGTAGTCACCGACCATCACCATTGCACCGGGGCTCACACCCCAGGCCCGAGCGATCTGCAACAACCCGTCCGGGCTGGGCTTGGGTGCCGCCTCGTCGCGACCGAGGATATGTTCGACCGGGAAGCAGTCAGCCAGGCCGATGGCCTCGAGAGTCACGTGGGCAAGCTCGCGGGCATTGCGCGTGAGAATGGCCAGCCGGTAATCGCGTCGGGCCAGTTCGCGCACCAGCTCCACGGCGCCGTCGGCGGCCTTTGAGGCGATCGCCAGGTCGCGCTCATGCTCCAGCAGCCAGGCATGCTTGGCCGCCGCCTCCGCTGCCGGCAAGGCTGCCAGGTGGGTGAGGATGTCGTGCTCGGACGGGATATCGAGCGCTTCGCGGATAGCCGCGAAGTCATGCACGGCGACCGTGAGGGTGCCGTCCATGTCGAACACCCAGTGGCGGATGTCGCCCAGGCTCATGCCCAGTCCTTGCGATGGCGAATCAGGCCTTCCTGGGTCGACGAGGCCACCAGTTGCCCGGCGCGGTTGAAGATGCTGCCCCGGCAGAAGCCACGGGCATTGCCGGCCCAGGGGCTGTCGGTGGCGTATAACAGCCAGTCGTCGGCGCGCAGGTCACGGTGGAACCACAGCGAGTGGTCGAGGCTGGCAATCTGCATGTCCTTCTGCCACACCGACTTGCCATGGGGCAGCAAGGACGTGGTCAGCAGGCCGAAGTCCGAGGCGTACGCCAGCAGGTACTTGTGCAGCGCCGGAATGTCCGGGAGGTTGCCGTCGGCACGGAACCAGGCGTACTTGACCGGATCGCCGGGCTTGGGATTGAACGGGTCGCGCTCGGTGACCGGGCGGATCTCGATGGGCTTGGCGCACAGCACCTTCTCGCGGATGCGCTCGGGCAGCTTGTCAGCCATGGCGCTGGCCAGCTCGACCTCGCTGG
>Ga0268257_1000860_pt1 | contig 30328 bp, 26 predicted proteins | sample AgamicAtPrz_FD_200249 | JGI IMG/M metagenome (GOLD analysis project Ga0268257, IMG submission 200249) | Agave microbial communities from Guanajuato, Mexico - At.P.rz (v2) (version 3) | ecosystem: Host-associated > Plants > Phyllosphere > Phylloplane/Leaf | place: Guanajuato, Mexico | collected... | reverse complement strand
TATCTCCTTGCAGGCACTGCTCAGGCAGGCCTGGCGCTGGTTCATCAGCGACAGGAGGGTGGTGAGCTCTCTTTCGGACATGGCAGGATCCTCCATTCAGCCTTGTCAGTGTAGCAGTGGCTGGCCGGCCTGCTTGAGGCCGGCTGTCGCAGCTCAGCCTTGCAGGCAGGCGCTGCGATAAGCCCCTGGCGTTACCCCGTAGGCCTGCTTGAACTGCCGGCTCAAATGGCTCTGGTCGGCAAAGCCCAGGTCGAACGCCACCTCCGAGGCAGCCCAGCCACGCTTGAGCATTTCCCGCGCACGGGCCAGGCGCCGCTGCTTCAACCAGGCATGTGGCGGCAGGCCGGTGGCCTGGCGGAACACCCGGGCGAAATGGAATGGCGACAGGTTGACCGCCGCCGCCAGGGCCTCGAGCGAGGGCGGGTCGGCCAGTTGGCTTTCCAGCAGCTCACGGGCGCGGGCCACTGCCAGCGGTTCGTGGCCAGGGGCGGCTGGTTCGGCGCATTGCCCGTGCCGTTGCACCAGGGCCAGCACCGCCTGGCGCCAGGCGGTCTGCTGCTGCAGGGCGCTGGCGCCGGCTTCGGACAGCTGGTGCAACTGGCTGAAGGCAAGCGCCAGGGCCGGGTCGTGAATCACGCTGTCCTTGAAGCTGGGCATGCCGTGGCGGCCCAGTTCCAGTTCGTCGAGCACCCCGGTTACCCGTTCATGTTCCGGGTAGAACCCTCGGTAGCGCCAGCCCGCTTCGTGGGCGGTGGCGCCGGTGTGCAGTTCGTCGGGGTTGATCAGCACCATGCTGCCGACCGGCGCCAGGTGCTCGCTGCCGCGATGCCAGAAGCGCTGGGCGCCCGACTCGATCACGGTGAACACATAGCCTTCATGCACATGCGGGGCGAAGCGCTGCTGGAAATAGCGCGCGTGCAGCATCTCGACGTCGCCCAGTGCCGGCGCCTGCCAGAGGTGTGTCTGCTCGCGCAGGGGCGTGCTCATGCCAGCCAGCTGCGCAGGAGGAAAAAGATCAACATGCTCACCAGCATGCTCAGCAACACGCTGCGGGTCAACAGCACCAGGGCGATGGCCACCAGCGAACCCAGCAGGTAGGGGTTGAGCAGGCTCAGGTTCAACTGGTGCTCGGGCATGAAGATGATCGGGCCGCAGATTGCGGTGAGCATGCCCGGCACGGCAAAACCGAGGAACTGCCGGGCGTTGGAGCTCAGGCGCAAGGGCAGGCGCGGCTCCAGGAACGCATAGCGGTTGAGGAACACGATGGCGCCCATGGCAAGAATCAGGACCCAGGTCATGCGCGGGCTCCGGCGAATTTCTGGCAGACGAAACCGGCGCTCATGCCCAGCAGGCCTGCGGCCACCAGGGCGGTTTCCCAGTGCCAGTAGCTGAACAGCACCGAACAGAACAGCGACACCGCCACGCACACCAGCGTGGCCAGGTTGCGCACCAGCGGCGCGATCAGGGCGACGAAGGTGGCGACAATGGAAAAGTCCAGGCCGAGCTGGTCCAGGTGCGGAATGTTCTGCCCCAGCAGGATGCCGGCCAGGGTGAACAGGTTCCAGGCGACGTAGAAGGTCAGGCCCACGCCCAGGGCGTACCAGCGGTTGAACTGCTGCTGGTCGTACTGGCTGGTCAGGGCGAAGAACTCGTCAGTGAGCAGGAAGCCCAGGCCCAGCCGCCAGCGCAGCGGCTGGCTGGACAGCACCGGGCGCATCGTCAGGCCATACAGCAGGTGCTGCGAGGTCAGCAGCAGGGTGGTCAGCAGGATCGACGCCAGGTTGGCGCCGCCCTTGAGCATGCCGATCGCCACCAGTTGCGCGGCACCGGCGAAGACGATGGCCGACAGCCCTTGCCCCTCCCAGGCGCTGAGGTTGGCCTCGATGGCCATGGAGCCGGCCAGCAGGCCCCAGGGGGCGACGGCCAGGGACAACGGGAGAATGGCGATGGCGCCGTGGAGAAAGGCTTGGCGGGCGATGTGGGGCATGGTGGCTGCAGTGCGTGTACGTTGGCAGGCCAGCATGCCAGACGGGGCGGGGGATGGCTTGAACGATCTTGCTGGTCTCCACCTTGTGGGAGCGGCCTTGTGTCGCGAAAGGGCCGCAGAGCGGCCCCGGCAATATTTGCAGCGAAGCTGAAATCGTGGGGCCGCTGCGCGCCCCTTTCGCGACACAAGGCCGCTCCCACAGAGGTTCGCGACTGCTGATGGTCAGGGACGGCTGGTCAGGTGCTGCTGCGCTGTCACGCAGCCGTTGGTATCCACGGCCTTCTGCAGCAGGCTCTGGCGGTGCTGCGGGTCGAGGTCGCCGAGCAGGCGGTATACCTCGGCCTGGTAGTCACGCTGGCGCCCCCACTGCATTTCCAGGCCTTGTGGCCGGTTGCGGTTGCAGGCCAGGCGCGTGGCCGGTTGCGGGTAGTAGGGGGCATATACGGTGGCCATGTTGGGGATGGCCTCCAGCGCAGTACGGTACTCGCTGCTGACGTTATAGGGCGGGCACCAGGTGGCGATGGCCGGCGCCGGCGCGGCAAAGCCCTGTCTGAGGCTGGCTTCGAGCAGCGGGCAGGCGGCATCCGGGATTTGCGCGGCGGGCAGGTAGGTCATGTAGTACAGCGCCAGGCGGTACTGTGCGACCGGGTGGCCCAGCTCCACGGACTTTTTCAGCAAGGCGACGGCTGTCGGCAGGGTGTGGGCCATGGCCTGGCCCTGGCGGCTGAGCTCCGGGTCGCCGCCGATGGCCGTGCGCAGCGTGCTGGCGCCGTCGTCCTGGCTGTCGGCCTGCTCCAGCAGGGGCAAGGCCTGGCGGTAGAGCAGGTCGGCATGAGGGTCGATGCGCACTTCCAGCGCGTGCGCGGCCAGCGGCATCAGGGCGATCAGCAGTGGGGGCAAGCGAAGCATGCGGCTCACAGGCAAGCCCCATGGGGTGCCAGGTACTGATGGATGGCTTCGATGTTCATGGCGGTCAAGCGTGCGCCTCGGGCAGATCGGAACGACGGCCTATTCTAGCCACCCAAGGGGCCTGGCCGGAAGACCACCTGGCAACTGTCAGACGAGCTTGATCGGCGTGACCTTGCGCTGGGCATGTTTTTCCTGGGCCAGGCCAAGCTTGGCGGTAATGACCTTGGCCAGGGCATTGTTGCCCAGGTCGTTCAGGTGCAGGCGGTCGATGAACAGGTCGGCGCCGAACACCGGCGAGCTGCTGAGCATGCAGTTCATGTCATAGCAGGGCACCGGGTCGGCCTGGCTCTTGATGCGACGGAAGAAGGCCGAGTGCAACTGGCTGTCGAACGCGCCGTCCAGCAGCCGGTCGAAATTCGCCGGTCGTCGCTGCAGCGCGTCCAGCATGGCCTGCTCGCCAGCGGGCAGGCTATCCCGGCACCAGGGCAGCAACGGCTGCAGGATGAAGGTGAGGGTGGAATGGCTGTCTGCCAGCAGCCGGTCCCATTGGCGCAAGGTCCGGCCAATGCTGTCGGCGGCACGGGCCAGGCGCTTTTCCGGGGGTGACAGCGGCCAGGTGGCAGGTATTGCGACCGAGGGCGTGGCCAACGCCTGGCCGATGCGCCGCCACAGCGATTGCCGGCGGGGCGCCGCCGTGGGCTGCATGCCTTCGCTGAAACTGTTGAGAAAATCCTGGTAGGCCTTGGCGTGCCGCGGGTCGCTCAGGCTGGCGAGGACTTCGCAGAGGGCTTCGTGGGCCAGGGTGTTGAGGCCGCTGAGCACCACCACATGGCCGAGCTGGCCAAGGCGGTGCTGGTGGGTCAGGAACATCAGCAGCTCCTGGCTGGCATTGAGCCCGCAGCCAGCCAGGCTCAGCCAGACTTCGCCAGTCAGCATCGACAGGTGCGAGGCCACCGTGTGTTCGTCGGAGCTGGCACCGATGCCCAGGGCGGTGGAGCCGCCGACCAGCAGGTTGATGCGTGACGCACCACCGCGCTCGGCTGCCGAAAAGCGCTTGCCGGCAAAATGGCTGTAGCGCAGGCCCAGGGCATCGGTGTTGATGGTGCCGGAGCGGTAGCCGGTTTCGTGCACATGCACGGTGTGCGGGGCGCGCCGGCTGCCCAGCAGCAGAAAGCGCTGGTAGTCCTGTTGCAACGGCGAAGGCGACGGGGTCGTGTCAGTCGCGGTCATGGGTTCTCCTTCTGTTGCAGCGGGCACCTTGCGTCACGTTCAGGCCGCCAGCTCCTTGACGTTGTACAGCAGGCCGCCGGCGGCGATCAGCAGCAGGGCGACCCCCGAGGCCAGGCTGATCATGCGGTTGCTGCGCTGCGAGGCGATCTTGCCGATGGCGAAGATGTACAGGCTGAGCACGGCAAAATCGATGGCCACCCACAGCATCGACAGCACCACCATGCTCTTGCCGAACGACTCGGTGATCTGGATGAACTGCGGGAAGAAGGCGATGAAGAAAATGATGTCCTTCGGGTTGGAAATGCCCACCATGAAACCTTGCAGCAGCCCGCCGCCGGCAGGCTTGGCGAGCTCGCCCGGTGCCTCGGCTGCCGGCGCCTGCAGGGCGTCCCGCAGCGTGCCGACGGCAATGTAGCCGATGAACAGGCAACCCAGCAGGCTCATGGCGCTGAGCCAGGCCTTGTCGATGGCGGCGCTGGTGAGGATGATCCAGGCCGCCGCGCCGATCAGCACCAGTGATGCCCAGTTGGTGCCCACAGCCGTGAACATGGCCTTGCGTGAGCCGGAGGCGGCCGCGGTGTTGACGATCAGTGCCACCACCGGGCCGGGGGTGGCGATCAGTAGCAGGACAGTAAGGGCGTAGGTAGCGGTGAGTGCGGTATTCACGGTCAGGTCTCGATCAGTATGTCGGGTGTTGCCGGCTGTACGGCATGGGCGTGGAACGGGCAGCGGGACGGGTTGAGCGACCCTGCCTCCTGCAGTTGGTACTGCTTCCACTCGTAGTTGTCGGCATCGCCGAAGAAGCCAAGGGTGTCGGGCATGACGCCGTCGTTGTAGTGGTGCACGCGCTCGCGGATGCGTTCGCGGATACGATGGCCGCTTTCGGTGTTGACGTTGGCCACTTCGTCGAAGTTCGCCCGCGGGTTGATGACGAAGGTGATGTGTGGCCCCAGGTTGCGGCTTTTCATCTGCTGGTGGCCGGGGAAGTTCATGTTGATGAACAGCGGCATGCCGGCAAAGCAGAACGACCAGGCATTGTCGTCGGGGTCGGTCGGGATGCCCTGCGGCCAGGGATGCGGGTCGCGCGCGTGCACGCCACGCAACACCTTCCAGGCCAGCGCCTGTTGCTCGGCCAGGGTGTAGTCGGCGGCAGTTTCGAGAAACACCACCAGTGGGCTGCCGATACGCTGCTTGGGTGGGATAGGTGTGACGGTGCGCACGTAGTCGGCCAGGCCCATGGCGATGTCATCGGCCAGCTGCCCGGCGCGGGCGAAGAGGATGTGGCAGGTTGCGCCGTTTACCGCCTTGCGGCCGAACAGGCAGGGAAACTCGGGGTTGGCGAGGACACTGCGAAAATGTTCTACGGCTTTGTAGGTCCAATGTCGCGCGTTGCGCACATGGTCAGCGGCCAGCTCTAGCGCATCCAGGCGATAGCAAGTTCCATAACCCGTCGACATGATTTCCCCAGGCGTAAATTTGATGAACGTTCAAGTCACATGCAGGCAGGATCTTGGTTATGTTTATTATTTACCCGCATTTTCCGAGACGTCCTTGGCGTTGTAAAACGCGTGGAACTATGACCTACTATTAGTCTTACTCATGCTCAGGGCGTCGCCATGTCGGAACGGATTCAGGCTTTGCACGCGCTGCGTGCCTTCGAGGTGGCCTCTCGCTATGGCTCATTTACCCGTGCCGCGGAAGAGCTGGCCCTGACCCAGGGCGCCGTCAGCCACCACATCAAGACCCTCGAAGCCATGTTCGGCTGCGACCTGTTCGAACGCCGCGGGCCGAAGCTGGCCCTGACCGAGCACGGCCGCCTGCTGGCGCAGGAGCTCAAGGTTGGCTTCAAGATCATCGAAAATGCCTGCGCCCTGCTGCGTCAGGACCGCTACGGCCTGCGTCTGAAGGCGCCGTCCACGCTCACCGTGCGCTGGCTGCTGCGGGCGCTGGATGCGTTCAAGAAGGTCGAGGACAACTGCAGCGTGCAGCTGTCCAGCGTGTGGATGGACATCGACAGCGTGGACTTCTACTCCGAGCCCTACGACTGTGCGATCCTCCTGGCCAACGGGCGTTTTCCCGCCGATATCGAGAGTTTCAAGCTGTTCGATGAATGGCTGATCCCGGTGTGCCACCCGGATTACATGGCCCAGGCTCAACCGGTCCTTGCCGACCTGGCCCAGTGCGAATTCCTGCACCCGTCCCCTGACCGACGAGACTGGCGGCGCTGGCTGGCTCGCATGGATGCGCTGGACATCAGCATCGATCACGGGCAAGTGTTCGATACCCTCGACCAGGGCATCTCGGCCGCACAGCAAGGCCTGGGTATTTCGGTGGTCGACCTGGTGCTGGCCAGCGCCGACCTGTTGGCCGGGCGCCTGGTAACGCCGTTCAAGCACGCGGTGGCCACCGGCGACGGCTATTACATGACCTGGCTCAAGGCCAGCCCCAAGGCGCGGCAGATGCACAAGCTGCGCGAGTTCCTGCTGGGCCAGGTGCCACCGCTGGCCTGCAAGGACATCAATTACCTGTACGGTTGAACACGCGTTCGAGCAAACGCCCGGCCCCCGGCAAGCGCCCGGCGCTGAAAATATTTCGGCAAACACCTGCTGGCCCCAACAAAATGCGCTGCGACGGTGCGTCAGCGGTAGAATCCCGCAATCAGCACAACAAACGATTCAGAGGTCGACGCGGTGGAGTTGCAGCAGGGCTTTGTCCTGACCCGACATTGGCATGACACGCCCGAAGGCACCTGCGTGGAATTCTGGCTGGCCACCGACCAGGGGCCACGGCAACTGCGCCTGGCGCCACAGGTATCGGTGGCATTCATCCCCCAGGCGCAGGAAGCGCACGCACGGGTGCTGCTGGCCAACGAAGCCGGTGTCGAGTTGCGGCCGCTGCAGCTGAAGGACTTTGACCAGCGCCCGGTGCTGGGCCTGTACTGCCGCCAGCACCGGCAACTGATGCAGTTGGAGCAACGCCTGCGCACGGCCGGTATCGAGGTGTTCGAAGCCGATATTCGCCCGCCCGAGCGCTACCTGATGGAGCGCTTCATCACCGCCCCGGTGCAGTTCACCGGCCAACCGGATGCCCAAGGCGTGCTCTGCGATGCCCAGCTCAAGCCCCTGCCGGGTTATCGCCCGCCGCTGCGCCTGGTGTCGCTGGACATCGAGACCAGCGAGCGGGGCGAGCTGTACAGCATTGCCCTGGAAGGCTGTGGCCAGCGCCAGGTGTACATGCTCGGGCCGGCCAACGGCACGGCTGATGACCTCGACTTCGACCTGCACTACTGCGCCGACCGCGCCGACCTACTGGCCTGCCTCAACCAGTGGATGGCCGAGCACGAACCGGATGCAATCATCGGCTGGAACCTGATCCAGTTCGACCTGCGCCTGCTGCACGAGCACGCCAAGCTGCTGCAGGTACCGCTGGCACTGGGGCGCAATGGCGCGCCGATGACCTTGCGCAGCCATGCCGGTGGTGGCCACGTGTTCGCCGATGCCCCGGGGCGGCTGCTGATCGATGGCATCGAGGCGCTGCGCTCGGCGACCTGGAGCTTCCCGTCGTTCAGCCTCGAAAGTGTCGCCCAGACCTTGCTCGGTGAAGGCAAGGCCATCGACACGCCGTACCAGCGCATGGATGAAATCAACCGCCGCTTCGCCGAGGACAAGCCGGCGTTGGCGCGCTACAACCTCAAGGATTGCGAGCTGGTGACGCGCATCTTCGCCCACACACGCCTGCTCGACTTCCTGCTGGAGCGGGCCTCGGTCACCGGCCTTGCGGTGGACCGCAGCGGTGGTTCGGTGGCCGCGTTCTGTCATTTGTACATCCCGCAGATGCACCGCCTGGGCTTCGTCGCCCCCAACCTCGGCAGCCGCCCCGACGAAGCCAGCCCCGGTGGCTTCGTCATGGATTCGCGCCCGGGCCTGTACGACTCGGTGTTGGTGCTGGACTACAAGAGCCTGTACCCGTCGATCATTCGTACCTTCCTGATCGACCCGGTGGGGCTGGTCGAAGGCTTGCGCCTGCCCGACGATGAACACTCGGTGGAAGGCTTCCGCGGGGGGCGTTTTTCCCGTAGCGAGCATTGCCTGCCGGCCATCGTCGAGCGGGTATGGCAGGGCCGGGAAGCAGCCAAGCGCGAGGGCAACGCGCCGCTGTCGCAGGCGCTGAAGATCATCATGAATGCCTTCTACGGAGTGTTGGGTTCGAGCGGCTGCCGCTTCTTCGACCCGCGCCTGGCTTCTTCGATCACCATGCGCGGCCACCAGATCATGCGCCAGACCCGTGCGCTGATCGAAGCCAGGGGCTACGAGGTGATCTACGGCGATACCGACTCCACCTTCGTCTGGCTCAAGGGCGCCCACGGCGAGGAGGCAGCAGCACGCATCGGCCGTGAGCTGGTGGCCCAGGTCAACCAGTGGTGGCGCGAACACCTGCGCGAGCAGATGAACCTGGAAAGCGCGCTGGAGCTGCAGTTCGAGGTGCATTACCGGCGCTTCCTGATGCCCACCATCCGCGGCACGGACGAAGGCAGCAAGAAGCGCTACGCCGGGCTGGTGCAGCGGGCCGATGGCAGCGAGCAGATGGTCTACAAGGGCCTGGAGTCGGTGCGTACCGACTGGTCGCCGCTGGCCCGGGAGTTCCAGCAGGAGCTTTATGGCCGGATATTCCGCGGGGAGCCGTACCAGGCGTATGTGCGCGATTATGTACGGCGCACCCTGGCGGGCGAGCTGAATGAGCTGATGCTGTACCGCAAGCGTTTGCGCCGGCCGCTAGCCGATTACCAGCGCAATGTGCCACCGCACGTGCGTGCGGCCCGGCTGGCCGATGACTACAACCGCCGCCTTGGCCGCCCGTTGCAATACCAGCGCGGCGGCTGGATCAGCTATCTGATCACCCTGGCGGGCCCCGAACCCCTGGAAAACCTGCAAGCACCGGTGGACTACGAGCATTACCTGACGCGGCAGCTGCAGCCGGTGGCCGATGCCATCCTGCCTTTCGTTGGCGACAGTTTCGAAGGGCTGACCGGCCAGCAGCTGGCGCTGTTCTGAAGAGGTGGTAGCTATCTAGCCAATCGCTTGGCAAGCCAGCGTCTAGTGTCGGGCCTTTTGATCAGCCCGAGGCGCAACAACGTGACTACACCCCGCCAGGAACAACCGCCAACCGCCGATACGCTGGCCATGGAGCAGGCCTATCAGGACAACCTCATCGTCAAGCGACTGCCCAGATGGATTCGCCGGTTGCGTATCGTATCGCCGACCGAGCAGAACATCCCGGCCAACGGTTTGTATGAATCGCAGCATGCTGCATTGCGCGACGCGTTGAAAGAAAGCCTGGCCTGTCGACAGTGGCTGGAAAAGGAGCTTGCGCGAATCGAGGGCATCGACCGTTTCGTCAAGCCGCTGCTACAACACGCCATGCAGGAAGAATTCGGCACCAGGGAAAATGTCGATGGCCTTTATTTCAGGCGCTGGTACACCTACACCGCTCCCAGCCAGGGCACCGTGTGGGGGCGCTACCCGGTGGTGGAAAAGGACTATTTCGACGTACCGCTGATCGAGGCGGCACTGGACAACTTCACGCCGGGCGAGGGGCGGAGCGAGCAGCACAAGGACAACTGCATCGTTGACAGCCTGTCGCGACGGCTCGCCTCACCAACCGCGCCAGCCTTCGCACGCTTGTGCCGCAAGCTGGATCTGGGCAAGCGCTATCAACAGCACCTGGACAGTGTGCTCAAAGCGCCGAGCAGCCAGGCAAGCGGCTGGCGCAGCATGGCTTCGACGCTTGCCCAGATGTACAGCTCGGTCATGCTGATCGATGCCTGCAAGGCTAAAGGTGATGGAGTACTGAGTGCTGCCGAGCTGGACCTGGTGCTGGAGCTATGCAAGCACGGGAGACCTGGCACGTTGTACGAGTCGAAAGTGGTGGCCCGGCAACTCAAGGCGTTCGGCTGCGATTTGCAACAGATCGTGATACTCGATTTATTTCATGACAAAGTCAGCCGCAAGATCATTGTCTATATTCCCGATGACCCCCACGGTCCCTGGACCGCAAGCCCCGACCTGGAAAGCTTCACCCGCAAGGTCTTGGGCAAGCGTCTGCGAGACAAGCGCTATCAGGACTTCTTCAAACGCTTCGTACGCCGGCGCGACAGCCAGCAGTTCTTCTCCAGGGTCGCCAAGGAGCTGGTAGGCGTCAACGATTGGGCAACCCGGGAAATGGACCAGCACATGCGGGACTACCCGCTGCCGTTGTTCGCCCACCTTGCTGCCGCGCGCATTGCCCACATCAAGGACGATGCCGCGCTGATTGCCACGCCGGTGTCAGATCTTGACCGCAAGGCCCAGGAAGCCCATCAACAAAGGTTGGTTGCCGAGGGTTGGACCCTGGCCACGGTGGCGGGCGTGTTCATCCCTGCGCTCAATGCACTGCTGCTGGCGGTAATGGTCTGGGACCTGCTGGGCGAGTTGTTCCAGGCCGTGGAAGACTGGCGCGAGGGCGATACCAGCGCCGCAATGGACCATGTGCTCAGCGTGACCAAAGACCTGGCCGTGATCGGTGTCACCGCTGTGGTATGGCGGGAAGCGAGCCGGGCCTGGGCCGCATTGGACCAGTGGGTGCCAGCGCGCCTGGAAGACGGCAGCGAGAAGCTCTGGAATGGAGACCTGGTGCCGTTCCGCAGCGCTGCACCTCCCGCTGGGGAAGTGGCCGATGCAATGGGCATCTACCGTGCCCAGGACAGAAGCTGGATGACCATGGATGGCCATATCTACGAAATCGTCCAGCGCGCAGATGAAGAGTGGCAACTGGCACCACGAGATGGTCATGGACCTTTGTTGCGTCACAATGACGCCGGTGCATGGCGGCTATGGACCGAGCAACCGGCCAGCTGGACAGACAAGCACCGGATGTTCCGCCGCCTTGGTGAGCGTTTCGCTCGCCTGGATGATGAACAGATTGACCAGGCCATGGCCGTCCATGCCCTGGATGCAGACCATCTTCGGGCGTTGCATGTGTACGGTCGGCCACCTGAGGCCGAGCTGGTCGATACCGTAGAGCGCCTGCTGATCGACCGCCGGCTGCAGGCCCTGCTGGACGACCTGAAACTCGGGCGGGTGCCGGAGGACGCGCCGTTGCTGGCGAAGGCCCGCGCCTTGCCTGGCGTCACCGAGCAGGGCGGGCCAGCATTGGCGGCGCAGGTCTCGGCAAAGCGGCGCCAGCTGTTTCAGCAGGTGTATGACGGGCAGCAGGAGCCGGACGATGCGGCGGTGGCAACGTTGCGCAGGGCATTCCCGAGCCTGCATCGCCGAGCGGCGCGCGAGCTGCTGGGTGAGCTGTCTGCCGAAGGTGCGGAGTTTCAGGCACTGGTCAGCGGCACGGTGCCGTTTCGGCTGGTCGAAAGAGCCAGGCTGAGCGTACTGCGCATACGTGTTGCGCGTGCCTGCGAGGCGCTGTTCATCGATACGCCCCAGACCCTGGACCAGGCCAAGGTCGCGCTGACGCTGCTGGAGACGCTGGATGTCAGGGAGGCCAGGCCGCGCTGGCGGCTGTACGATGGTGATAGCCCGCAGCCGATAATGACTACTGCTGGCGACGGGCAGAACTACAGGCTTGTGCATGACAACGGGCAGTTCGAGCTTGAAGATGCGCTAGGCCTCGAACTGGGTGGCCCCGGCGAGCTGTTCGAGACCTTGGCGGCTGCGTTTACCCCGGCCGATCATGCGGCACTCGGTATCAATGAACCCTACGCCCCGGGTTTGCGGGCAGTATTGGCCCGGCAAATGGCCGGGCACACCAAAGTACTGGCCCAGGTGTTGGGCAAAAACCCTCGACAGCCATGGATGCTGGCGCCACTGCGTCTGGAGGATGGCAGGGTCGGCTACCCGCTGGGCGGCTGCCAAGGATGCTTTGCCCGGCCATCGTCTCGACCCCGGGCGTTCGAGGTGCGTCTGCGCGACCTTTACCCAGCGTACAGTGATGAGCAGATCGAAACCTGGCTGGCCACGTTGCATGCATCGGGGCGTGATACCGACACCGAGCTTGGTGTGCTCGAAGAGCAGGCCCGCCGGTTGAGCGACCACTTGAAAAGCTGGGAGCGGCGAGGGTTGCTGAACGGTGAACGACCCGAGCGCAAGCGGTTTCGCAAAGCAATCCTGCAATGCTGGCGGGAACGGGTGCCCGCTCAAGTTACACCTGAGCATCAACGACTGGCGTTAACTTGGCATTACAGCGCGTATGACCTGTGCTCATTGCCTGAATTGGGTCCACTCTTCAGCTTCCCGCACGTTACCGAACTTTCCTTGCGCAGCCTGTTGCTGAAAGAGGTACCAGAGCAGTTCCTGCTCTCATTCCCCAATCTGACGTCCCTGGAACTGAGCTACAACCAGTTGCAACGTCTGCCAGCGAGCCTGTCGTTGCTCAATGACTTGCGCATACTCGACTTGTCCGGCAATCGCATCTCTCTGGACGAGCCCCAGGCTCAATTGCTGGCGCAATGCAGCCGGTTACGTTACCTGAACCTTTCGGACAATCGCTTGAACATGACCTTTTCTGTGGCGCAGATGAACCAGTTGGCCGAACTGCGTTTGCGCAATGCCGGGTTGGTATTGCTGCCCGAGGGCATCACGGATTGTCAGACGTTGTACATGCTCGATGCTTCCAACAACTTCATCACGCTGTTGCCCCCCAACTTCATCCAGTCTCCGTTGTGGCGGGACGGCTACGTGGCGCTGTCAGGCAATCCTGTGCTGCTGCACCAGGCTGAAGAGGTGCAGGAGGCCTGGAACATTCCGGAGGACAGTTCGGTCCCTCACAAATTTCGCTGGGTGGACCGCCTGGACGGTGATAGACGCGAAGATCTGGGTAACCTGTGGGCCACTGTTGAGCAAATGGATGGGGTGACGGACTTCATGCAACTGCTGAAACAGCTTACGCGCTCGCAAGACTTCACCCATCCTCGATATGGGGAAATGCTGGCTGCACGCGTTTTGACCATGATGGAAAAGGTGGACAGCTCAGCAGCACTGGCCAGTGAAATTTTCGCCAATGCACTGGTCGAGAACTGCGCCGACAATGCCACGGTTGTGTTCCAGCAGCTTGAAATCCGATGCCTTGTGTGGGAAGCCGAGCAGACTGCCCCTACTGGCAGCCAGGAGCGAGCCCTGGTGAATCTGGCACGGCAGTTGTGGAGGCAAAAGGAGGTTGATTTCATCGCCTTGTGCGAGGCTGAGGCTGCGCATGCAGGCAATGAGTCGATGGAATGGGTGTTGGCCTACTCGATCCGCTTGCGCGAGGACCTGGGCCTGCCTGGCAACGCGCGGAGCATGCTACACGCGGGCATCCCGAACCTGGATGACGCTTCGGTGACGCGCGCGGCTGAACAGGTCAGGCGTAATGAGACAGCCGAATCGGTGGCAGTGTGGATGGTCCAGCAACCGTTCTGGAGAAATTATCTCGAGAAACGCTACGTGCGCGAACTGGAAGTGCCGGCCAGTTTTCAGAACCAGTTGGCGGAGGATGCCAATGCCGAGGACGCCGCCAGGTTGATGGCGGAAATCAGGCTTTGGACCGAGAAGACCGAGCTTCAACTGACCATCGAGGCTCTGCAACGGCCGGCATGACCAGGGCGCATTGGACTATGCTCAAGCTACAAGTGATAGGGGTACTTTCTCGGGCTCGGGACGGGGAACGACCGCACTTGGTAACCGCCGGTTACTGTTCATTCAAACATGGAGGCCTTTTGCTGGTTTACGCTCGCTCGTCGGATCTTTCGCCCTGATCTGTAGTCTTCTGGTTTATCGAGAGAATAAGGAGATACGCATGCTCGTCCGGTCACTGACCCTCGCCACCTTGCTCGCGCTCGTCGGCCCTGTGTTTGCTGCCGACAGTGACGCGCCGCTGGCCAAGGAACTGGGCAAGGCCAGGCCCTTGGTCGTCATTGCGCCCAGCAGCGCCGACCCGACCTTGCGTGGGTTGAACGAGGCCCTCAAGGACCCGGCCACCCAGGCCGCCTTCAAGGAGCGCAACCTGGTGGTGTACAGCGTTGCCAACATGATGGGCAAGCGTGAGGACAAGAACCTCGAGCAGCAGACCACCATGGCCCTGATCCGCGAGTTGAAGCTGGGTGCCAGCAAAGGCACCAAGGTGATCCTGGTGGGCAAGGACGGTGAGCGGCACATGCTCAAGGACGACGAGGAGGGCGAGGCCATCGACCCGCAGGTGATCCTCAAGGCGGTCGATGATCTGCCCGCCAGCGAAAAAGCCGTGTCGGCGCCGGAGCCTGTGGCAGCGGCGGCACCGGAACCCAAGGCCAAGGACAGCAAGCCTGCCAAACCCGCCAAGCCGGCCGCGCCACCCAAGCCGCTGGAAGACTGACCCTGCACGACGGCCCCGAGTCACCTTGGGGCCGTTGTGTATCCCACTGTATCTGCCCACGCCGCAGACCCATTCCCATACAAAACCGCACCCCGCGCGATACATCCACGACATACCGCAACGGCCTAATGGCTCCACATTCCAACCACAGTGGAGCGACACCATGACTCAAGTACGAAACACCCTCGGCCTGCTCGGCGCTGCCCTGATCGGCAGCATGGCATTGAGCAGCAGCGCCTTTGCCGTCGAGCCGTTGGCCCAGGGTTACCAGCTGGCTTCGGCCAAGGTGGCCGGCGAGGGCAAGTGTGGTGAAGGCAAATGTGGTGGCAGTGCCAAGGCCACCCAGGGCGAAGGCAAATGCGGTGAGGGCAAGTGCGGTGCCAGCGCCAAGGCCGGTGCCGAAGGCAAATGTGGCGAGGGCAAGTGTGGTGATGCCTCGTTCGCCAAGACCGACAGCAACCACGACGGCAAGGTCTCGCGCGATGAGTTCCTGGCGGTGGCCAAGGACCGTGCCGGCGACTTCGACAAGATCGACAGCAACCATGATGGCTTCATCTCCGAACAGGAGGCGGCGGATCACCTCAAGGCGATCTACCAGGCTAATGGCAAGGCCATGCCCGAAGGCTTGTTCAGCCACCTGACCGGCAAGTCCTGACCTTCTGCCCCATGAACCGCGCAACGCCCCTCCTGCTGGTCAGGCGGGGCGTTGTGCCTGTTGCGGAGACCTGTTCATGCACCTCACATCTTTGTCCCCTGTACCTTTACAGGCCGGGCTAGGCCTGCGTCGCGGCCTGTTGCCGGAACTGCTGGCCATGGAGGCTGGCGCCGTGGACTTTCTCGAATGCGCACCGGAAAACTGGGTTGCCGTGGGCGGTGCCTACGGCAAGGGCCTGGCGCAGTTGGCCGAGCGTTTTGCCATTACCTGCCACGGGCTGTCGTTGTCGCTGGGTGGCAGCGAGCCGCTGGACCGCCATTTCCTTGGCCAGACCCGCCAGTTTCTCGACCGCCACCAGGTGCGCCTGTACAGCGAGCACCTGAGCTACTGCAGTGATGACGGGCACCTGTACGACCTGATGCCCATTCCATTCACCGACGAAGCGGTGCGCCATGTGGCCACGCGGATTCGCCAGGCCCAGGAATACCTGGAGCGGCGCATTGCCGTGGAAAACATCAGCTACTACGCCGCGCCGTACCAGGCGATGAGTGAACTCGACTTCATTCGCGCGGTACTCGATGAGGCCGACTGCGACCTGCTGCTGGACGTCAACAACGTCTTCGTCAATGCCTGCAATCACGGCTATGACGCCCGCGAATTCCTGGCGGGCTTGCCCCAGGCGCGGGTCACCGGCATGCACGTGGCTGGCCATTACGATGAAGCGCCGGACCTCAAGGTAGACACCCATGGGGCTGCGGTGAAGGAGGATGTGTGGGCGCTGTACGCGGCCGCCTGTGTGCGCTTCGGTGTGCAACCGACCGTGCTCGAGCGTGATTTCAACTACCCGCCGCTGGCCGAACTGCTCGCCGAAGCGGCGCGCATCCGCACTGTGCAGCGTGCTGCGGGAGGGCATGCAAATGAATGAGACCTTGCGTGAGCAGCAGTACACCTTGGCCCGGCACCTGCGTGACCCGCAGCGCCATGCGCCGCCGCCGGGCGTGGAGGCTCGGCGCCTGAAGGTTTACCGCGAGCTGTTCTATGGCTCTATCGAAGGTTTGCTGGCCGGCAGTTTTCCGGTGATGCGCCAGGCGTTGGGCGAGCCGCGCTGGCATGCCCGAGTGCGAGATTTCTATGCCAACTATCGCAGCCAGACACCGTTGTTCACCGAGATTGCCGAAGCGTTCGTCGATTACCTGCAAGGCATCGAGCTGGATGCGCCCTGGCAGCTGGAGCTGGCGCACTATGAGTGGGTCGAGGCGCAGTTGTATCTGAGCGATGCCGAGGACCCGGCCCATGACCCGGCAGGCGACCTGCTGGAAGGGGAACCACTGTTGTCGTGTGTGGCACGAGTGTTGGCCTATCGCTGGCCGGTGGAGCGGATCGGGGCGGATTACCAGCCAGCGGTCGCGCCAGAGGCGCCGACCTTGTTGCTGGTTTATCGCGATGCGGGGTTGAAGGTGCGCTTCGCGCGCCTGGCGCCGCTGGCGTACCGATTGCTGGCACTTGAACAGGGCAGTGGGCGGGCGCGGTTGCAGGCGTTGGGCGGTGCTGTGGAGGAGGGGTTGGCGTTGCTGGAGGGATTGCGCGAGCAGGGGGTCATCATCGGTACATGTTGAATCGTGGTATTGGGGCGCTTTGCGCCCCATCGCCGGCAAGCCAGCTCCCACAGGTACAGCGCATGCCCAGAATCTTGCGCAGTACCTGTGGGAGCTGGCTTGCCGGCGATGGGCTGCAACGCAGCCCCGGCGATATCACCTGCAGAACCGCCCTCTGAGCCAATGATCCAGGCTCAACCGCCCAGCCCCTTTCAGCAGCAGTGGCAGCAACGCCACCAGGTAGATCAGCGGCAACTTGAAGTTGCCAAAGCCCTGGTCGGTAATCGCATACCCTTGGGCCAGCTCGGCCAGGTTCGACCAGTGCGCCGGCCAATGCACCGCGGCAATCGCCACCACGGTCACCACCATCAGCCCCAACGAGGCCAGCCGGGTACCTAGCCCCAGCAACAGCAGTAACGGCAGGATCAGCTCCGCCCACATCGACAGCTGCCAGTTCAGCTCTGCAGGCAGCAGGTTGAAGGGGAACGGGAAGTTCGCTTGCAGGTCGGCGAACCAGTTGCTGCCATTGAATTTCTCCCAGCCGGATTCGAAAAATTCCCAGGCCAGGAACAGCCGCAACGGCAGGTCGGCGCTCCAGGTACCGAAACGGTCGAAGGTGGTCAGGGTGCGGGTCAAGGTGGTCATGCTGGTTTCTCTCTTCAGGAAAGGGCACGGGCGTTACGGCGTTGCTGGCGGGCCAGCTTGGCGGTGAGCTTGACGGCGATGGCGCTGAACATCAGGGCGAACGCCAGCGGGTACCAGCCGCCCATGGGGATGCGTTTGTAGAACGACAGGCAGAACACCGCGGCCAGTACCCACATGCCGGTGCTGTGCAGGGCCTGCCAGGCACGGCCACCCAACAGGCGCATCGGGGCCTTGAACGAGGTGATGGTGAGCAGCAGCAGGAACAGGTAGCCGAGGGTGCCGGGCAGGCTGGAAGTGAGCGTGCGGCCGGCCCAGAACAGCTCGGGGAATTGCTGGGCATAGCGGTAGATCAGTACGCCGTGTACGGTGTGGGAAAAGGCGAATGCCAACCCCAGATAGCGCCGTTCCTGGAGGATGCGACGGCTGCTGGTGCCAGGCAGCAAGGTCACCAGCGACGAGGCCAGGAAGGCCAGCAGGAATAGCACGAAGGAGCTGCGCGCAGTGGCACGGATCGCGCTGCGCAGGCCGTCCGGATCAGGTTGGCTGGCCAGGACCACGGCGGTCATCGCCAAGGTCAGGCCGGCGAGCGTGGCGAACAGCTTCCAGCCGGAGGGAAGGGTGAGGGGTTTCATCAGGGAGGCTCCCGGAGTGTGGTTGTGTGACCGGGAGTGTGTCGGGGTGGGGTATCTGCAGTGTGTCGACGGTGGTGGGGTTGTGTATCGGATTGTAGAAGTCGTTAAAGCGCCGCAGTCCCTGTAGGAGCGGCCTTGTGTCGCGATGGGCTGCGAAGCAGCCCCAGGTTTTCAGCTTCGCCGCATGAATTGCCGGGGCCGCTTTGCGGCCCGATCGCGACACAAGGCCGCTCCTACCTGAGATTGCCTTACTTCAGCTCGATCTGCGCGCACAGCCCGCCGCCTGCGCGGTTGCTCAGGGTCAGCCGGCCGCCCATGGCCTGGATCAGCTGATGGGCAATCGCCAACCCCAGCCCTGTGCCGCCGGTGCTGCGGTTGCGTGAACCTTCCACGCGATAGAACGGCTTGAGCACTTCATCCAGTTCGCCACCGGGTATGCCTGGCCCGTTGTCGAGCACGCGGATCAACGTCCTGTCGCCCTCGCGGCACACCTCCAGCTCGGCAGCACCGGCAAACTTGAGGGCATTGTCCACAAGGTTCACCAGCACCCGGCGCAGGGCATGCGGGCGGGTTTCCAGCAGGCTGCCGCTGCTGCCATGGCGCTCGACCTGGGCGCCACTGTCCTGGTAGTCGAACACCAGGCTGTCGAGAAAGGCATCGAGGTTGACCCGGCACGGGGCCTCGGTGCTGGTGTCCATGCTGCGGGCATAGGCCACGCCTTCGCGCACCAGGTGTTCCATCTCACCCAGGTCGCTCCACAGCTTGTCCTTTTCCACCCCTTCGTCCATCACTTCGACACGCAGCTTCATGCGCGTGATCGGTGTTTGCAGGTCGTGGGAAATGGCCGCCAGCAACTGCATGCGTTCCTTGAGGTAGGCAGCGATGCGCGCCTGCAGGGCGTTGAAGGCCACGGCGGCGTAGCGCACCTCGCGCGGGCCGCTTTCATCCAGCTGCACGCCAGGCTTGTCCGGGTCGAGGTTGTCCACCGCACGGGCCAGGCGGGTCAGCGGGCCGATCGCCAGGCGTACCGCCAGCCAGGTGCACAGCAACAGCACGGCCAGCTGGATCAGCAATACCACGGGCAGCCAACGTGCCACCGGGACCGGCGATGGGGTGACGTCGATGGTCAGCGGTGCGCCATCGGCCAGGGTCAGGTGTGCCTGGAAGTGCGCATTCGGGCCGGGGATTTCCTGGAAGGAAAGGCGATAGTCGGCGCCAATGGCCTTGACGATCGAGTCGGCGGCCATGGGTGGGTCACTGGTCGGCATGGCTTCGCCCGCCAGGCCCTGGTCCAGCCGGTAGCGGTAGGTACGCCGCTCCAGGCGTGGCAACCAGGCGGCGCGCTCGGCCGCGGGCAGGCGGTCGAGGATGGCCACCGAGGTGGCCACATCCTGCTCCAGGGTGCTGAGCATCATCGAGCGGCTGCTGATGTAGCGCTCGTAGGCCTGCAGGCCGAACGACAGGCCGTAGGCCAGCACCAGGCCGGTGAAGAAGATCAGTGCCAGGCGCGAGGCCAGGGTACGTGGCCATTTCATGATGGTGACTCGAGCAGTTGCACCGGCAGCGAGAACACGTAGCCCTCGCTGCGCACGGTCTTGATGCAGCTGGGTTCGCGGGCGTCGTCACCCAGGCGCTGGCGCAGGCGGCTGACCAGCAGGTCGATGGAGCGGTCGAAGATGTCGGCTTCGCGGCCCTGGGTCAGGTTGAGCAACTGCTCACGGCTGAGCACCCGCTGCGGGTGGTCGAGAAACACCCGCAGCAGGCGGTATTCGGCACCGCTCAGGGCTACCAGGGTGCCTTCGCTGTCGAGCAGGTGGCGCGCGGTGGTGTCCAGCCGCCACTGGCCGAAGCCTAGCAGGCGGCTGCTTTCGCTGATGGTCAGGTTGGGCGGCAGCATGCGCGTGCGGCGCAGCACGGCATTGATACGGGCCAGCAGTTCGCGGGCCGAGAACGGCTTGGTCAGGTAATCGTCGGCGCCCATTTCCAGGCCGATGATGCGGTCGGTTTCGTCGTTGCGGGCGGTCAGCATCAGCACCGGGGTGTTGCGGTGCTTGCCGGCGCGCAGCTCGCGGCACAACAGCAGGCCGTCGTCGCCGGGCATCATGATGTCCAGGACGATCAGGTCGACGCTGTTGGCTTCGAGAAAGGCGCGCATCTGCCGGCCGTCGGCGACGATGCTGGTGCGCAGGCCGTTCTTTTTCAGGTAGTTGCCGACCAGTTCGCGGATTTCGCGGTCGTCGTCGACGATCAGGATGTGATCGACGTGTTCCATGCGCTGCGTTCCTGTGCAAGAGGGGATGGGCGCAGTGTACCGAGCGCATTCGCGCTTGCCTGCGGGGGTTTGTATTGCAGTGTATCTGGCATGTGTACAGACACAGGAGGAAGCACATCACAGCTTCGGGCGACACATACGGGATACCTGGCCGGCGTGAAATGGCTCTCGACCGGGGAGCACAACTCCCCATCCTCAAGCGTTACACAGGAGAGATGCCATGAACTTCATTACCTTCGCCCGTGCCAGCCTGTTCGCCGTGCTCAGCTTCGGCGCCATTGCCGCCCAGGCCTCCACGATGCCGATGGACGATACCGGGGTCATGCAGTACCGCTACGGTGACCACCTGGATGTGAAGAAAGTGCTGTCGATACAGGACGACCAGAGCGACGCCTGCGGCCTGGTGAACACCCGCATGGACTACCTCGACTCCAAGGGCCAGCAGCAGAGCGTGCAGTACCGCACCTACGCCACCGGCGGTTGCCATGAGAATTGATCGCCGCTTGTTGTTGAAGGTTGGCGGTATTGCCCTGGCGCTGGCCGGCCTGGGCCTGGCCGGGCACCTGATGGCCCGCGACAGCTACGGTGCCATGCCGTCGCTGTCCGGCGCCAGCCAGTGGCTGAACTCGGCGCCGCTGGATGGCCCCGGGCTCAAGGGCAAGGTGGTGCTGGTGGACTTCTGGACCTGGGACTGCATCAACTGCCGGCGCAGCCTGCCGCATGTGAACGAATGGGCGCGGCGCTATGCCGACCAGGGCCTGGTGGTGGTCGGCGTGCACACCCCGGAGTACGACTACGAGCACGATGTAGGCACCTTGCGTGACAAGGTAGCCAGCCTGGGGATTGGTTACCCGGTGGCGGTGGACAACGACTACAAGGTGTGGAACGCCTGGGGCAACCAGTTCTGGCCGGCGCATTACTTTGTCGACCGCAAGGGGCAGGTGCGCCATGTGCACTTTGGCGAGGGGGATTATGGGGGGCAGGAGCAGGTGATACAGGCGTTGCTGGATGAAAAAGGGTGAGTTGTCTGTGCCGGCCTCTTCGCGGGCTTGCCCGCTCCCACAGGGATTTGCGTAATCAGTGAAATTTGCGCAGTACCTGTGGGAGCGGGCAAGCCCGCGAAGAAGCCAACCCCTGTCTGTCAGGTGAAACTGGCAAAGTGCGCCTGCATCCGCGCCGCATCCGCCTGGCGCCCGCTGAACAGCTCGAACGCCTTCACCGCCTGGAACACGGCCATGTTGCTGCCATCCAGGGTGCGGCAGCCCAGCGCCCGGGCCGCGCGCAGCAGTTCGGTCTCCAGCGGGAAGTAGATGATCTCCGCCACCCACAGGCGCGCATGCAGCAACTCCACCGGCAGCGGTGTGCCCGGCAGCTTGGCCATGCCCACCGGCGTGGTGTTGACCAGCCCGTCCGCCTCGGCCAGGGCCGTGGCCAGGTCGTTGCCGACCACGGCGCGCCCGGCACCGAAGTGGGCATTCAGGTTGTCCACCAGGGCCTGCGCACGGGCCGCGTCCACTTCGAACAGCACCAGCCGCTCGACCCCTTCACCCAGCAGGGCATGGGCCACGGCCGAACCGGCACCACCGGCACCCATCTGCACCACCTGGCGCCGTGCCACATCAGGCAGGCCACGGCGCAAGCCTTCGGCAAAGCCCAGGCAATCGGTGTTGTGGCCGACCCGCTTGCCGTCCTTGAGCACCACGGTGTTCACCGCGCCGATGCCGCGGGCTTCGTCCGACAGTTCGTCGAGCAACGGCAGGATCGCCTGCTTGAACGGGTAGGTGATGTTGAGCCCGGTGAAACCGGTGTGCTGGGCGGCGTCGAGCAGGCCGGGCAGGGCGCTGTCGTCCAGTCGCAGCTGGTCGGCATCGATCAGCCGATACAGGTAGCGCAGCGCCTGGGCATCACCTTCGTGTTCGTGCAGGGCAGGAGTGCGCGACAGCTGGATGCCGCGGCCGATCAGGCCGGCGAGGATGGCTTGCTGGCTCATGCGTTGTGCTCCTGCAACATTTCGGCGAAGTGGCTGATGGCCATGCGGTAGCCATGGCTGCCCAGGCCGCAGATGACCCCGACGGCGATGGACGATACGAACGACAGGTGACGGAACGGTTCGCGCTTGTGCACGTTGGACAGGTGCACTTCGATTACCGGCACTTCGCTGGCAACCAGGGCATCGCGGATGGCCACCGAGGTATGGGTCCAGGCACCGGGGTTGATCACGATGCCGGCGCAGCGGCCACGGGCGGCATGGATCCAGTCGATCAGTTCGCCTTCGTGGTTGGTTTGGCGGAATTCGATTTCCAGGCCGTGGGCATGGGCGGTATCGGCACAGCCCTGGGCCAGGTCGGCGAGGGTTTCGTGGCCATATTGGGCAGGCTCGCGGGTGCCCAGCATGTTCAGGTTGGGGCCGTTGAGCACGAGAATGAGGGGCTTCATGACGGGCATCGCTTTGTTGTTGTTGGATGCGTCTAGTTTTGTACCGACTGGTTAGTTTAGTCAATTGGACTAAACCGCTGTACCGGGAAAGTGGGCGATTATCGAACTTGATATCGCCTGTACCGGCCCTATCGCCGGCAAGCCAGCTCCCACAGGAACTCCATAGGGCTCCAGCTTTGTCGCCTGCAGCTTGATTACAAAATTGTAATTTTCCCGCCACCGCCCCGATAAGCACGGCTTTCTACAGTCCCTCGCCAAAGCTCGCCGACGAGGACCTGTTTCGTGCCCATCCCCCGCAAGACCGCCTTGCTCTGCCTGTTGCTGGCTGTTGCCGCCAGCGCCCAGGCCAGCCAGAGCCTGAGCCTGCCGCAGGCGCTTGACGCCGCCTTTGCCCAGAACCCGGAGCTGGCCGCGGCCGGCCGGGAAATCGGCATTGCCGATGGCGAGCGGCGCCAGGCCGGGCTGATCCCCAACCCGGAACTGTCCTGGGAGGTCGAGGACACCCGCCGTGACACCAGCACCACCACTGTCACCCTCAGCCAACCGCTGGAGCTGGGCGGCAAGCGCGGTGCACGCATCGCCGTGGCCGGTGCCGGCCAGGCCATTGCCCAGCTGGACCTGGAGCGCCAGCGCAACGGCCTGCGCGCCGATGTGGTGCAGGCGTTCCACGCGGCCCTGCGCGCGCAGACCGCGCTGGAGCTGGCGCAGCAGTCGCGGGCGTTGACCGAGCGTGGGCTGCGAGTGGTGCAGGGGCGGGTGACCGCTGGCCAGTCATCGCCCGTGGAGGCCACCCGGGCCCAGGTGCAGTTGGCCCAGGCCCAGGCCGAAGTGCGCCGTGCACAAACCCAGCGCAGTGTGGCTTACCAGGCCCTGGCACGGTTGACCGGCAGCCCGCTGGCAAGCTTCGACCAGTTGCAGGCCGCCAACCTGTCCCCCGGTGATGCGCCCAGCGCCGACGCCCTGCTCGGTCAGGTGGAGCAAACGGCTGAATGGCGCCTGGCCGCCGCCCAGGTCGAGCGCGGCGAAGCGTCCCTGGGTTCGGAAAAGGCCCTGCGCATTCCCAACCTCACCGTCAGCCTTGGCAGCCAGTACAGCCGCGAAGACCGCGAGCGGGTCAATGTGGTGGGCCTGTCGATGCCCTTGCCGCTGTTCGACCGCAACCAGGGCAACGTGCTGGCCGCGGCCCGCCGTGCCGACCAGGCGCGTGACCTGCGCAACGCCGTGGAGCTGCGCCTGCGCAGTGAAACCCGCAGCGCCGTCAGCCAGTGGGCCACGGCCATGCAGGAAGTGCAGGCCTATGACCGCACCATCCTGCCTTCTGCCCAGCAGGCCGTGGACACCGCCACACGCGGTTTCGAAATGGGCAAGTTCGCCTTCCTCGATGTGCTCGACGCCCAGCGCACGCTGATCGAGGCGCGCGGGCTGTACCTCGAGGCGCTGGCCTCGGCGACCGACGCGCGGGCGCAGGTCGAGCGGATCTATGGCGACCTCGGTTCACTGTAGGAGCGGCCTTGTGTCGCGATCGGGCCGCAGAGCGGCCCCGGCAATGTGTGCATGCCGTCGAGAACCTGGGGCCGCTCTGCGGCCCGATCGCGACACAAGGCCGCTCCTACAGGCGACGGCATCAGCGCAGGACATTTGCATTCAACAGCAGGAGCAACAATGAACAACCCACGCAAGCTCGCCCTCCTGGCCGTGGCCATTGCCGCGCTCGGCCTCGGTGGCCTGGCCTGGACCGGCAACCTCGGCAACGCGTCAGGCACTGAAGCCCGGCACGACGACCACGGCGAAGACAGCCACGGCCACGGCGAGGAACAGGCCGGCGAAGGCCACGAAGAAGAGGAGGGCAAGCTGCACCTGTCCATCGCCCAGATCGAAGCTGCCGGTGTGCAACTGGCCAATGCCGGCCCTCGTGAACTGGGCACCGCCATCAGCTTCCCGGGTGAAATCCGCTTCGATGAGGACCGTACCGCCCACGTCGTGCCACGCGTGCCCGGTGTGGTCGAGTCGGTGCAAGCCGAGCTGGGCCAGGCGGTCAAGCGTGGTCAGGTGCTGGCGGTAATCGCCAGCCAGCAGATTTCCGACCTGCGCAGCGAACAACAGGCTGCCCAGCGCCGCCTGGAACTGGCGCGCCTGACCTTCCAGCGCGAACAACAACTGTGGCAGGAACGCATCAGCGCCGAGCAGGATTACCTGCAGGCTCGTCAGGCGTTGCAGGAAGCCGAGATTGCCTTGGCCAACGCCCGGCAGAAGGTCGCCGCCGTGGGCCCGGCCGGCGCCGGCAACCGCTATGAACTGCGCGCGCCGTTCGATGCAGTGGTGGTGGAAAAGCACCTGACTGTAGGCGAGGTGGTCGATGAGACCAGCAATGCCTTCACCCTGTCTGATCTGAGCCGCGTCTGGGCTACCTTCGCCGTCGCCCCGCGTGACCTCGACAAGGTAACCACAGGCCGCAATGTCACGGTCAGCGCGCCGGACCTGGGCGCCCAGGTCGAGGGCAAGGTCAACTACGTCGGCAGCCTGCTCGGCGAGCAGAACCGTGCCGCCACTGTCCGCGCCACGCTGGCCAACCCCAACGGCGCCTGGCGCCCAGGGCTGTTCGTCAATATCGCGGTCAGCGTCGAACGCTTCGACGCCGCCGTGGTGGTACCGGAAAGCGCCCTGCAAACCTGGGAGGAGCAGACCGTGGTGTTTGCCCGTACCGAGGAAGGCTTCGAGGCCCGCCCGGTGAAGACCGGCCGCCGCGACGCCGGCCAGGTGGAAATCACCACCGGCCTTGCCGCCGGAACCCAGGTGGCCGCTGCCGGCAGCTTTGTCCTCAAGTCCGAGCTGGGCAAAGGCTCGGCCGAGCACAGCCATTGATCACGGGGACGCCTGCATGTTCGAACGCCTGATCCAATTCGCCATCGAGCAGCGCCTGGTGGTGATGCTGGCCGTGGTCCTGATGGCCGCGGTGGGTATCCACAGCTACCAGAAACTGCCGATCGACGCTGTACCGGACATCACCAACGTCCAGGTGCAGATCAATACCGCCGCCCCCGGCTATTCGCCGCTGGAGACCGAGCAGCGCATCACCTTCGCCATCGAGACCGCCATGGCCGGCCTGCCCGGGCTCAAGCAGACCCGCTCGCTGTCGCGTTCGGGCCTGTCGCAGGTCACGGTCATTTTCGACGACGGCACCGACCTGTTCTTCGCCCGCCAACTGGTCAACGAGCGCCTGCAAGTGGCGCGTGAGCAGTTGCCCGACGGCATCGAAGCGGGCATGGGGCCGATTTCCACCGGGCTGGGTGAAATCTTCCTGTGGACGGTGGAAGCCGAGCAGGGCGCGCTGAAGGAAGACGGCACGCCCTACACCCCGACCGACCTGCGGGTGATCCAGGACTGGATCATCAAGCCGCAGCTGCGCAACGTGCCCGGGGTAGCCGAGGTCAACAGCATCGGCGGCCATGCCAAGCAGTACCTGATTGCGCCGGAGCCCAAGCGCCTGGCGGCCTACAAACTCACCCTCAACGACCTGATCGCGGCGCTGGAGCGCAACAACGCCAACGTCGGTGCCGGCTACATCGAGCGCAATGGCGAGCAGTTGCTGATTCGCGCGCCAGGCCAGGTGGCGTCGGCCGAGGACATCGCCAATATCGTCATCTCCAGTGTCGATGGCACGCCAATCCGCGTCAGCCATGTTGCCCAGGTCGGCCTTGGCGAAGAGCTGCGCTCGGGCGCGGCCACCGAAAACGGCCGGGAAGTGGTGCTGGGCACGGTGTTCATGCTGATTGGCGAGAACAGCCGCACGGTGTCCCAGGCGGTCGCCGCCAAGCTGGTCGAGATCAACCGCAACCTGCCCAAGGGCGTGGTCGCGGTGACGGTGTACGACCGCACCAACCTGGTGGAGAAGGCCATCGCCACGGTGAAGAAGAACCTGGTCGAAGGCGCCATTCTGGTCATCGCCGTGTTGTTCCTGTTCCTGGGCAACATCCGCGCGGCGCTGATCACCGCCATGGTCATTCCGTTGTCGATGCTGTTCACCTTCACCGGCATGTTCAGCAACAAGGTCAGCGCCAACCTGATGAGCCTGGGCGCACTGGACTTCGGCATCATCGTCGACGGCGCGGTGGTGATCGTGGAGAACGCTATCCGCCGCCTGGCCCACGCCCAGCAACGCCATGGCCGCATGCTGACCCGCACCGAGCGCTTCCATGAAGTGTTCGCTGCCGCCCGTGAGGCGCGTCGGCCGCTGATCTATGGCCAGCTGATCATCATGGTGGTGTACCTGCCGATCTTTGCCTTGACCGGGGTGGAGGGCAAGATGTTCCACCCTATGGCCTTTACCGTGGTCATCGCCCTGCTTGGTGCCATGATCCTCTCGGTTACCTTCGTGCCGGCGGCCATTGCCCTGTTCGTCACCGGCAAGGTCAAGGAAGAGGAAGGCCTGGTAATGCGCACGGCGCGTCAGCGCTATGCCCCGGTGCTGGCCTGGGTGCTGGGCCGGCGCAAGCTGGCGTTCGCTGCCGCCGCTACCCTGGTGTTGTTGTCCGGGGTTATGGCCAGCCGCATGGGCAGCGAGTTCATCCCCAGCCTCAGCGAAGGCGACTTCGCCCTGCAGGCCTTGCGCGTGCCAGGCACCAGCCTGTCGCAGTCGGTCGACATGCAGCAGCGCCTGGAGCAGGCGATCATCGCCCAGGTACCGGAAGTGGAGCGGGTGTTCGCCCGCACCGGCACCGCCGAGATCGCCTCCGACCCGATGCCGCCGAACATTTCCGACGCCTATGTGATGCTGCGTCCGCGTGAGCAATGGGGCGACCCGGGCAAGCCGCGTGATGAGCTGATCGCCGAGGTACAACGTGCCGCCGCCAGCGTGCCGGGCAGCAACTATGAGCTGTCGCAGCCGATCCAGCTGCGCTTCAACGAGCTGATATCCGGGGTGCGCAGCGATGTGGCGGTGAAGCTGTTTGGTGATGACATGGATGTGCTCAACCGCACCGCCGCGCAGATCGCCAGCAGCCTGCAAGGCGTGCCGGGCGCGTCCGAGGTAAAGGTCGAGCAGACTACCGGCCTGCCGGTGCTGACCATCGATATCGACCGCGACAAGGCGGCCCGCCATGGCCTTAACGTGGGTGATGTGCAGGACGCCATTGCCATTGCCGTGGGTGGCCGCACGGCCGGCACGTTGTACGAAGGTGACCGCCGTTTCGACATGGTGGTGCGCCTGTCGGAACCCCTGCGCACCGATGTCGACGGGCTGGCCAGCCTGCTGATTCCGGTGCCGGCCAGTGCTGCTGCGGGTGCCGGGCAAATCGGCTTCATCCCGCTGTCACAGGTAGCCACGCTGAACCTGCAGCTGGGGCCGAACCAGGTCAGCCGCGAGGATGGCAAGCGGGTGGTGGTGGTCAGTGCCAACGTGCGTGGGCGTGACCTGGGCTCGTTCGTCGAGGAGGCCGAGCAGACGCTGATTCAGCAGGTGCAGATACCGCCGGGTTACTGGACCCGCTGGGGCGGCCAGTTCGAGCAGCTGCAGTCGGCGGCCGAGCGCCTGCAGGTGGTGGTGCCGGTGGCCTTGCTGCTGGTCATGGCGCTGTTGCTGATGATGTTCAACAACCTCAGGGATGGCCTGCTGGTGTTCACCGGCATCCCGTTCGCCCTTACCGGCGGGGTGCTGGCGCTGTGGTTGCGAGACATTCCGTTGTCCATTTCCGCTGGCGTGGGGTTCATTGCCTTGTCGGGGGTGGCGGTGCTCAACGGGCTGGTGATGATCGCCTTTATCCGTGGCCTGCGGGAGGAAGGGCGCACGCTGCGGGCAGCGGTCGAGGAGGGCGCGCTGACGCGCTTGCGGCCGGTGCTGATGACGGCACTGGTGGCGTCGCTGGGGTTCATCCCGATGGCCTTGGCGACCGGGACCGGGGCCGAGGTGCAGAGGCCGCTGGCGACCGTGGTGATTGGCGGGATTCTGTCGTCCACCGCACTGACCTTGCTGGTGTTGCCGGCGTTGTATCAGTGGGCGTATCGGCGCGAAGAGGTGCAGGAGGGTTGAGCGTTTTGGGGCTGCTTTGCAGCCCATCGCGACACAAGGCCGCTCCTACAGGGGACCGCATCAGCCGCAAATTGACGCGATCCCTTGTAGGAGCGGCCTTGTGTCGCGATGGGCCGCAAAGCGGCCCCAAATTCTCAAACAGTACGACGAGCCCCAGCCCTTGCACCGTCGCCCCCAGCCTCATCATGCAACGAAATCCGCGAAGTCTCCGGCAACGCCAACCCACCCACCAACGCCACCAGTGCAATCACCACCAGGTAGAACGCCGGTGCCAGGCTGCTGCCGGTCTGCCCGATCAGCCAGGTCGCCACCAGCGGTGCGGTGCCGCCAAACAGCGTATAGGCCACGTTGTAGGTAATTGCCGAAGCGGTATAGCGGGTGCGGGTAGGGAAGCTTTCCGACAGCAATGCCGCCGTGACCACACCACTGCACAACGCCCCCACCGCCAGCAGGATCACCCCCAGCAGCGCACCGGACATCGAGCCGGAACTGGCGAGCCAGTACGCCGGGAACACGCACAGCATCACCCACAGGCAGGTAAAGCCGATGGTCTTGCGCCGCCCGACGCGGTCCGAGAACGCCCCGGCCAGCGGGCAGCCGACCGCGGCGAACAGCAGGGCCACGGTGGTTACCAGCAGCGATTGCGCGCGGGTCAGGTTGCCGACCAGTTGCAGGTAGGTGGCGAAGTAGGTGGTGAACATGTAGAACGACAGCGCGGTCAGCGAGATGAAGGCCCCCAGGTTGCGGATCGCCCGGCCATGGTTGCGCAGGGTTTCCTTGAGCGGCGAATGTTCATGCTCCTTGCCTTGGGCGATGGCTTCGCGGAACGCGGGGGTTTCTTCCATGCGCCAGCGCAGGTACAGGCCGACCAGCCCCAATGGCGCGGCGATCAGGAACGGTATGCGCCAGCCCCAGGCATTCATCGCCTCGGCCGACAGGCTGGCTTCCAGGCCATAGGCGATCACTGCCGCGCAGGCAAAGGCGGAAAAGGTCGACACCGGCACGAAGCTGCCATAGAAGGCGCGCTTGTCGTTGGGCGCATGCTCCATCAGGTAGGCGCAGGCCCCGGCATACTCGCCACCGGCGGAAAAGCCCTGCAGGCAGCGCGCCAGGGTCAGCAGCGCGGGGGCTGCCAGGCCGATGCTGGCGTAGGTCGGCAGCAGGCCGATAAGGGTCGTGGAGCCGGCCATCAGCAGGATGGTCAGCGACAGGATGCGCTTGCGCCCCAGGCGGTCACCCAGCGCGCCGAACACGATGCCGCCCAGCGGGCGCAGAGCGAAGGCCACGGCAAACACCGCAAAGGTCTTGAGCAAGGCCACGCTGGCGTCCTGGCTGGCGAAGAACTGGCTGGCGATCAGGGTAGCGAGAAAGCCGTAGACGGCGAAGTCGAACCATTCGACGAAATTGCCGATGGCCGAGGCGGCGATCACCCGGCGCAGGGTGGCGGGGGATACCTCGTGAGGTGCGGGCATGCGAGTGCTCTCCGGTTCCATTGGCAGGCATGATGAAAGTGGCGCGGTCGGGCCGCGCCATCATTGTTGTGCTTGCCAGTAGATAGCCGGGCGCTG
>Ga0268257_1000859_pt1 | contig 30338 bp, 24 predicted proteins | sample AgamicAtPrz_FD_200249 | JGI IMG/M metagenome (GOLD analysis project Ga0268257, IMG submission 200249) | Agave microbial communities from Guanajuato, Mexico - At.P.rz (v2) (version 3) | ecosystem: Host-associated > Plants > Phyllosphere > Phylloplane/Leaf | place: Guanajuato, Mexico | collected... | reverse complement strand
TTAAAGTATTGTAGTGCAGCGGTAGTTCAGTTGGTTAGAATACCGGCCTGTCACGCCGGGGGTCGCGGGTTCGAGCCCCGTCCGCTGCGCCATTCTCTTGATTCCCTTGTCTAGAGAATGTAGAGTATAGAGATACATTCGTTATCTTTTCTCATTAAGGGCGCTTAGCTCAGTTGGTAGAGCGTCTGCCTTACAAGCAGAATGTCGGCGGTTCGATCCCGTCAGCGCCCACCATTATTTCTTTCAGAAAATTTAATTTCCTAAATTAATTCTTTCATAAATATCTTATGCTTGCATGTAAATTTACTTACTATGTGACTAAGTATTGATCCAACTTTTCTATTTTAAAATTAAATTCTTTATTTCATTGTTAAGTTATTCTTTTATTGATCGTTAGTTTTTAAGGTTTCACTTCGTACCTCTATATATACTCATACGTTTACGGGGCTTTATTCTCTTTAAATTACGCTATGAGTGATTAAAAATAAGAACCTAATCTGTAATTTATTAGCGTCAACGTATCTCAATTTTATATTTGCACTGATTACTCATTTCTCAAAATAAAAAAACTGCTACTTTTGAATAGCAGTTTTTTATTAGATTATTTTTTAATATTCGTTTAGAAGCCATCCACTCGCGTATGCGAAGTATTCACGTAACCATGCATTGTAGCGAGTAGCCAATGGTGTCTCGGCAGCGACTCCATAAACTTGGGTATAGCCCTGTTTTTTTGCGATTGCTACTGCTCGAGGTATATGAAAATCACTTGTCACGATAGCGATTGGCTGGTCTAAGGTAATCTGATGTTGTTCTAATAAGGGTTTACTATTTTTTAAATTAAGCTCAGTACTAGTACTCTTATCTTCAAGGATCATTTGATCTTTTGCGATATGATACTTTTGTTCAAGATAACGAGACATAACCAATGCTTCGCTTTCTTTTTCTGAAAAATCAAGACCACCTGTTAGAACAATCTGTGCTTGCTGCTGTTTTAGGGCTAGAGGGGCGGCCGTATCTAAACGTTTTGCAAGAATTGTGGATGGCTGACCATTCTCAACACCGCTTCCTAAGACAATAATTGCTTTTACTGGAGGGATACTATTTGGAGTATCTTTATTTTCTTTAATAAAGCTAAAAAAATAGCCTAAGCCAATTAACCATATCCAGAAGCATAACCATCCTAAGCGCCAAAGTGTGTGTAAGCGATAGTGATAGAAGAAAAAGCGTTCTAAATGATAATAAAATAAGGAATATAGGCAAAAGAAAGCACCTAAAATTAAAGGAATAACGGTGCCTACATTAATTTTATTGAGACAAATTAGAACTAATCCATCTAGAAATAAAATCGAACCAATGATTGCTAGGAAAATACGGATCCACTTACTGACTTGCATTGTGCTTAGAGTTGCAATTTAAATTGCAGACAGTGTATGCAAAATCATTCTGAATGCAATAAAAAACCGAGTAAAGCATTTAAGCTATTACTCGGTTTTAGTTTTTATTGATCTTTAATAAACATCACGGCGGTAACGACCTTGTTGTCTTAAATCATCTACCTGTTCTTCACCTAGAATTTCGATAAGTGCTTGATCAACTCCGCTTGCCATACCATCAATACTACCGCATACATACAGAACAGCACCGCGTTCTATCCAGCTTACTAATTCTGCTGCATTCTGACGGATTACATCTTGAACATATATGCGTTGTTCTTGATCTCTGGAAAATGCTAAATCGAGGCGCTTTAACATTCCTGTGGTTTTCCATGCCTCAATAGTTGATTCATAGAAGAAATCACATGCTCTTTGACGTTCACCAAAGATTAACCAGTTTTCAGTGTAATCATGACGTGTACGGGTGTGTAATAGGCTCATTAAGCCAGCAATACCTGTTCCGTTACCAATACAAATAATAGGGCGGTTATCATCAATAAGATGGAATGATTCATTGGTACGAATACGCAAAGCAATTTCATTATTAACTTGCGTATGTTGAGTCAGCCAACCCGAACCTAAACCTAAATTACCAGAAGCATCATATTGTTGGCGTACAACCAAACGAAGGACTTGCTGAGAAGGAATACTCGCAATCGAATACTCTCGCGTTGGTAGAGTAGGGAGCTGCTCTAATAAATGATCCAGATTGGCAAATGGTTCAATTTCACCAGTTAAATCTTTATTCCAAAGCGCTTTTTCGATTGAAATCTGCAATGAATCAACTTTTGAATTTTTAAGAATATGATGCTTTTGCAAAAAAGCATGAATACGTTCAGGACTATTACCAGGCTGGATTTCAGCAATATCACCCGCTTGCCATATCGCCTCATGATTTGCTTTAAGTTCGATATTATAAGCAGGCTGACCTAAGCTATTTGGATTGAGTAAATCACGTTGCTGTAATGTCCAACTATCAAATACTTTTTCCAGATTTACAGCATGCAAATCTAATTTAGTTGCCTTCGCGAGAGATTGATTCCAATTTTGAATATCCGATGAGTTTGCATTATCAACTTCAATTGTATTGAAGAGAGTATGGGCACCATTGGCTTTAAGCCAAGCATCCACTGCATGGCCAAAACTACAATAAGTGTCTGGATATTCTTTAGAGCCCAGCGCTAGAACAGCATAGTTGATGTGCTTAAGATCCACATTCAATTTTAAAAGTTTTTTAGCAAAGCTTGTAGCAAGATCAGGAGCATCACCAGTACCATAAGTACTGATCACAAATAAAACCTGCTGATGTTGCTCTAAATCAGTTTGTGTTAGCTGCTGTACAGGTTTTACCTGAACGGGTTGATGAGCCTCTTGTAAACTTGTTGCCGTACTCCAAGCGAGTTGTTCAGCTACGCCGGTTTGAGTTGCATAAGTAATAAGCCAAGGTTTTGCATTTGGATCAATGTATTGTCCTGCTAAAGACTGACGAGCCGCCTGTGTTAATTTTTTCTGTTTACGGCGTTTAAGGTAAAGCATCCACCCAGTAACTAAGAACAAAGGCATTGCTAGAGAAGCAAGCATCGCAACGAATTGATAAATTGGTCCAAAGAAGCTACCGCGGTGTACGGGTAACATGCTGCTCATAATCTTTTGATTAAGCTTTTTGTCTTCGTAAAGCTCCATCTTTTCGATGTTGCCAGTTTGATAATTATAGATGGCTTGGTTACGTGCCCGTTCGTGTTGTGGGGTAGCATCGACAAAGCTTAACTCAATTTTTCCATCATCTTTTTTCGGTAAGCTTAATGTTAGAGTCGAATAATCACGTCCAACCTGACTATTGAAGCCACTCCATGTTTGATTAAGTGCTGTAATGAGTTGAGTATTATCTAATTGAGGCTCTGATTTTTTATCATTATTACGGTCAGATTGTTTACCTTGCTGCATTCCACGATTTTGATTTTGAGGAGCAGCGCCATGATCTTGTCGTTTAGGCTGTTCAACTCCCATCACTTTGAACATGCCACTACGCCACCAATCATAAGACCAATATAGTCCTGTACATGCGAAAAGAAGATAAAAAACAATGACCCATGTGCCGACAACAGCATGTAGATCCCAAATAAAATTCCGGCCTTTGAGTTTCGGTTTAATAGCCAACCATTGACGAGCAGAATGCTTTTTAGGCCAACGTAAATATAACCCACTGAGTACGAAGTAAATTAGCATGAGTGCGCAGGCACCAGTAATTTGTTTACCAACTTCACCTGCTGTTAAATTACGATGAATTTGTTGTATGAGTAACAACAATTTTCGGCCTTTAACATCTGGAAGAACCTCAGCGTTATAAGGGTTCACCATTATATTATAGCCACGGCGTTCACCTTCTTTTTCAATATTTACAATAGAAGAAGAGGTGGGGTCCTTGGCAATCGTAATGCTATTAATTTTGATTTCAGGCTGAGTTGTATTGAAATGCTGGTAAAGCTGAGCAGGAGTTAATTTTGGAGTGTTTTCAGCTTGTACAACATAACTATCAGAATTCACCCATTTTAAAATTTGTTGGTCATAAGAATAAATTGCACCTGTAACACCCATAATGGATAAGATGAGGCCAGCAGTAATACCCAGAAACCAATGAATTTGAAATAAAATTTTTTTAAACATGGTCGAAAATGTAAATATGATGGAGATCTTGTAACGAAGTATAGCCGAAGATTGGGGAGATAATATGGATTTTGGAGATAATATTAATTTTCATTATCATTTATTTTTAGCTTAATAAAAAACCTCCATGAGGAGGCTTTTTATAAAATCTAGAATTACAAGGTTTTTGGTTCGCCTACAGATTCTTTTAAGTGTGTGCGAATTGTGTTGAACGAGAAGTTTTTCGAATCCATGCGCTTAGGTAGGATATAAGCACCTTGTTGTTCTTGGCCTTTTGGATCTTTTACTTTGAAATTGACCAAAATAAAATCAGGTGTATTGTACCATTCGTAGATATTTTTCCATCCAATAGTACCTACGCCTTCTTGTAAGCCCATTTGTTGACGCATCACAATACCATGAGGCTGCACACCTAAACGAATACCTTTAATTTCCTGTACCGGAAATTCATTCATTTTACGTTTAACGTACCACTCTAATCCGTATTTACGACCTAGGTAGTAAAGTACTACAGCAACAATAGCAACCCAGCAAAAAACAGTAGAGTAGTTCTTAATAAAAATAAGACCTAATATAGCGAGGGCTAAAACGACACCCATAATTGCCCAAATTTTTGTGCTGATTTTATTGGTGCTGCGCCAGATAAGAAGCTGTGCATTACGTTGTTCAGCTTCTGACACATCATAGGGAACAGGCTGAAGCGTATAAGCGTATAAAGTTTTCGCGGTCATAGTGCAAATAACAAATTGTAAACTGTTTTAAGTTTAGCATTAATTGGCATAAGTCAGGAAAGGATATTATGCCAATTTCATACTAATTTCCGACTCAAATTTATAACGATGCAAGTTCGCTGGCATCGTTATCAAGATCATGACTTAGGCGTTGTTTTAGCATACTAAAACGGTTCAATACACCAAGCATGAGTGATAGCTGCTGTAAAATGATGAGTGATTTTTGATCCTCTTCATTATTTTGGCTCAAACGTTGACGTATCGTCTGGAGCATATTTTGTGCTGTAAGATCAGGCATCTCATCTCTCAATAAAGCCCCCTGAATATCATCCAGCGCTTGGTCTAAGAGTTTAAGAACAGCTTGATCTTGAATGCTTTCTCGATGTGCTCCAAGTGCTGCGATATAACTTAAAAATGTATGGTTTAAACATAAAAATTCAAAGATATCCGACTTACGGGTAGGGTCAAAGTCTGGCTCTGTTGCTAAAGTTGAAATAAGTGAAGCAACCTCGGCATCTGTATTATGAGCAGCACGTCTTACAATACGGTAATTCAGCGCATGATTGCGACCTTCATGATATTGTTTAACAACTTCAGCTAAATAATTGCATTGAGCTTGTAATGAACGTCTAATGTTGCGAGGTAAGCGTCGGAATTTCCAGTCAGGCCAAATAAATGTCACTCCAAACCAAGCTAGGGCACATCCAATTAAAGTATCTACAAATCGCGGAATAGCAGCAGCCATTGCCGAGCCATCTAGATTAAAGTTAATTAATGCCAAAATTGTAATAAAAGCGGTTGCTTGAGCATATTGCTTACTGCGTAGCTCAAAAAACAATACCCCGCTTAGGATTAACATTAATAGTTGTCCTTCGACGGAAGGTACGAGAAATACAATGGTAAGACCAACAATAATTCCGACTAATGTTCCGACAATTCGTAAGCGTAAGCGACGTTTAGTTGCGTTGAAGTTAGGCTGGCTTACAAATAGGGCTGTAAGCATAATCCAATAGCCGTACTCGATATTGGTCATTTGAATCAGCACATACCCAATAAAAAGAACAATTGAGACGCGAATTGCATGGCGGAAAAGTACAGATTCAGGAGTTAGATTTTGCTTTATTCGGATGACAATATCGTTCCATCCTTGTAAATCATCATCTTTAAGCTGGTTCTCTGCTTGTTTAACTTTATCAGACTGAATGTGTTGTTCCGTTTCTAAGTTAAGTAACTGAGAGTCGATAGATTTTAAATTTTGGTATAAAGCGAAGAGAGCATTTACCCATAACAGATCATAATGCTGATCACGTCTTAGTTTCTCTAAAGACAATCTTAGATTTTCAAAACTCTGCTTGAAACGTTTGTTATGGTTATAAGGTTTACGTTGTAAAATACATTCGTTTAACTCTTGGCAAGCTTTGCCTTGAACCGCCAAAATTCGTTGAAATCTAAATAAAATATCACTGTGCTGAAAAATTTTGGCTAACTTTTGATAGTCGATATGGGCTGAGTCAGCACGCTCATGAATGTCTTGAGCGACAAAATAATAATGTAAGCTTCGGCGTGTATCTTTTTGCCCACGGTCACCTTTTAAACGAGTCAATAAAGCTGTTTTTAAGTCATTAAAAATCGTAATTAACTTACCATTTTCTAATGACAGCTCAATCATACTTTGCTGATAGCTGGCAGGAGTCATATCTACATCAAATAAATTTGATTTTGCAAATAGAAAATCACCTAGAGATGCATAAGACGCTGCGAGTTTATCTTGAAGTTGGCGAACCGGAAATAGTAAAAAGCTAATAGTCGCAATGAGGCCATACCAAGCAGCGCCTGCAACTAAAAGAGCCGGTTGAATATACCAGTGATCGAAAAGGTGAACACCCAACATGGTATAGACCGAAACAACCAAACAGCCATAAGAGATGGTGGCGTAACGACGTCCTAATGAACCTAGTAAAATCCAGCCAATACATGAAGCAATCAACCCTAAAGCAAAAGCCATTGGGTAGGGGAAAAGTAGTTGTACAGAAGCTGCGGTAACGAAGAACCCAATATAAGTATAGATTAGGTTCATGATTCGCACGGAAAAGCGATCATCAATATCACTCAAACCTGCTGCGACTACACCTAAAGTGAGTGGAATAGTTGCTAATTGATAGCCTAAAAAATAAGGCACGAAAGCAGTTCCTGAAAAGGCTATCAGCATTCGCACGTTATACATAAATGTTGTGTTATAAGTCGCTCTTTTTAGGCGTTTAAACCAAGATTTCAAATGAAGTCCTTGCTGATCAACCTGAGTGATAAAGGATTTGTGTATTTCTACACCAATGTTGCACAAATCATACGATAGACAGTGTAAGCTTGTCTGTATGCAAATGAGTGAAAAATGAAATATCGTTATGTCTGAACAAACAGCCCAGCGTCAATACTCTATTGGCTGGATTATGTTGCTCGCTTTACTTACGGCTTTAGGGCCGTTATCCATTGATATGTACTTACCTGCGTTACCACAAATGGCCCATGATTTTGGGGTAAGTACGCAAATGGTGGCAAATACACTACCAGCATATTTTTTTGGTTTAGCCATTGGGCAGTTGGTTTATGGTCCTTTAAGCGATCGTATCGGTAGAAAGAAACCACTTTACTTTGGCCTCGCGCTTTATGCAGTCGCAAGCTTATTTTGTGTAATGGCTACTAATGAATGGAGCTTGATTGCGGCCCGTATTTTACAAGCTTTAGGTGGTTGTGTTGGCGTAGTCATGGCTCGTGCGGCAATACGCGATAAATTGGACGTTCAAGGCTCGGCACAAGCTTTCTCAAGCATGATGATTGTCATGGGACTTGCACCAATTTTGGCTCCTATGATCGGAGCATGGATTTTAATTTGGTTTCCATGGCAGGCTATTTTTATTGCGCTTTCAATTGTGGGTGCGCTGTGTTGGCTTTGCGTACATTTCTTTTTTAAAGAAACTTTGGCAAATGATAAAAGGCTTAAACTATCACTCTATCAAGTGGTGACTTTATATGGAGCTATTTTCAAAGATGCGAGTTTCCGCTTACCTATGTTTGCAGGCTGTTTAACGGGGGCTGCATTATTTTGCTATATCAGTTCAGCACCTGCAGTGTTTATGGATCAGTACGGACTTAATCAGCAAGAGTTTGCTTACGTATTTGGATTAAATGCTTTTGGCATTATGTTGATGTCTTCTTTAAACAAGCATTTAACAACACGTGTTGAAATTACTAAACGCTTAAAATCGGGTTCACTTGTGCAAGTGACTGGAGCCCTCATTGTATTTATTGCTGGTTTAATCCCTGCAGCGCCTTTATGGCTGGTTATGGTAGGGTTATTTTTAGCTATTTCGGGCATTGGTTTAACAGGCCCAAATGCAATGGCGTTAGCAATGTCCAAACAAGGTGCTCGCGCTGGGACAGCAAGTGCAATTATGGGAAGTATGCAATTCGCTTGTGGCCTTTTAGGTGGCGTGCTTCTTAACTTCCTGATTTGGTCCGCATCGCTCAATATGGGCGTAATGATGGTGTTATTTACACTAAGTGGTTTTATTGTCGTATTGAAAGCGACACAACAGGTCAAAACCAAGCCATTCTCATAGCTTTTAGAGAATGGCCACTTATAGCTTATTCGTCTAGAAAAACTGTGAAATTTTCAACAGGTTCTCTAGGCGTAATAAAGGTATTTACAATGTGGTTAGGATCGGCATGACCCAATGCAATTGCACATACCAGTTCTTCGTCATCTGATGCACCTACTATATCTAAAACAATAGGGTGAAAATGATTCCAAGCTGCTTGTGGGCATGTATCTAAACCACGTGCCTTGGCAGCGACCATCACGTTTTGGATCATCATTGCGATATCCATTTTAGAACCGATTCCCATAGTTTTATTTACGGTAAAGAAAATGCCGACTGGTGCATCAAACAATTTAAAATTACGTAGCTGCTGTTCAGCCATTTTTTCTTTTTCGCCCTTTTTGATTTCGAGTAAACCGTAGAGTCCCCAACCATTCTCGCGGCGGCGGTCAATAAAAGGGGATATCCATTTTTCAGGGTAATACGCAAAAGTTTCTTTATATTGTTCTGCTAGTTCAGGTTTTTTTGAAACTTCAATTTGTGCAGCACAGACACGTTCAACCATTTCATCACGCTTTTTGCCTGTGACCACATAGACTTTCCATGGTTGAGTGTTCGTTCCAGAAGGTGCTCGACTTGCGACTTTTAATATATCTTTAATGACTTCTGGCTCAATTGCAGTATTTAAAAAAGCGCGGACAGAATGTCGAGAAGTGATAGCTTCATCAACGAGACGAACTTGTTCCAGATTCATGCGTACTCCTATATCTTTTCTTAAATACTTAATACTTTTTTGAAGTTTAATTTCATGTTTTGAAAGTACTTCATTTATAAGCAAAAAATATTAGAAAAGGGATATCCTTAAAGATATGATGATGTGTTTAGTTTGGATATAATGTCTAATTAACTCTAATGTGAATATGCCACTTTAGATCTAAATAGACAAAAAAGTATGATGTTTTTGACTATAAAAATAAATTTATAGCATCAGTTGGATTAAAAATCACTCAATTGAAAAAAAGGTATAATATGTTTAAAAACAGTACAAAACAGATGATTTTGGATGAAAAATAATCGGAAATAACATAAATTTTTAATGAAAAACATACACAAAATTTTAAATTTCTGCATAATACCGACTTTTTTACGCAGGTATGATTTCTCCATACTCATGTTAGGAAAGAAATGGCTGCATACAAAATCCCTTTACAAAAAGGATTTGGATGTAGAAATGGAGAAATACACGAGGAATAAGGAGCTTTACATGAGTTTACCGCTCATCAACAAGCAGTTCATGAAACAAGGATTGGCGATTACCATTGCAACCATGAAAATGAACGTAACTCACGCAACTACTGAGCCACAAGAAATACAACAGCTTGGTACAGATCTAAATGCACTCTTCTCCAATCAGAGGGAAAAGGGCGCAGATAGCCGCGTTATGGCGATGGCTCGTTACAGTCTTTGAAATTCATATCCATTTTAGACATTCGCTCTCAAGTATATGTAAATATGCTTATTGGCTTAAATCCAGATTTTTATAACTCGATTAATTGATGGGAATCATTAAACGAGCTGATTTAGCGGTGGTCATTTGTTAGTTTCCAAGTTTGTAGCCGAGTCGATGCATTCTGTTCACCCAAATGGGAATATGTTCAGTGGTGCGATGAATTCATTTTATCTGAAGGGTGCTTTCTCTCATGCGACCTTCAAAGGCTTAGTGCTGGGCATTATGTTGCTTAAACTTGTGACGTTAATTGCTATTCAAGTGACATTAAAAGTTTTTCCTTAAATGTACTGAAGAAGTCCCTATTTTGAGGGGCTTTTTTGTTTATTGCAGTATTTTGGCTTGTGCTATTAGCACATTAGCAAGAACGTAAGCGGACCGAGTATGAATGAACAACTCAATGCCACACTGATGTCGTGGGTACAATTTTTTAATGATCCTTTATGGGATTTTCTGGTTATTTTCTTGCTGGCTGTCGGTATTTTTTATACGGTCTTAACAGGAGTAGTGCAGATCCGCATGTTCTTGCAAAGTATCCGTGTCATGAAAAGCAGCCGTACAGAAGGCGAAGATGAGCATGGACTTACACCTTTCCAAGCTTTTGTAACGGGTCTTGCGAGCCGTGTTGGGGTGGGTAACATTGCAGGTGTGGCAATTGCGATCGCAATTGGTGGCCCTGGCGCTGTGTTCTGGATGTGGGTAACTGCTGTACTTGGTATGAGCTCTGCTTTTATTGAGTCTACACTTGCTCAGCTTTTTAAAGTTCGAGATAACAAGACTAAACAGTTCCGCGGTGGACCAGCTTACTATATTACCCAAGGTTTACGCAGTAAAACCTTTGGTGTGGTTTTCGCACTAGCCCTCATCTTCACCTACGGTTTCGTATTCAACTCAGTCCAAATTAATGCGATTGCTAATGCTTCTTCACATGCTTGGGGTTGGGACAAAGCCAATCTTATTGCTCATTTAGGTGGTGTTGATCTAGAAATTTCATGGGTTGGCCTTGCCCTTGTCGTTATGGTTGCATTGGCAATTTTTGGTGGTATTAAACGTATCGCTAAATTTGCAGAGATGTTTGTACCTTTAAAAGCGGGTCTTTACCTATCTGTTGCTCTCTATATTGCAATTAGTAACTATGCAATTTTGCCTGATATTTTAAAGCTGATTGTGACTGAAGCTTTCCACTTCAATGCTGCGGCAGGTGGTTTCTTCGGTGCGGCAGTTTCAATGGCAATGATGCAAGGTATTAAGCGTGGTTTGTTCTCAAACGAAGCAGGTATGGGTTCTGCACCAAACGCGGCTGCTGCATCTGATGTAAAACATCCTGTAAACCAAGGTTTAGTACAAATGCTTGGTGTATTCGTAGATACATTCATTGTATGTACAAGTACTGCAATCATCATCTTAGTTTCTGGCGTTTACCAAGACGCAGGTTTTGTTGGTGTTGAATTAACACAACGTGCCTTAGAAACTCAAGTTGGACATTGGGGATCTGATTTCCTAGCGGTTCTATTATTCTTATTCTGTTATTCAGCTGTATTAGGTAACTATGCTTATGCAGAAGGTAATGTACAGTTTATTAATAACAACCCGAAAGTCATGTTCATCTTCCGAATTTTCGTATTGGTGATGGTGTACTTCGGTGCAATCGGTAGTGTTCCACTCGTTTGGTCAATGGCTGACTTGTTTATGGGTATCATGGCAACCATTAACTTGATTGCAATTTTACTATTAACGCCAATGGCACGTACTTTGTTAAAAGATTACCGCGAGCAATTAAAACGAGGCATTAAAGAGCCTGAGTTTAAAATTGACAAGTATCCGGAATTGAAGAAAAAAGTTGATTCAGATATCTGGTAAGTTTCAAAAGGCCTCTTATACATAAGGGGCCTTTTTCATATAGGCGATAAATAAAATACTTGAGTCTAAATTTTAAACATGACAAATTAAATAAATTCACTACAGCTTTTCACGAAAGTAGCAACTAAAATTGCAATCCGAACTTAAACCTCATAGTACGAAGATGGGCCATGAAACAGCTTAAATTGTGGGTTCTCGGACTCTCTATGGTGTTGGCGGGATGCCAGACCACCACACACTTGTCTGCTGCTCTAAAACCGCAAACGACAGAAGCTTATGCTCGTCCTGTCGATCAACCTTTTGCAAGAATTAAAAAAATGCAAAAACGTCCTGTTGTTGCGCTTGTATTGGGTAGCGGTGGAGCACGAGGTTATGCTCATATTGGAGTGATTGAAGTTTTAGAACAACATGGTATTCGCCCGGATTTTATTGTAGGTACCAGTGCGGGTAGTATTGTTGGAGCACTTTATGCCAGTGGTAAAAGTCCTGCTGAATTACGTGATACTGCTTTAAAAATGAAAGCTGGCGATGTGCGTGATATTAGTATCGGACTAAAAGGTTTTTTCGATGGTAAAAAAGTAGAGAACTACGTTAACCAGCAAGTAAATAACATGCCACTCGAAAAAATGAAGATTCCAATGTATGTGGTGGCAACTGAACTAAAGCATGGCACTAAGACCGTATTTAACTACGGCAATACCGGTCAAGCCGTAAGAGCCTCTGCTTCGATTCCGAGTATGTTTGTGCCAACTAAAATTGGTAAATCTGAATATGTAGATGGTGGGTTGGTGAGTCCTGTGCCAGTTGAAGTGGCTCGTGATTTAGGGGCTGATGTCATTATTGCAGTTGATATTTTAGCTCAGCCTATTTACACAGAAACATCGAATGTATGGGGACTGTTTAATCAGAATATTAATATCATGCAAGGGCGTTTGGCAGCAGAAGAGTTACAATATGCGGACGTAGTTATTCAGCCAGATTTAAGAGAAAAAGCGCATATTTTTGATGTCAAAGGCCGTGAAGCTACTATGAAATCTGGTATAGATGCAGCTAATGCCAAGCTTTCTGATATTCAGTTTGCTATTGATGAAAAAATAGCTGAACAAAATATGTCTACGGAAGGCTTGAGTGCTCAAAGCCAATAAATAAACGTTAATATTCTGAAAATTATATAAAAGGCCCACAAAGGGCTTTTTTTATGGAAGTCTAAATCTTCAATTTTTGGAATAAAATTTTTTGTATATTAGAGACATGTTGGATATGCTGAAAACTCTAATGGTTAATATGAAATATTGTTGCCGTTTTTTAAAAATAATTGATTTGTAGTGTATTGAGGCTGACTGGATAAATGATACAGCAACAGGTTAAAAATGGCTTTCCAACATTAGATGATGTTCATGCTGCCGCAGAACGTTTGAAAGGTTTAGTTGTAAAGACTCCCTTTGTTTTCTCAGAGACCATTTCTAAAACCTTAGGGGCTGAGATGTGGTTGAAATTTGAAAACTTACAATTTACAGCTTCATTTAAAGAGCGGGGTGCTCTGAATAAACTGTTGTGTTTATCTGAGCAAGAAAAACAACATGGTGTTATTGCAGCTTCGGCAGGCAATCACGCACAAGGTGTAGCCTACCATGCTCAGCGGACAGGTGTGACTGCAACTATTGTAATGCCGAAATCTACGCCAAATGTTAAGGTGCAACGAGTACGTGAGTACGGTGCGCGCGTTATTTTGCATGGGCAGGACTTTTCAGAAGCTGCTGCTGAAATGCACCGTGTTGCACAAGAAGAATCTTTAACGATTATCCACCCATTTGATGATGCTGAAATTATTGCGGGTCAAGGCACCATTGCACTTGAAATGCTTGCGGCTGTGCCTGATCTGGATATTTTGGTTGTGCCAATTGGTGGTGGTGGTTTAATTTCTGGTATTGCAATTGCTGCTAAAGCGATCAATCCAAAAATCAAAATTATTGGGGTGCAATCAGTTGTATACCCAAGTATGGCAAAACTACTATGCAATTATCAACATGCGGTTTCAATGGGCTCTACTGTTGCTGAGGGTATTGCGGTAAAAACTCCAGGTGAGCTTACGACCCAAGTTGCTAAAGAATATGTTGATGACATTGTCGTTGTTACTGAGGACATGATTGAAGAAGCGATTGCACTATTACTTAATATTGAAAAAACAGTATGTGAAGGAGCAGGGGCGACAGGTATTGCTGCAATTATGTCGCGTCCCGATCTGTTTTTAGGTCATAAATTAGGTGTGGTTCTGTCAGGTGGCAATATTGATACACGTGTTATGGTCTCTGTATTACAACGCCATTTAACCCGTACAGGTCGTATGGTTCGTATTCGTGTTGAATTACCGGACAATCCAGGTGCCTTAGCTCGTTTAACAGCCATTATTGCTGAGCAAGGTGGTAATATTTATGAGTTACGTCATGAACGCTTTGCGGCAACAAGCCGTGCCAAAGAAAGCGCTGTGAGCGTTGATGTCGAATTAAAGAGTGCCTCGGACCTAGATTTGCTTATTCAAGCAATGCAATTAGAAGGCTATATTGTTCGTAAAGAAGAGATTTAATCTCTGATATCACTGTGTTATAAAAGCTGTATATGGCTCTATCAAGAGTCATATACAAGGTATATTTAAATGGATTAAATTGCCAAAAAAGGGATTAATTTACAAAAAAACGATCAAATCCTTCAATGGAACAGGAAAAACTGACAATTCTCTAAACTTTACCCTTCACAATTTTAAGGTTTAGGTTTTAGTATTCCTTTCATTGTAAATTTGAAGAAATATAGGGATATCCACGCTCAATGTTCAAATCATTTTTTCCATCACCAAGGTATTTCTTTATATCTGCGGTCATTTGGATCGCGCTCAATATGGTGCTCTGGTACTCAGGTGGAAACACATGGGGAACTTTTATCGGCTTTGCTAAGGGCTACCATGATGCTCAACTACCATTAGGTGTGAGCCGTTTTTGGTCTCCCACTTTCTTATGGTTTTATGTTTGGTTTTTAGTCTCTACTGCGCTTTTTGCTGGTTTCTGGAGGACTATATCGAATAATCCTTGGCAACGTTGGTCTGTGTGGGGCTCGGCGTTTATTTTATTTAATATCTGGTTTAGCGTTCAGGTTAGTGTAGCTGTTAATGCATGGTATGGGCCTTTTTATAATCTCATTCAAAGTATGTTAGATCACGGTGGTGGTGATATTAATAAACTTTATATGGGAACAGTTACATTTCTTTTAATTGCGATGGTCGGTGTGACTTTAGCTGTTATTAATGCTTTTTTTGCTAGTCATTATGTATTCCGCTGGCGTACAGCAATGAATGAATATTACACAGAGCATTGGGAAAAGCTTCGTCATATCGAGGGGGCTTCACAGCGTGTTCAAGAAGATACCATGCGTTTCGCCTCTGTTTTAGAAGACCTCGGAGTAAATTTTGTTAAGGCTATAATGGTTTTAATTGCCTTTTTACCTATTCTTTTTGAACTTTCTAAACAAGTTAGAGTACTGCCTATTGTAGGTGAAATTGATCATTCATTGGTCTGGGCTGCAATTGTATGGGCTGTTTTTGGTACTGTTCTATTAATGGTGGTTGGTATTAAATTACCTGGTTTACAGTTTAATAATCAAAAAGTAGAAGCTGCCTATCGTAAAGAACTTGTCTATGGTGAGGATCATGAGGAGCGTGCACAGCCAAAAACATTAAGAGAATTGTTCTCAAGTGTTAGGCTGAATTATTTCCGTTTATATCTGCATTACTCTTATTTTAATTTAGTTAGTATTTGGTATATCCAATTAGATATTTTATATAGTCTAGTTGTTTTATTCCCTTCTATTGCCGCAGGTAAAATGACATTGGGTTTAATTACGCAAATAGGTAATGTTTTTGATAAAGTCCGTGAATCATTCCAATATTTAATTAGTTCATGGAAAACGATTATTGAACTGCTTTCAATTTATAAGCGTTTAAGAATATTTGAGAAAATTTTAGATTAAAAAGTAATCATATCTCTGAAAGATGCCTTGGTTCAAGCCATGGCATCTTTAGAATATTAAGTATTTAGTAGAATAAAAGATTTGGTAAGTTTCTTCGTTTATAATTTTGATTTATATAAAAATATATTTTTGAAAATATTATATTTTCGCGGTATAAAACTTGCTTCTATATTGGTTTTAATTTTGCCATTCGCTTAATTAATAAAAAATAATCACTTTAAGCTATTGTTTTAGATCATTAAATATTTAAATATGAGGTTAAGTCTTTGAAATCTATTTTACTTAAAAGTGCTCTTACGATTGCACTTATGACTTCTGCTAATTTGGTACGTGCGGAATTAGTAACAAATTCTCAAATCAAAAAAATATCAGGTATAGATCAACAATATATTGATTCCTCTATTAATGAAAAGAACGATTTTTATTCACATGTAAATGGTATTTGGTTAAAAAATACTGAAATCCCAGCTGATAAAGCAAGTTGGGGAGCTTTTAATCAGCTCCGTGAGTTATCAATCAGCCAAGTACATGGAATTGTAGAAGAGCTATCTGGTCAAAAGTGGGTGGATGGTAGTTTAGAGCAGAAAATAGCCACTCTATATGCTAGCTTTATGGATGAAAAAAGTATTGAAAAGCAAGGTGTTAGTCCTCTAAAAACTGAGATAAATCAAATTGATAAATTGAAAAATAAGAATCAAATCGCAATTTTAATGGCACATTTTGCTCGTATTGATGTCAATAGCCCAATCCGTCTAAGCATTGAACAGGATATGAAACAATCTACTGAAATGGTGGCTGGGTTGGAGCAAAGTGGTTTGGGTCTACCTGACCGTGATTATTATTTGAAAGATGATAAAAAATTTATTGAAACTCGTGCACAGTATTTAAAGTATATTGAAAAAACTTTAACACTTGCGGGAGCTTCACAAGCTGCGCAACATGCTCAGGAAATCTTAAAACTTGAAACTCAGTTAGCACGAATACAGTGGAGCAACGTTCAAAACCGCGATCTTGCAAAACGCTACAATAAATATAAACTCGCAGATTTGTATAAATTGACCCCCGCATTTGATTGGCAAGGTTATCTAACTGCAACTGAATTAAAAGGAAAAATTGATACTATTCAGGTAAATCAGCCAGACTACTTTCAGGGCTTAAATACAATTATTCAAGATACACCCTTAGATATATGGAAAGCTTATTTTAAATTGCATTTGATAAATAATTTTTCTCCATTATTAAATAGCGCTTTTGTAGATAATAAATTTGATTTTTATAACAAGACACTTCGAGATATTACTGAACAAGAAACACGTTGGAAGCGGGGTGTACAGCTTGTTGATAAGATTCTGGGAGATGCTATTGGCAAACTGTATGTTGAAAAATACTTTCCCGCTGAGAAAAAACAACAGATCGAATTATTGGTTCAAAATCTGATCCGTGCTTATGACCAAAGCATTACAGAATTGGACTGGATGAGTCCTGCGACGAAAATACAAGCTCGTAAAAAGCTTTCTCACATGTCAATAAAGATCGGTTATCCAAAAAAGTGGCGAGATTATTCTGGTCTGCACATCGCTAAAAATGATTTAGTTGGAAATATAATTCGTGCAAGTGAGTTTAGATACCAATATGAACTTAATAAATTGGGTAAGCCGGTTGATCGTGATGAATGGTATATGAAACCACAAACGGTGAATGCTTATTACAATCCATCATTGAATGAAATTGTATTTCCAGCAGCGATATTACAACCACCTTTTTTTAATATAAACGCAGATGATGCAGTGAACTATGGTGGTATAGGTGCTGTGATTGGCCATGAAATTAGTCATGGCTTTGATGATCAGGGGAGTCAGTTTGATGAATTGGGCAATATGAGAAACTGGTGGAATGCTGAAGATCATCAGCATTTTAAAGCTAAAACACAAGCGTTGATTGAACAATATAACCGTTATGAACCGATTGCTGGTTATCACGTTAATGGTGAATTGACATTAGGTGAAAACATTGCAGATAACTCTGGGTTAGCAATTGCCTATAAGGCTTACCAAATTGCACTAGGCGGTAAGCCAGCTCCTGTAATTGATGGACAGACTGGGGAGCAACGTTTTTATATGGGATGGGCTCAAGTTTGGCGTGCGAAAACCCGCGAAGCTCAAGCGATTATCTATTTAAAAACTGATCCTCACTCCCCTGATAAAGTGCGTGGCAATGGAGCTTTAATGAATCAAAAACCATTTTATGAGGCTTTTAAAATAAACGAAGATGATCAGATGTATTTACCACCAGAGAAGCGGGTAACTATTTGGTGATTAAGAAAACCCGCGAAAGCGGGTTTTTTATAAGTATTGGATTAGTGCGTTGCATTATAAAAATTAAGGATAGGGCCAACTAAAGATTGTTGGGATTTATCTAAGGTGACTTGAATCTCTTTATAGTTGAACGTGTCCTCATCATAATATTTGGCAATACCATGCGTTTTATTGTTCACTTGTGAAATTTGATAACTAAAAAAAGCGACTTTTTTAGAAGGGTGAACAATATTGATGAGTTTTTTAGAATCTTTATATCCACCAAATTCATTTTCAATACTTTCTTTTAACAGTTCAGGAAAATACAGCGTTGCATTTGGTAATCCACACCCAACGCAAAAAGAAGAGTCATAAAGCTCTATCACTTGTTTTTGATCTGGACTCATTGCTAAAGCAAAACCAGTTCCATTCGCACCTGCATTTGCTTGCACATCTTGCCAGTTACGTGGAACCAATACTAATCCTATTTCAGGTAATGCAAGAAGCTTGAGTTGTTTGGCATGTTGAGCATCGAGTTGAAAATTAAAACGGCAGCTTTTAGGCGTGCATTTTTCAAAATCTTTAAGTAAACCATCCTCCATTGGGTTCTGTGCAGTAACACCATAAAACGGAACTGTAACGCCGTTTAAAAATTTTGCCTCTCCTAGAGTGTAGAACTGATTGTCTGCTTTGCGGGTTGCAGCAGAGCTATCAAACTTTGGAAAAAGAGGAGTAAAGCTTTTTACTTCTGCATAAGCAGTTGAAGTGAGACTTACCAATACTGTGCATAATAAAAAATTTAATTTTTTCATTTTTAGAAAGTAATCAATTTAAAATCTTATATAAATCTAACATATTCTTTTAAACTATAAGGTAATTCAAAATTGAATACTGTTTTTAACTTCATAATAAAAACAGACTTATAGAGATATGGAAATGAAAAATATACTTTCAATTTGCTGCTTAGCAGCAATAAGTTCTTATAGTTTTGCTCAAGACATTAAAGGCATTTCATTTTCTCATCAAGAGTGGGAAATCTATTGTAGTAATACGGGAACCTGTAAGGCTGCTGGCTATCAAAACGAAGACAATGGTGATAATCCAGCTTCAATTTTATTAACACGTAAAGGAGGCCCAAAACAACCTGTGCAGATTGAATTTGCTTTGTCAGACTATGAGCAAAGCATGCCAGCAAACCAGCTTAAAAATATTCATTTTTATATAAATGGCAAAGATTTAGGCGCTGTGACTGTAGATGGTACTGAGTTACCACTTATGGGTAAACTCAACAGCTCGCAAGTCAATGCTTTACTACAGCAGTCCAAACAGAAGACTGAAATTGTATTTAAAAATACGCAACATAAATGGAAAATTTCCGATGCTGGAATGACTGCCGTATTATTAAAGATGGATGATTTTCAAAAGCGTATAGGGACTATTGGTGCTTTGGTTAAAAAGGGCAATGCCAATGAAACCAAAGTGCTTATGCCTGAGCCAAAACTAGTTGTTAAACGTATTAAGACGGCAACTAAACCTTACTTAACTTTACAGCCTAAGAGTAAACAGTTCCAAGTAATATACCGTAGTCTGATGTCAGCTAAACCGAATCCGAAAGAGGACAGCTTTTGCGAGGGAGTGTATGGAGGGAATAGCGATGGAGCTGAACCCCAGAAAATTGAGCTATATAAACTAACCAATAAGAAAGTTCTAGCGACTACGTTGTGCTGGAGAGGTGCCTATAACGAAGGATATGGTGCTTGGGTGTTAGATGAGTCTTTAAATGGTAAGGCAACATTTGTGACTGAGTCCGCTTCAGATTTTGATAGCGGTATGATCAGCAGTGCTCAAAAGGGAAGAGGCATTGGAGATTGCTGGGCAAGTGAAGAATGGGTGTGGGATGGTAAGAGTTTTGTACATACTAAGGATATGTGGACGGGTATGTGTAAAGGCTTGGCAGCAGGTGGGGTGTGGGAACTTGATCGAATAGAGTCTGTGGTGAAATAAGTATTTTGCGGTTACAGAGTCATAACAGGTAACTTTAGTGACTCTGTGATAAAAAGAACAGATTGTTTATTGGAGCCAGACCTATGTCACATCATCTTTACGCTATTGTTCGCCGTAAGTTTTCACACCTGAGCCGTTCAATATGTGTGGCTGCTGCTGTGTTGGGGACTACTCAAATTGCGATGGCTGGACCAACGGTTGATCAGCTCAGTGATTGTTTAGTTAAGGCTACAACGGCTTCAGACAAAACTACTGTACTTCAATGGACATTTACAGCTTTAGCAGCTCATCCAGATTTAAAAGCATTTAGTAATGTAACGCCTGAGCAAAAAGATCAGTTAGACCAAAAACTGGCTCAGGTTTTACAACGTGTGATTGTGGAGCAATGTTCTGCTCAGACCAAAGCTGTAATTCAGGCTGAAGGTGTGAAGGCGGTTGGAGAGGCTTTTCAACAGTTAGGTCAAAGTGCTGGTGAAGATATTGTTAAAGACCCCGCAGTTAAACAGCAGTTGCAGGGCACATTACGCTATATCGACTTAAACAAATTGGTGACAACATTTTTAACGCCAGAGATTTGGAATAAGTTGGGAATTACACGGTAATTTTATATGTGAGATAGATCCATAAATTTAAATTCGATAATTAAACAAATAAATCTTAAAAAAGATTTATTTGTTTTTCATTGTCAATCTGATATAAATTTTTCATTTGAGTTTTAAAAATGGTAATTCCACCATAGCTAGGATGTCGTACCGAAGCTATTGGAATATCAACAAATTTTATTTTCTTTAAGGAATTAACAGAATCATTGCCAATGCAAATAATTCTTTTTATATTCAAAGAGGTAATCAATAGTTCAAGTATTCTTAAGCCAAAAATTTCCTCTTCTCTATTAAATTTTCTATTGGTAAGTTGATTATTTGTTTCATAAGGGTGAAAAGGATATATATTCCAAAATATAATATTACTAGGAAGATCATTGAAAATTTCCCATATTGTATTAGCTGAGACCTCTGATGAAATAATTTTGCTGTTTGATAATATTTTTAGATCTAGACCTAACTTTAAATTTAGTTTCTCAATATTATTTTCACTAGTAAATGGAATGCCCGTTCTTCGGCCTCCTTTATAACCTAAATCTCTTCCTATCCATAAATCAATAGTATTTAACTTAGAAAAATATTCTAAGTATTCCTCTAAATTTTTCTTTCTCACTTTATATGAGTTCTTGGCATCAAAATAATCACATGTATCTTTGTAAGGGTTAAATGAATCCTCAAAACTTTGCTTTGATAACTCAGATATGATTAATTTTAATTTCTTATTCATTTTTTATTTTCTCAAACTCTATGGATCTTTCTATTAAATCAATATTTATTATTCCGACTTTATGAGCTGTTAATTCCCTAAAAACTTTGAAACCCTCATAAATAGCCTTTTTCCATAAAGCTGGTGGACAATTTTCTACTTCATATCCTTTTACAAAAAGTTGGACATTTTTTATTAGTTTTGTTGATATATCTTTTTGATTTACAAAGTAATTGTATTCTTTCGCTTGATTGAAAATCCAAGCGGAAATTCCTTCTTCAACAACTATGGCTCTTCCAGAATCTTCATTTTCGTCAAAATCAGGTTTACTTTTTCTTTTTCTTTTTAATAAAGCACGGAATACTGGAGACCAATGAAGTATTGCAGTATATGAAATATGAAATACATCATGATACCGATAATTATCTCTGTCTTTGTGATTATCAGTTAAAGGGTCACCAAGAAATACATCTCCATATTTCATGTGAATACGTCCAGAAGAGCGTTGAACAAACTCGATTTTTATTTTATCAGGAAATTTTTCATCTTCTGGAAATGTATAGTCAAAAGGTTTTTCAATTTTAGGATATTCGTCCTTAATTCTATCCCATTCAAAATTATCATTTTTAATTTTTTTAGAGTTTGTATTTATAATCTTTTTCAAATCTTTTTGATAAAAAAATAAAATTCTCCAAAAAGTTTTAAGAAATCCAGTGAAACTATCTTCATCTTTATTTTTTAGTTCTTTAGACTTCTCATTTAAACTGAATAATAGATCATTTTTAAATTTTTGATGATCTTCTAAAGAGTCTTTTTCTACAATATAAGGAAGATATTTAGGTTCAATCTTTTCTAAAAATTCAGGTTTATATAATATTTGGCTAGTCTTTTGAATGAGATCTTCTAATGAAAAGCCTAATTCAATAGTTGCCATTGTAAAATACCATAAAATATCCCCAAGTTCTTCTTCAATTTCTAACTGAGTAATTTTAGTCATTTCACCTAAAGCTTCTTCTTTGATTTTTCGCTTGGATATAGATAATAAGCTACCTATTTCTCCATATAATCCAAGAAGAGCGTAATCAAAGCGGTTTTTCTCAATTTGACAAGTGTTATTAACAAGGCATTGATAGTCTTCAATGAAATTATTACCATTCATTAGGATCCCCTTGTATTCCTCTTGGTAAACTATCCCAATAGTTTTTTAAAATTATTTTAAAATCTGGATGAAATCTATTTTTATGATGCCTTTTTATTGAGATATTTTTATAAGTATCTTTATCAGTACATAAAGCTAAAGGTATATCTATAGAATTATTACCAAAATAAACAAAGTTATCACTAATAAGAACTTTATCTATATGGGTGTCATGTAAGATATTCCCTTTATGGTTAATACCATTTTTATAAGAGTGATGTGAATCGACTTGTTTAAAATCACCATTTATATCATTATAATAGATATTATCTCCATATTGTCTTTTAGGAGTTGCATGGACAGTTGGTTTTTTAAATTCAAATCTTGGATCATTAAAATACTCATTAAAACTTAGTATTTCAGTAACCTGCATTGCATAAATTATCTTTTTTGTATTTGCTTTCCTATACTTGGCCCCAGCTAAACCAAAAATTACATCACCAATTTGAGCAGATTTTCGTGTTCTAGGTTTACAATCCGCTAAAGTGCAATAGCCGAAAAATGGATTAGGTGCAAATCCAAAATCTCGATCTACTATATAAGAAAAGAATTTCATTTTAACCGTTTTCCTGTTTTACAATTCACTCTAATTATTTCTTTAGTTTCTAGTTCTAAACAATCTGGTGTTTGAAGTATTACTTTCTTCTTTTCTAAAATTGAGTTTAATAAAGGAATATTGTCTTCACAAATAATAGAGTCAAAAAGATCTTCTAACTTTTTAGAAAGATATTTTTTCGAAGAAGATTTTGCTCATACACCTAAAATGTAAGTAGACTGTCTCATTTTTTCTAAAATTTTTTCTTCAAATGGATGTAAGTCTTGATCTATCAATATGATTAATTCATTAATATTAATGTTGCTATTATCTGTATAAAGATAGCTTAAATACTCCTTGTCTAAGGTGTTTTGAATTTTATTTAGCAAAGTTGAATTTTTCCCATATAAAATGATTGTCATTAATTTTTCCTTAATATGTCTATTTAAAGCTATAAAAGTTTTATATTATTTGTAAATATATTGAAATTAGCTCTATCAGTAAAGAGTTGAATTAAACTATATATTTAATAAATACTAATCTTAGCGCCTAAAACTTTTACAAATTGTGCTAACCAAGCTGGATGTGCAGGCCAAGCAGGTGCAGTCACCAAATGTCCATCTGTAACAGCTTCGGTAACAGCAATATCTGCATATTGCCCACCTGCCAGTTTTACTTCGGCAGCACATGCTGGGTAAGCTGAGCAAAGGCGATCTTTTAAAACGTCTGCTGCAGCGAGTAACTGAGCGCCATGACATACAGCTGCTATCGGTTTTTTCACTCTATCGAACTCATGTACAATTTCGATAACACGATCATTCATGCGTAAATACTCTGGTGCACGACCACCTGGAATAACTAGACCTACATAGTCTTCGGTATTAACAGCATCGAAATCATAGTTAATCGCAAAGTTGTGGCCACGTTTTTCGCTATAAGTTTGCTCACCTTCAAAATCATGAATAGCCGTTGCAATATGGTCACCATTCTTTTTATTCGGGCAAACCGCATGCACGGTATAACCTAAACCAGTTAAGAACTGAAAAGGAACCATAGTTTCATAGTCTTCAGCATAGTCACCGACTAATATTAAAATCTTTTTAGACATGATTTATCCCTCTTTTTAAAATGTAATTTATCTAAATTCTTAATTTAAATTAGCACAGTCACTGAGTAATTTTTTAGGAAAAAAGTGCATTCTTTAGTCGAAGGGTGCTTTATGAGGCTGGTTGAGGATGATAGCTATTAGTATTTAACTGTCTTGTATAAAAAATTATGGTTAGTCAGATTAGTTTTTTCTCATTAATTGCAAACTTATATTCTCTTCCACTGCCAAGTTAGTTTACTCTTGTTGATTGAATGGTGGTGGGAAGCCGGATGCACTGTACTAATTGACGATTTCTCTCTAGAGGAAATCGCACATAAAGAGGGTCTTCATGAATTAGAAGTGTCTTAAATCTTAGAGTCTAGTAATAGAGAATACTTTTTAAAATTGCCGCCACTTTTATTTTATTAATGTATATGAGACAATTCTATTTAATCTAGATTTTAATAAAAGTTCATGAAATTTTATATTGTTTCAAATGGCGAAAGAGAAAATTTAAAAAAATATAAAGCACCATATTTCTTGCTAAAAATAGATAATTGGAATGATTATAATTATAGGACACAATTTTATACGAGCTTTATTGATGAGAACTATGAAAAGTATGATTTTGGTTTTACAAAAATAGCGTTTGATAATGTTTGGAAAGAAAAGTTAAACCCTAATGAGTCTTATAACTATGTAGATTTTATTCCTAAGGAATTTTCTAGTTTAGATAAAGGCTTCTATAGTATAGGTGATATATTCTTCTATAAGAGATTAAAAGAATTTTTTGAATTTTCACAAATTAGCTTAATATTGAATTCACTGAATGATATAGCTGTGGATTTATCGAGATTAGATGAAGTACTAAAAAAAGATTTAGGTGTTATTAGAACTTCTTTGATGAGGGATTATAAAGAGAAAGAAATTAGAAATAAAATTCATAGAATGGCAAAGGGTGGTGTTGAACTAACACCCTACAACTTCTATTTTGAATACTCATTAAATAGCGAAAAAACTAAAAAACTAGGTTTTAAAGTGGAACCAAATTCACTTCCACCTACTAATATTCATGTGATAATTGGCGGAAATGGTGTTGGTAAAACAACATTTTTGAATACCATTTTAAAAGAATATTTTAAAGAGGAGGTTGAGCCATCTTTTTTAAATAGATCTAGTATGGATGTTTTACTAAATTTGGTAGTTGTTTCCTATAGCCCTTTTGATAGACTGTTTAAAGGTATCGATATCAAGAGTACTCAATCAAGAAATTATTCTTATATTGGTTTGAGAGAAGATCCAACAGTTTATAAAACAGAAAATTATAAAAATATTTCTGAAACTAATAAAGACTTTATAATTTCATTATTTAAATGTAAACATTCAGATGTATTGAAAAGTAAATGGCTACATCTAATATCAATTCTTGAAATTGATGGATACTTTAAAAGTAGAAATTTAAAAGAATTAATGGAATTAATGGATGTTAAAGTTTTATATTTGGAAAAAGATCTAGATGTTGAGCAGGTGATTGAAAAATATCTTGATAGAATTTTAAAAGAAAATGAAGAAGTTATTCAAAAGTTTAAAGAGTTTAGTAGTGGTCATAAAATTATTTTACTTAGCCTTACTAGTTTAGTGGCAGAAGTAATAGAAAAGTCATTAGTTATATATGATGAGCCAGAAACTTATTTACATCCACCCTTGATTTCAGCTTATATCAGAGCTTTATCTTGGTTAATGATTGATAGAAATGCTGTAGCTGTTATTGCTACACATTCTCCTGTAATCTTACAAGAAGTTCCAAGAAAGTCAGTATGGATTATTTCAAGAGAGGGTGAGGAATTTGGTGCTGATCGCCCCCCAATTGAAACATTTGGTGAAAGTGTTAGTACTTTAACTAAAGAGGTTTTTAACCTAAAAAGTAAGAAAAGTGGTTTCTATACATTACTTGAAGATACTACAAAAAAAATCTTTGATGAATATTCAAGTTTAAGCTTAAGTGAGCTTTATGATTTAGTGGTAGAAAAATTTAATGGTGAATTAGGAGATGAAGCTCAAAGTATAATAATTTCGATCATTAATAAAATGAAAAAAGGGATGATTGATGTTTAATAAGCCATTGCCTGATTTTACTATTGAAGATACCTATCCTATATGCATTAACTATATTGATGATGATAGTATTAGAAAATATATGGTTGGTATGCAAAACCATGTTTATGCTCAAAGTAAAAAATACTTGGAATTGATTAGTCAATCTAAACTGGAAGAATTAGATATACCAACTGTATTTAATATACCTGTTGATGCTAGTGGTAAAAAAAGTAAATCTCATGAAAATAATTGGTTTGTGAAGCTTTACAAATATTATTTTAGTAAAAATGATATAAAATATACGAATGCTAATCAATTTTATAATCGAATAAAATTGGATGGTATCACTAGTAGTAAAAGTAAAAGATGTTGTTATTGTAATAATCATAAAATCGAAGTTGTAGATCACTTCTTGCCCGAAAGTAAATATATTTTTTTAGCTGTTAATCCTGTTAATCTTGTTCCTTCATGTGAGGAATGTAATGACAATAAACATGCTTATAGCCCTGATTCTTCAAAACCTGTGTTAGTACACCCATATTTTGATAATATTGATGATATAAGTTGGTTAGATGTGATGTTGAGTGAGAGAGTAAAAGACGAGGCCGAAAATAAATATATTTATTCCTTTGAATATTTTGTTAAAAATTTGGATGAATGTCCTATAAGTGTTGAAAGAATTAAAAAAACTTTCGCACAGCTTAAGATTAATAATAATATAACTTTTGATGCGCAGAATTTTTTTAATACCGAATTAGTTTATGATTTGAATGATCCAGATGAGCTTGGTAATCTAAGTGACGTTGACCTAGCATTGCATTTTAAGAAAAAATTTGAAAGGCTAATTATACAAGGTTATGGTGTTAATCATTGGAAAGTTGCTTTGTATAAAATGTTATCAACACTTAGTGATTTTTCATATTTTAAAGAAAACCCGTCCTAAGACGGGTTTTTTATTTCAAAATTAATCAATATCAACCAATCAATTTTTTCATTAATTCATTTACTTGAGCAGGGTTGGCTTTACCCTTAGACGCTTTCATGACTTGACCAACAAGACCGTTAAACGCTTTTTCTTTACCAGACTTGTACTCTTCAACCATTTTTTCATTGGCTGCAAGTACTTCTTTAATGATTGCTTCAATTGCACCAGTGTCAGTTTCTTGCTTTAAGCCTTTTTCCGCAATAATGTCATCGGCAGATTTACCTTCCGATTCCCACATAAAGCCAAAGACTTGTTTAGCAATTTTACCGCTAATGGTGTTGTCAATAATACGAGCAATCATGCCGCCAAGCTGTTCCGCAGAAACAGGTGAGTCAGCTAAATCTAGGCCTGCTTTGTTTAACGCACCTGAGAATTCACCCATTACCCAGTTTGCAGATACTTTACCTTGCTTCGCACCGCCAGCAGCAGCTACAACAGCCTCATAGAAGTCTGCCATTTCGCGTGAGAGCGTAAGTACATGAGCATCGTATTCAGTTACACCAAAGTCTGCGATAAAGCGTGCACGGCGTGCAGCAGGAAGTTCTGGAAGAGCAGCGCGAGCAGCTTCGATTTGCTCATCTGCAATAATCACTGGTAACAAATCTGGATCTGGGAAGTAGCGGTAGTCATTCGCTTCTTCTTTAGAACGCATAGAGCGCGTTTCCATTTTGTTTGGATCGAACAAACGAGTTTCTTGGTCGATACTTCCGCCGTATTCCAAAATTTCCATTTGGCGTTCAATTTCAACGTTGATCGCTTGCTCAATGAAACGGAATGAGTTGAGGTTTTTAAGCTCACAACGTGTACCAAATGGTTGGCCCGGACGGCGTAAAGACACGTTACAGTCGGCACGGAATGAACCTTCAGCCATGTTGCCGTCAGAGATACCTAACCAACGTACTAGGGTGTGAATCGCTTTAATGTAAGCAACCGCTTCTTCAACCGAACGCATGTCAGGTTCAGAAACGATTTCAAGCAAAGGTGTACCAGCACGGTTTAAGTCAATGCCAGACATACCTTCAAATTGGTCATGAACAGATTTACCCGCATCTTCTTCAAGGTGAGCACGAGTTACACCAATGCGTTTAGTCGTACCATCTTCAAGCTGAATGTCGATGTGGCCCAAACCCACAATTGGGTTGTCCATTTGGCTAATTTGATAGCCTTTTGGTGAGTCAGGGTAGAAGTAGTTTTTACGTGCAAACACAGAGGCTTGGTCGATGTAAGCATCGATTCCTAAACCAAAGCGAATTGCAAGATCAACCACTTTTTCATTCAAAACAGGGAGTACACCCGGCATAGCCAAGTCGACAAGGCTCGCTTGTGTATTTGGGTCTTGACCGAATTCGGTCGATGAACCAGAGAAAATTTTAGAATTGGTTGCAAGCTGAGTGTGAATCTCGATACCAATAACGACTTCCCAACCGTCAATCAATTTCAACTTTTGAGCTTCAGCCATTATGCATTCTCCTCAGCAATTGCCGCACGTTGAGTATGGAAATCGGTATTTTGTTGGTATTGATGAACAATCGACAACAGTTGTGATTCTGACCAATAGTTACCAATCAACTGTAAGCCGACAGGCAAGCTGTCTTTATCAAAACCAACTGGAGCATTAATTGCTGGTAAGCCTGCTAAGTTCACTGCAAGTGTATAGATATCGCCTAAATACATTTCAGTTGGACTTAAGTTTGCACCAATCTTATATGCAGTTGTTGGTGCAGAAGGAGCAGCGATTACATCTACACTTTCAAATGCTTTTAAGAAGTCTTGTTGAATTAGACGACGTACTTTTTGAGCTTTCACATAGTAAGCATCGTAATAACCCGCAGAAAGTGCGTATGTACCAATGAGAATACGACGTTGAACTTCTGGACCAAAACCTTCTGAACGAGAACGTTTATAAAGATCCATCAAATCAGCAGGGTTTTCACAGCGGTAGCCGTAACGAACACCATCATAACGTGACAAGTTAGAAGATGCTTCTGCTGGCGCAATCAGGTAATACGTTGGGACATACGCTTCAGTCATGTTGAGGTCGATCTCAACAAGCGTTGCACCCATTTCTTCAAGCTTTTTCAAAGACTCTTCAACACGTGCTTTAACATCTGCATCTAAACCTGCAACGTTAAAGTACTGTTTAGGAATACCAATGCGTAGACCTTTTACAGATGTGTTGTTTAAGTTTGCAACGTAGTCATCAACTTCTTTTTTAACCGAAGTCGAGTCTTTTGCATCGTGACCTGCAATTACATTCATGAGGTAAGCACAGTCTTCAGCAGAGCGTGCCATTGGACCTGCTTGGTCTAAAGATGATGCATAAGCAATGATCCCGAAACGAGATACACGACCGTAGGTTGGTTTTAGGCCTGTTAAACCACAGAAAGAAGCTGGTTGACGAATTGAACCACCTGTATCAGTACCTGTAGCAAATGGTGCTAAATCAGCCGCTACAGCCGCAGCAGAACCACCTGACGAACCACCCGGAACATGGTCAAGTGCCCATGGGTTACTCGTTGCGCCAACATATGAGCTTTCAGATGTTGAGCCCATCGCAAACTCATCCATGTTCACTTTACCTAAAGTGACAAGACCGGCTGCTTTTGTTTTTTCAACAACAGTTGCATCGTAAGGAGAAATGAAGTTGTCTAATATTTTTGAACCAGCAGTCGTTTTAATACCTTTGGTACAAAAGATATCTTTATGCGCAAGAGGAACACCCGTTAAAGCTGTTGCATTACCTGCTTTTAGTGCAGCATCGGCAGCGTCAGCTTCGCGAAACGCTTGTTCAGGTGTAACCGTCACATAGCTTTTAACTTGTGGGTCAATTTTAGCAATACGTTTTAAATAGTGTTCAGTCAGTTCGCGAGATGAAAACTTCGCTTGGCTTAAGCCTTCAGCAAGTTCACGAATTGATAAGCGATGTAAATCAGTCATGAGTAAAATTTCTTTACATTCAAAATAGGGAAGATGGGTTAATTGAGTAAAAGTTATTCAATCACGCGAGGAACAAGATACAAAC